>Ga0126384_10000165_pt1 | contig 32049 bp, 32 predicted proteins | sample PanSoiMetPlot_36_FD_92543 | JGI IMG/M metagenome (GOLD analysis project Ga0126384, IMG submission 92543) | Tropical forest soil microbial communities from Panama - MetaG Plot_36 | ecosystem: Environmental > Terrestrial > Soil > Tropical forest > Bulk soil | place: Panama | collected 2016-02-17 | reverse complement strand
GACCCTGATGATGGCGATGGAGCTGATGGGGGGCCGCGCCGGCCTGGCGTCGGGCCTGGTCCTGGGCCTGGCGTTCGTTACCGCAGCGATCGGGGTGCCGGTGACGGGGGCGATAGCCGACAAAGTCGGCCTCCAGGGGGCGCTCGGACTGCAGGTCGGAGTGGTGGCTGTGACGATCCTGATCGCGATTCTGCTGCCCAGCGAAAAGTATCTGAGGGAGTTACGCGAGCAGCGGGCCCGGCCCGGCGCGCCCGCGCTGGCGACCGGGAAATAGGGCGGCGGGCTACCCCGCCAATACGGGACCCGCACCCGGGGACCCGAGCGCTACGATGTCAGGGCTGTGCCGACTCCAGACCGCGCTCGGCTGAAGTCTCGGCCAGGCTCGCCCGCTCAGCCTGCCCAGCCGGCAGCCAACGGCTATGACGCCTCCTGGCTGCGGCTGCTGGTGCGCGACGGCTCGGGTGTCCGCTGCTCGCCGGAGTGGCTGGCGCTCCTGGATTCACGCGAAGAGCTGCCGGACGGTCTTGGCGCGTTTGCGCCGCTCCTCGACCGGCTCAAAGAGGGGGAGCTCGTAAGCGAGGCCGCCTCGCAGCTGGTCGACGGCGCGGTACGGGTGTGGAGCAAACCCGGCTTCGACGCCTTCATCTCGCTGCCACGCCTCCGGTTCACACCGTTTGCCTACCAGCTTCGTGCGGCTGAGGCGGCGCTGGGCCGGATGCGTGGACGGGCCATCCTGGCAGACGAGGTGGGCCTGGGCAAGACCATCGAGGCCGGCCTGGTGCTCAGTGAGCTGTACCTCCGCCGGCTGGTTCGGCGGACGCTGATCATCGTGCCGGCCGGCCTGGTGGAGCAGTGGTGGGAAGAGCTGGACCGCAAGTTCGGGCTTCCAGCGCTCGCCCAGGGCAGCCCGGCGTGGAACCAGTCTGCGCGACCGTGGGACGCGCCGATCGTGATCGCGTCGGTGGCGACGGCCCGGCGTGGTGCGCTCCGAGAGGAGCTCGCCAAGATTTCGTGGGACCTGATCGTCTTCGACGAGGCGCACAGATTGAAGAACGCGCGGAGCGCTTCCGGCCGTCTGGCCAGGTCGCTTCGTGCGAGGTACCTGCTGCTGATCACGGCCACTCCGGTCGAGAACCGGCTCGATGACCTCTTCCAGCTTGTCAACCTGGTTCGGCCTGGCCATCTGGGCACGGCGGCCGACTTCCGGGCGCGGCACAGGTCAGCAAGCGCAGAGCACGTAAGAGAGATCCGGCACCTCCAGGCCCGCCTGCGGGATGTCATGGTTCGCCACCGCCGAAGCGAGGTCGCGCTCATGCTGCCGCGGCGTCTCGCAGAGACCGTTCGGGTGGCCCCTGGTCCTGACGAAGCGGAGCTTTACCGCCTGATCTCCAGGCGAGTGCGTGAAAGCGCGCGTACCGCCGCACCGAGCGAGCTGCTAGCCCTCCGGGCGATCCAGAGGCTTGCAGGCTCAGGCCCCGCCGCGGCGATACCCACTCTCGAGCGGGCCGGCTGGGGCGATCTCGCCGAGCGAGCACGGCGGGTCGGCCCGACAGCCAAGAGCGTCATACTGCTCGATCGCCTGAAGCGGCACGTCCGTTCGGGTGAGAAGGTGGTCGTCTTCACAGCCTTCCTGCAGACGCTCGACGCGCTCGCGCGCACGGTCGAGGGCGAGGGCCTGGCAGGGGCCGTATATCACGGCGGCCTCACACGGCGGGACAAGGAGGCGGCCGTGCGCAGCTTCCGCGAGGCGGTTCCCGTGCTCCTCACCACCGAGGCTGCGGGCGAGGGTCGGAACCTTCAGTTCTGTCACGTCATGCTGAACTTCGATCTGCCGTGGAACCCGATGCAGATCGAGCAGCGGCTGGGCCGCATACACCGCATCGGCCAGGACCACGAGGTCCTCCTGACGAACCTGGCCACGATCGGGACCATCGAAGACAAGATCCTCGGGGTGCTCGAGCGCAAGATCAACCTGTTCGAGCTCGTGGTGGGAGAGCTCGACATGATTCTGGGCCGGATCGAGGACGATTTCGACTTCGAGTCGGCCGTCTTTCAAACGCACGTCGAGAGTCGCGACGAGGTCGAGTTCGTCGAGCGTCTGGAGGCGCTCGGCGACGAGCTGGCCCGGGCGCGGATTGCGTATCGAGAGAGCCGCGAACGCACAGACCGCCTCGTCGGCGAAGGGATCGTGCACGAGTGATCCACGATCCCGGCCTTCGTTTCTGGCTCGATTACGTGGGACGGACGGGAGGCCTGGTCGAGGAGGACGGGGACAGGGCCATCGTCGTCCTGCCAGAGCAGCTCCAGAAGGACCTCGACCTCCCCGAGGAGGTGGTCGTGACCGCCGATCCCGAGGTGGCTGAGGAAGAGCAGGCCCTGCTCCTGATCCAGGGTCATCCGGTCCTTGAGCAGACGGCGGCCGCGGTCCTTGATCGCACGGACGCCGGATATCTGGTGCTGGCGTGGCCGACCGGCCCCCTGCCAGACGGCGCGCAGGTGCTGGAGGCGGCGCGCGAGCAGGTCGTCATCGATCACGGCAGGATCGACGTCAGCGGCGTGCCGGCCCCTGTCCACCTTCCGCTGCTGCACGCCGGCGCGCTGGTGACGTACACGGCCGACCAGATGTTTCAGGAGTGGGAGGAGGTGTGGGTCGGGGCTCACGACGCCATGCCGGTGTCAGAGCAGCTGTTGCGAGCTCTGAAGAGCTGGCCGTCTGCCGGCGACGATCGATCAGCGCTCGCACATCGTTGCCTGAAACCGGACTTCAGGCACGCGCTGGCCAGGGTCCACGGCCTGCTGCGTGAACGCGCCGAGTTCCGAGCACTGGGCCTGGCTCAACAGGGCCAGGCTGCGCTGGAGGGCGAGCTGGCTCGCGCCGGCACCTACTACGAGGAAGTGCTTCAGGCCATCTCGCGACGGCGCGATGCGGCTCCAACCGAACGGTCGGAGCTCTACGACGCGCAGGCAGAGGCCACGCAGAACGAGCGCGCTCGCAGGCTGCTTGAGATCGAGGACAGGTTCAAGGTTCGTATCGAGATCCGGCCATTCCGGCTGCACGTCGTCCTGGCACCCGCCCTGGAGCTGCCTGTCACCGTGCGCCGCGGTCAGCGTGCCTATCCGCTTCTGCTGACATGGGCGCTGCCGCTGCGCCGCTTCCTGCCCGGACGCTGTCCGCACTGCGCCGCCGCATCGCCACTGGTCGCGGGAAGGGAGCGGCTGGGCTGCTCGGAGTGCCTGCCCCGGGCCACGACGATCACGCCACCGCTGGTCGAGGTGACGCCAGTCATGGCCCCGCCTGGCGCTCCGGCCCAGCCCTCGGAGCCGGCGCCACGGCGCGTGACGAAGTCACGCGATCAGCCGCCCGGCAATGCGCGTGAGCCTCGGGACGAGGGCGAGGCGGCCGGCCGGTTGGCCCGCCTCCAGTCCGTGATCGAGACGGTCGGCGACCGGCTTGGGCTCGAGTTCTGGGAGCGGGTGGTAGAGCGCCGTCTGTGGCGCCGGGTGGCCACGGACTCGCCGCTCAGCGTCCTGTATCGCCTCTACGGCCCCCCAGGACCGCTGCATGCGGTCGGCGCTTCGCCGCGCTGGCTGCCAGACGAGGTGGGCTCCTGGCTCGCGGGTTCCAAAGTGGACGGTGAGGCCGTCACCGTGGGGACCCTGCTTTCCGATGACGCCCGATTTGGGTATGCGCTCCGCTGGCGGCTTGCCGACGCGGGCAAGGCGGTGGTGCATGAGGTTCTGCCACTGTCGGGTACCGATCGTCGCCTGATCGTGCCGGTCGACCAGCTGCCGCCGGCCGTGGAAGCAAGGCTGCGGCGCCCGCCTCGGCCCCGGCCTCTCCCGGACGAGGTAGCGTGCCTCCTCTGGGACGTCGACGTTGAGCGCCTCGGGCTGCCCGTCGTCGTGCGCTGTCTCAGCGTCTGGTGGCGCAGCCAGGGCTGGGACGTGCTGGCGGGCCAGCCGCCTGGAGTCGTAGCCGCGGCGATCGTGTGCACCGTGCTGCCGCATTCCGGTACGCGCTGGCGGCGCGACGAGGTTGCAGCCGCGCACGGCGTCGAGGTGGGTGCAGTGAACCGTGCAGTTCGGCTCATTCAGACCGGTGCGCCGCCGGCCGCGGGGGCGCGGGCAAGAGCGGCGCGACAGCTGGCGCTGCCCTTCTGATCGGGTGGTGCGACGACGCAGGCCGCGCTGGTCGGCCGCCTCGTCTCGATGAACATCTACCCTTGACGGGTCGTGCCAGAGGTCCCTGATCCATTTCGCGACGTCGCCGGCCATCCGGCAGTGCGGCGCCTGCTGACCACCCAGCTCACGTCCCGGAGGCTGTCGCACGCCTACCTCTTCACAGGCGAGCCCTCGCTGGGCAAGACGACCGTGGCCCGCGCCCTGGCGGCGGCCTTGCTGAGTGAAGTGCCGTTGGGCCGCCACCCCGACTACTGGGAGGACGACCGCCGGGACAACCTGCGCATTGATGAGATCCGGCTCTTGCCTGACAAGCAGCCTGAACACCACGTTCAGTCGCTCCAGGCCTTCCTGGCGCTCAAGCCGGCGATCGGATCCTGCCGCGTCGCGGTCATCAGCAACGTCGGGCGCATGGCCGATCCCATCCAGGGCATCCTGCTCAAGACCCTCGAGGAGCCACACTCCAACCGCGTCATCCTCCTGACCACCCCCAGCGTTTCGCCCTTTGTAGTGCTGCCAACCGTCGTCTCTCGCTGTCAGCGAGTCGGCTTCCACGCCGTGCCCCTGCCCGAGGTGGCTGGGCTCCTGCGTGGCCGGGGCGTTCCGGATGAGCGGGCCGAGGCACTTGCCAACCTCTCGCGCGGCCGTCCGGGCTGGGCTGTGAACGCCGCTGCGGACGGCGAGGTCATCGCCCGCCATCGGGCCTGGGCTCAGCGACTGGATGAGGTCTTCGGCGCGCCTGCCGACGTCGCGCTGGCCCTGGCGGCCGAGCTGGACGCCGCCAACTTCCAGTGGCGCTCCTCCGACCGCGGCACCGAGGACCCCGTTCTTTTCGCCCTCGGCAGCTGGCAGCTCCACCTGCGCCGCCGCATGACCCACGAGCCATCTCCCGCCAAGGCGTGCTGGGCGCGCCTCCTGGAGCGCTCTTACGACACTCTGGGATACCTCGAGCAGAATGTGAGCCCTCGCCTCGCGCTGGAATGCTTCCTCCTGGAATGCAGACGAGCCTCCTGAAGTCCGCCCTGCGAGGTTTCGACCCCTATGTGCCCGGCCTTCAGCCGCCTGACGGCGAAGGGTGGGTCAAGCTCAACACCAACGAGTCGCCATGGCCGCCCTCTCCCAAGGTGCTGGACGCCTTGCGTGAGGCCGTCGACGGGAACCTACGTCTCTACCCAGAGCCCATGGCCAGGCCAGCCCGAGAGGCGATCGCCCGACTGCACAGGATCGATCCGGCCCAGGTCGCGCTGGGCAACGGCGCCGATGAGGTCATCGCGATGTGCTTCCGCGCCTTCGCGGGCGCCGGTACCCGGGTCGCCTTTCCCCATCCCAGCTATCCGCTCTTCGAGCCGCTGTGCGCCATCCACGAGGTGCGGCCTGCGCCACACGCGCTGACGCAGAGCTGGGAGCTGCCTGACACCTTCGCCGCAGATGACGCTCCTCTCAAGTTCCTTGTCAATCCCAACTCGCCGACGGGCACCTGGGCCGATCGAGCCACCGTCCGAGCGCTGGTCGACCGCTCGCCAGGCGTCGTCGTGCTGGACGAGGCTTACGTGGACTTCGCGCCGCAAGACTGCATCGGCCTCGTCAAGGAAGGTCATGAGAGGCTGCTGATCACGCGGACGTTCTCGAAGTCCTACGCCCTGGCCGGGATGCGGATCGGCTACGCCGTCGGACCACCTGGCCTGATCGCCGCGCTCGACACGGTCAAAGACTCCTACAACCTGGACCGTCTGGCCATCGTCGCCGCCGTCGCGGCGATCGATGATCGCGACTACCACCGCCGGCTGGTACGGTTCGTGACCGAGGAGCGCGCGTGGCTGTCTGAGCAGCTGCACAAGCGCGGCTTCGACCTGCTGCCCTCGGCGGCCAACTTCGTCCTCGTGCGCCCACCCACCGGCCACGACGCGCAGACCGTGGCCCAGGGCCTGAAGGACCGCAAGGTCCTGGTCCGCCACTACGAACGTCCACCGATCGCAGGATGGTTCCGCGTCTCGATCGGCACCCGCGAGCAGCACGAAAGCCTGCTGGAAGCGCTACTGGAGGTGATGTCTTGAGCGTGCAAGCTGACGCGCCGAAGCGCGATGAAGCCTGGGCCCTGGTCACCGAGATGACGCAGAGCGAGAACCTGCGCCGCCACATGCGCAGTGTCGAGGCAGCCATGCGAGCTTACGCCCGCCGCTTCGGCGAGGACGAGGAGCGCTGGGGCGTGCTCGGCCTCATTCACGACTGGGACTACGAGAGCGGCCCGACGCCTGAGCAGCACCCCAACCGCGGCATCGCGATGCTCCGTGAGCGGGGCTGGCCAGAGGACGCCCTGCGCGACATCGCATCCCACGCCGAGTACCTGGATGTTCCCCGTGACACGCCGATCCGCAAGGCCCTCTACGCCGTGGACGAGATGTGCGGCTTCATCATCGCGTGCGCCCTGGTCAAGCCCGACCGCTCGCTGTCGGCTGTCGATGCGCGGACAGTGCGAAGGAAGATGAAGGACAAGGCCTTCGCGCGCGGCGTCCACCGCGAGCAGCTGACCGCCAGCGCCGAGGCGCTGGGCGTGCCCTTCGACACGCACGTCGAGATCGTGCGCGACGCACTGGTTCCGATCGCGGCGGACCTTGGGCTGAATCCGTGAGCGCCCCGGCGCGGTCGAAGGTGCTTGTGATGCACCACATCCTCGATCCGGGCCCGGCGCTGCTGACCGAGGCGCCGATCGAAGTGGTCGAGTACCCCGGGGAGGGCCCGCTGACCGAAGAGGCCATCCGTGGCGCGGTCGAGGCTCACGGATGCCAGGGCGTTCTCAGCCAGGTCATGGACCCGCTCCGCGGTACAGTTCTCGCCACCCCCGGGCTCAAGATCGTCTCCAACGTCGCAGTCGGCTTCGACAACATCGACCTCGATGCCGCCACACGCCACGGCGTGATGGCCACCAACACACCGGGCGTGCTGACTGACACCACTGCCGACTTCGCATTCGCGCTGATGATGGCTGCGGCCCGCCGCCTCCCCGAGGGTGATCGCTTCGTGAGGGCGGGGCGCTTCGGCGGCTGGGCGATAGACATGCTCCTGGGCCAGGACGTCCGGGGCGCCACGCTGGGCCTGATCGGGGTGGGACGCATCGGAGGAGCCGTCGCCCGCAGGGCCAGGGCCTTCGACATGCGGATCATCTACACGGACGAAGTGCCCCTGGCCCCCGAGATCGAGCGCCAGCTGAATGCCACCCGAGTGGGTCTACCCACCCTGTTGCGCGAGGCAGACTTCGTCAGCCTTCACGTGCCGCTCACGGAGCAGACCCGGCACCTGATCGGTCCCGAGCAGCTGGCTCAGATGAAGCCGACCGCGGTGCTGGTCAACACCTCACGCGGCCCGGTCGTGAACGAGGCCGCGCTGGCCGATGCGCTCCAGCGAAAGGTGATTTTCGCTGCCGGCCTCGACGTATTCGAACGGGAGCCCGACGTCCATCCCGGCCTGCTCGGGCTGGACAACGTCGTCCTGGCGCCGCACATCGCCAGCGGCTCAGTGCGCACGCGATCGGAGATGTCCGTCCTGGCTGTGCGCAACCTGCTGGCCGGTCTTGCCGGCGAGAGGCCGCCGAACCTGCTCAACCCCGAGGTTCTCGACCGCGTTGCCGGCTGACCCCGGATACCGGCTGCTTGCCGTCGACCTGGACGGCACGCTGCTCAGCGTGGACCTCCAGCTGGATCCCCGCGACGTCGAGGCGGTCCACTTTGCCGAGGCAGCCGGCGTTCGCGTGGTGGCCTGCACCGGACGTCCCTTCCCCGGCGCACTGCCCTGGGTCCTGAAGCTGGGCATACGATCGCCGCTGGTCTGCTACCAGGGCGCCCAGGTGCGGACACCCGAAGGAGAGGTGCTGCTCGACCATGGCGTGCCACACGACCTGGCGATGGAGGTAGTCCGCTTCTGCCGTGGGCGTGACCTGCACGTGCAGGCGTACCGGGACGACGAGCTGATCGTCGAGCGTGACCGCCCCGAGGCAGAACAGTACGCGAGACACGCCGGCATGCAGGTGCACGTGGTCGGCGACCTGGACCAGGCTATGACCGCGACCACCCCCAAGCTGGTGATCGTGGCGCCAAGCGACGCCGTCGAGCGCACCCTGCCTGAGGTTCGCCGGCGCTGGGAGGGCCGGCTCTACGTCGCGACATCGCTGCCGAGCTACATCGAGATCACCAACCCCGACGCCGACAAGCGCCAGGCACTGTCCTGGCTGTGCCGGCGGTTCGGTGTCCCGGAGGAGCAGACGGTGGCAGTCGGCGATGGCCGCAACGACATCCCCATGATCGAGTGGGCCGGCCGCGGCTACGCGGTCGAAGGGGCGCAGCCCGAGGTGGTGGCCGCGGCTGGCGGACGCACCGTCGGCAAGCCGGGGAGCGGCGGCATAGCCCATCTCGTGGAGGAGTTGTTCCGGTAATGGCAACACTCTTCCTGGTTCACGCCCACCCCGACGACGAGTCCATATCGACCGGGGGCGTCATGCTTCGCGCTCACCTGGACGGCCACCGTGTGGTGCTCGTGACAGGCACACGAGGGGAGGAAGGCGAGATCCACAACATGGACGAGGCTTCAGTCCGTCCGCGCCTTGGCGAGGTCCGCACCCAGGAGCTGCGCCGCTCATGTGAGATCCTTGGCGTCGACCGGCTGGAGTTCCTGGGCTACCGCGACTCAGGCATGGCGGGCGAACCCAGCAACCAGGACCCGCGGTCTTTCCACATGGCGCCGCTTCACGAGGCCGCCGGCCGGCTGGCCGCGTTCCTCAAAGAGGAGCGCCCCGAAGTGGTCGTGACCTACACGCCCGACGGCATCTACGGCCACCCAGACCACATCAAGGCTCATCACACGACGGTTGCCGCGCTCGACCTTCTGGAGCGAGAGGGCTGGCGGCCGGCAAAGTTCTACCTGAGCGCCATTCCGCGTGGTGTGATGGAACAGTGGACCGCGCGCGCCCGCGAAGCCGGCATCGAGATGTCCGAGGGTGGGATCAGGATCGTGGGGATACCAGACGAGGAGATCACGACGGTGGTGGACGTCCGTGACCTGGTCGACCGTAAGCGGGCCGCATTCGCGGCTCACGTCAGCCAGAACGACCCGAACAGCCCCTTGCAAACCATGCAGGAACAGATCTACGTCGCGGCGTTCGGCACCGAGCGCTTCGTCCTGGCGCGAGGTTCACTCGACGGCGAGCGGCCGGAGACAAGTCTCTTCGCCGGGGTCTGAATGCTCGTCAAACTGGGCCACCCTGACGCCAGGCCAGAACTCGCGGGCCCAACCGGGATCAGGCGGGCAGGGCGACCCCGCTGACGGTCAGCTGGCCCTCGCTCGCACTGACCTGCAGGTTCTGAAACCCGGTGATTGGCGCCCCGAGCTGAAGCGGACGCCGGACGGCCTGCGCGACCTGGTCGCTGATGGGCCCCGGCAGCGGGATCGTACCCACGTGCGTGCTCGTCACGTTGAGGGCCACCCGGTTGTCTGTGACCACCGGTGACCCCTCCAGCGTGACGGGCACGCTTGTGCCGGCCACGTGCGCCTGCGCCTGCCCCCTTACGGTGCCCTGGCTTGTGGAGTGCAGGCTGATCTGGTCGAACGGCAGGCCCTCCTGCAGAGCCGCCTCGTTGGCCAGCGAGCTGAGCTCGGCATCTGTGAACGACTCGATGACGCGGACCGGCCGGCCCGTTCGTTGGGCCTGGGCCTGTGCGTCGGCGAAGGCCAGCGCCTTCTGGCGCCCGCTGTCGGCTGCCCCCTGGGAGGATGTGACCCGAAGACCCGACGAGCCCGCGTAGACGAAGTTCCACGCCACGTAGCCAGCCAGAGCCAGCAACAAGATGATGACCAGCAGGCGAACACCGCCGCCGCCGGACTGATTGCTCAGAGGACGCACCCCGGTAGGTTACCGCTCAAGGGTCACTCGATCTCTCGGCCTTTTAACGGCCCCCGCAAGCAGGCAACCGCATGCGAGTTGTAGGCTCGTGCGGATGGAGGTCGTAAGGATCACGCCGCGTGGCTACTGCCACGGCGTGGTAGACGCGTTCCGGATCGCCAAGCGGGTGCGTGAGTCGACAGACGGCCCGGTGCACATGCTTGGTCAGCTCGTCCACAACACCCACGTCACCGACGAGCTCCAGGAGCAGGGGATTCGGCTGGTCGACCCGCCGAACCGGCTCGCGGGCCTCGAGCAGATCAGCGGCGGCACCGTCATCTTCACGGCGCACGGGGTCTCTCCACAGGTCAAGCAGCGGGCCGCCGAGATGGGGCTGAGCGCAGTGGACGCCACGTGTTCCGACGTGGTACGGACCCACGACCTGGTAAAGGATCTGGCCGCTCGTGGGTACGACGTGGTCTACATCGGCCGCAAAGGGCATCCCGAGCCCGAGGGTGTCCTGGGCGAGGCGCCCGGTAGGGTGCACCTGGTTCAGGATCTGGCGGATGTGGAGCGCCTGGACATCGCGGGCGAGCGGGTCGCGGTCACGTGTCAGACGACGCTGTCGATGTGGGACACCGAGGAGCTGATCGACGCGGTGAAGGGGCGCTACCCGACCGCTGAGGTCCACAACGAGATCTGCCTTGCGACCCAGGAGCGGCAGGAGGCGGCGGTGGCCGCGGCCAGGGAGGTCGACATGGTCATCGTGGTCGGCAGCCCACGATCGTCGAACTCGAACCGGCTGGTCGAGGTCGTGCGCAACCTGGCGGGGAAGCCGGCCCGGCTGGTGGACAGCCTGGACGAGATCGACCCCAGCTGGTTCGAGGGCGTCCAGCGGGTCGGGGTTACCAGCGGCGCCTCGACACCCAGCCAGCTCACGCGGAAGGTGATCGCCTTCCTGGAGGAGCTGCAGCTAGACGCTGCCGCGCAGGCGGCGCAGGACGGCGGACAGTCCACCGTCTGAGCCTCCGCTGTCGAGCGGTTGCGCCTCTACATCGTGCGTTGGGCCCGGTTCCGGTTGATTCCCTGTCTCAGCCGCTCCGGCTGACGGCTCCGGTTCGCGCAGCGCCAGCTCCACCTGCCCTGCGTTCGAGCGTGGGCGACGGCGGCGCCGCGGGGGCGCACCGGGCGCACCCGTCTCGGCCTGCACCACCTGATGCACCGGCGGCTCAACCTGTGGTTCCGGTGGCGGCGGCAGCTCCCCCGGGTCGCGCGTTGGGGGAGCCCCCCTCCGGCGGCGGCGCCGCGGGGAGGGTGTGGCAGCAGCGGGGGCCGGTGCGGCAGGCGGGACCGGCTTGGTCGGCTCGACGCTCCAGGGCTGCTGCGGCTCGATCGGTGGGACCGGGTACGCTTCCGGGAGGTGCTCCGCCGGTGCCGCGGCCGGTTCTGCGACCGCCTGCTCGGCCGGGACCTCCTGCTTGGGCCTGCTCGATCGTCGCCGGCGACGAGAAGGAGTCCCGTTGGACTGCTCGACCTGGGGATCCGCCACAGGCCGCAGTTCGGGAATGTCGGGGGCCGGCTTGATCACCGGCTCCACCAGCGGGCCGGGCGTCGGCTTGGGCGGCAGCTCGTGGTTGGCGACCGTCTCGGCCGCCGCCCGCCGGCGCCGTCGGCGGTTCTTGGCGGGTCGCGCAGGTTCCGCCGGCTGCTCGCGCCGGCTGACCAGTCGGGTTAGCTCGCCGGTGGCAACGGTCTCGCCGCGTTGGTTCTCGACCTCGATCTGCCAGACGGCGAGGCCCCACTGGGGGTTGTCCACCGGCCGCTTCCGGTTCAGACGCCATCGTGCGCCGATCGTGTCTCCAGGACGCACGGGGCGCAGGAAGCGCCAGGTCATCCCGACCATGCCCACGGTTGCAGGCACCGGCACATCGATTGCCCCGAGTCCGGTGGTCACCGCGGCCACCAGGGTGCCCGGCACGACCGGCTCCCCATAGGGGCCACCTCGAGCGTGCTCGACGTCCGTGTATAGAGGGTTGTAATCACCCGAAAGGCCGACAAAGGCGATCAGGTCTGCCTGCGTGATTGTTCTTCGCCGTGTGGTCCACTCGCCGCCGAGCGGCAAGTCTTCGAAATAAACGAGTTCCAGGACGCTCTCCGTTATCTGCTTGAGCTAGCGAGTATACGCGTCGCTATATGCCTACCATCAATTCTGTGAGTCACTACTGCGTGAACTGTGGTACCTCACTTCAGCCACGAACGCTCGAGGGCCGCGAAGTGGAAGGTTGCGCCGAGTGCGGATACGTGCTCTGGCATGACCCCAAGGTGGTGACTCTGGTCGTCGTCGAGAACGCCCAGCGGCAGGTCGTGGTCGGCCGCAGAGCGATCGAGCCCGGCTACGGCCTCTGGTGTCTGCCCGGAGGGTACGTCAACGACGACGAGCATCCGGCCGACTCAGCCGTCCGCGAGTGCCGCGAAGAGATCGCGGCGGAGGTGGAGATCACCGGGCTGCTTGGCGTCTACCACATTCGCAAGCGTGGGGCGCCGAGCATGGTCGGGATCGGGTATCGGGCGCGGCTGCGGCCCGGCGAGGTGCCCACGGCGGGCACCGAGATGCTTGAGGTGTGCGCATTCCCGCGCGACAGCGTTCCTGAGCTCGTGTTCACCAGCCATCGGCAGGCGATGACTGACTGGCTGGCGTCATGGGAAATATATCGACGGTGAAGAGATGAACTGGGTCAAGACCTTCTTTCTGATGACGTTGCTCACGGTGATCCTGGTGTTTGGCGGCGGCTTGCTGTTCGGCCGCGGCGGCCTGGTGATCGGGCTCCTGCTGGGACTCGTGATGAACGGTGCCGCCTACTTTTTTGGCGACCGGCTGGCGCTGAGAGCTGCGCAGGCGCAGGAAGTGTCGCCCCAGGAGGCGCCGATGCTGCACGCGCTTGCCGACCGGCTGGCGGCCCAATACAACGTGCCGAAGCCGCGTGTGTACGTAAGCCCGGACCCCAGCCCTAACGCGTTCGCGACCGGCCGCAACCCGCACCACGCCTCCATCTGTGTCAATCAGGGTCTGCTGCAGATCCTGGACCAGGAAGAGGTCTACGGGGTGCTGGCCCACGAGTTCGCCCACGTCCGCAACCGCGACATCCTGATCAGCTCGGTCGTCGCGGTCCTTGCGGGCGCGATCACGCTGCTGGCCCAGATCGGCCAGTTTGGGTTGTTCTTCGGCGGTGGTCGCGACGAGGAGGACCAGAACCCGCTGGGCATCATCGGCGTCCTTCTGTTCGTGATCCTGGGACCGCTGGCGGCGCTGCTGATCCAGCTCGCGATCTCGCGCTCGCGCGAGTACGAGGCCGACCACACCGGTGCTGAGGTCAGCCACGATCCGCATGCATTGGCCAACGCCTTGCGCAAGCTGCAGCGGGCGACCCAGGTCGTGCCATCGCAGACGGCGCAGCCGGCGTTCGCCCATCTGTACCTGGTCAACCCGCTGTCGGGCCAGTCGCTGGCCGGCCTGTTCTCGACGCACCCGCCACTGGAAGAGCGGATCCGCAGGCTGGAGGAGATGGCGTACGGTCGCGGCTGATCGAAGGACCCGGCGTCCGGCCCGCGATACGTACTAACCGGCCTTGACCGGGAACACCTGTTCGGCTAAAGTCCAGGGTGGCAATCGTCATGGCCTTCGTCCCACCACTCGACACTGCTCAGCTTCCCGGCGACGTGACCCTGGATCACGTCATCCCGGCCCGCGCGGCCGAGTTTGCGCCCCTTCCGCCCGACCTGCGCCCTGAGCTCGCCGAAGCCCTGGCGGGACGCGGCATCGACCGTCTCTACACGCACCAGGCCGCGGCCTACGACCACGTCCGTGCCGGCCGCCACCTGGTGGTCGTCACCCCCACCGCCAGCGGCAAGACGCTCTGTTACAACCTCCCAATCCTGCAGCGGCTGCTCGAACACCCGAGCAGCCGCGCACTCTATGTCTTTCCAACCAAAGCGCTGACCCAGGACCAGCTGGCCGAGCTGGGTGCACTGGTCCGGCCCTTGCCCCTGGACATCAAGGTCAGCACGTACGACGGTGACACGCCACCCGGGCAGCGAAGCGCCATCCGCGAGGGCGGCCACATCGTGCTGACCAACCCGGACATGCTCCACACGGGGGTCCTGCCTCATCACACGCGCTGGCGCAAGCTGTTCTCCAGCCTGGAGCACGTCGTCCTGGACGAGCTTCACACCTACCGCGGCGTGTTCGGAAGCCAGGTCGCCAACGTGATTCGCCGGCTCAGGCGGATCTGCTCCTTCTACGGCTCGGACCCGCGGTTCATCTGCGCCTCCGCTACGATCGCCAACCCCGACGAGCTGGCCAGGCGCCTCCTGGAGGAGGACCACGTGGCTCTGGTGGACCGCAGCGGCGCGCCCCGCGGAGAGCGTAGGCTCGTGTTCTACAACCCGCCGCTGGTGAATCGCAACCTTGGCATCCGGCGCAGCTCCCTGCTCGAGGGCAAGCGCATCGCAGCACCGTGGATCCGCGCGGGCGTCCAGACGATCGTCTTCTGCCGCTCCCGGCTCCAGGTCGAGGTCATGCTCAGCTATCTCCAGGAGTCGCTGCTTCCCAGCCTCGAGTCGCGCCGGAGGGTCCGCGGCTACCGCTCCGGCTACCTGCCTCTCCGCCGGCGCGAGATCGAGGCCGGCCTGCGCTCGGGTGACGTTCACGGCGTCGTCAGCACCAACGCCCTGGAGCTGGGCATCGACATCGGCTCCCTGCAGGCGGCGGTCATCGTCGGTTACCCGGGGACCATCGCATCCACCTGGCAGCAGCTGGGGCGGGCCGGCCGCCGAACCGGCTCCATCGCGGTCTTCGTGGCCTCGAGCGCACCGCTCGACCAGTTCATCGTCCGCCACCCCGAGTACTTTCTGGGCGCCAGCCCAGAGGCGGGTCTGGTCGATCCGGACAATCTGCTGGTCCTGGCGGGACACCTGCAGGCCGGCCTCTTCGAGCTGCCATTCCTAGACGCGGAGCAGTTCGGCCGGGCCGACGTCACCGAGCTGCTGCAACTGTTCGAAGAGGACAGGGTGGCAAGCCATACAGGCGGCCGCTGGTTCTGGTCAAAGGATGCGTTTCCGGCCGAGGGCGTCTCGCTGCGGACCATCGCGGCAGACAACGTGGTCATCGTGGACACTTCGCCGGCCCGACCAGAAGTCGTCGGCGAGATGGACCAGTTCACGGCCCAGGTCATGCTCCACGACGACGCGATCTATCTGCAGGACGGCGCGCAGTACCACGTCGATCGTCTGGACTGGAACGAGAAGAAGGCGTACGTGCGGCCGGTAGACGTCGACTACTACACGGACGCGCTGCTCGGTGTGAGCGTCACCGTTCTCGACACCTTCGAGCACGAGCCAATGCCGGAGCTCGACCGGGCGCACGGCGAAGTAAAGCTGACGGCCCTGGCCACCATGTTCAAGAAGATTCGCTTCCACACGCATGAGAACGTGGGCTCGGGACCGATTCACCTCCCTGAGCACACACTCCACACGACGGCCTACTGGACCACGGTCGATCCGGAGCTGTGGGTCGCGCTCGGCCGTGAGCAGCTCGAGGCCGGGCTGCAGGGCATGGCCCACGCCATGCGCACGGTGGCGAGCCTGCATCTCATGTGCGACCCGCGCGACCTCGGCGCCCTGGGTGAGGTTCGCTCCACCTCCACGCGCAAGCCTACGGTGACCATCTACGAGGTCTACCCGGGCGGAGTGGGGTACGCCCGGAGGCTCTACGGACTGCACACGTCGCTGCTCGCCGACGCCGCAGAGCTGGTGCGTGGGTGCCCGTGTCTGGCGGGCTGCCCCTCCTGCATCGGCCCGCTGAGCGGCACCGAGGGAGCCAAGGAAGCGTGTCTCAGGCTGCTCTCCGCGACCGCCTTGCCCGTCTGACGGCGCGCGCGCCGGGCGAGGGTGACGGACGCCACCTCAAGCGCCGGCCGCCCGTCCAGCACATCATGCCGCCCGGCTTCGAGGCGGTCGAGACGTCCTGCGGAACGGCCTGGCGCTACGCGGACGTCCTGGCGCCTGGCCGCCTGCCCGGCCCGCAGCCCGAGGTAACGCACACCTACCTCGACACCGAGACGACTGGGCTATCAGGGGGCAGCGGCACCCAGGTCTTCGCGGTTGCCATATGCCATCCGATACCCGCCGGCCTGGAGCTGACGCAGCTCTTTCTCGCCGACCCGGGCGGCGAGGCTGCCCTCCTGGCGCTGCTCCAGGAGGAGCTGCACCGGACCGAGGGCCTGGCCACATACAACGGGAGCCGCTTCGACCTGCCGCTGCTCCGCACCCGCTGGGTGATGGCGCGAATGCCGGGCGAGCTGGAGCACCCTGCCCACCTTGACCTGTTGACGCTGACCCGCTCGTTGCTCAGGCAGCGGCTCGAGCACTGTACTCTGCGCCTGGTCGAGGAGCACCTGCTGGGCTTCGAGCGGGAGCGGGACGTGGCCGGGGCGCTGGTTCCGCAGAGCTACTTCGCCTACCTCCAGCACGGCTGGAGCCCGATGCTGCCCATGGCTCTGGAGCACAACCGCCAGGACGCCGTCAGCCTCTACTACCTGCACGCCCGCTTGCTGCGTCGCCTGGAGGGTGCCGATCCGCTGATGGACGGCTCGGACTGGCTGGCGCTCGGCCGCTACCTGCTGCGCACCCGCCGCCGTGCCGACGGCTGGCGAGCGCTCCGCAACGCGGCTGAGCTGGCGGACGGGCCGGCCTCGGCGCTCGCTGGGCTGCTGCTGGCGCGCTTCCTGACCCGGCGCCGCCGCCCGACGGCTGCTGAGCGCGTGCTGTCGGCGCTGCACGAACGGATGCCGGCTCTGCCGCAGGTGGCGATCGCTCGTGCCCGTCTGCTCGAGTGGTCGCTCGGAGATCTCGCCACGGCCCGTCTGGTGGTCGGGGAGGCGCTGGTCGGCCTGCCGCCAGAGAGCCCCTACCGAACCGACCTGGAATGGAGGCTGCATCGGCTCGACACCAAGCTGGGACGCCGGCGCGACGACTACGGCTTGTTCCAGACGATCGAGTAGCGCCACAGCAGGTGGCGCCGCACCCGTGCCCCCGGCAGCACCCGCGCGCATGCGGCGCGGACCTCGGCCGGAGTTGAGTAGCGATCGGTACGGCCGTGCGCATCCCAGGCCTGGCGCTCGGCCCGGGCCGGTCGCAGGCGGCGGGTGTGCCACAGGCGGAGCGCTATCGCGACCGGCATTGCTCGGGCGGCCCAGAGGCGCTCGATGGCGTTGCGGCTGGCCGCCACGTCGAGCACGAGGAGCACTCCGCCTGAGCGGAGGGCACCAGCCAGGCGCGCCAGCGCCGGCTCCAGAGGTAGGTGGTGGAGCGTCGCGACGGTGGCGATGCAGTCGAACCGGGCAGCCGACGATTCGTCCATCAAGTCTGCCACCTGGAACTCCAGGGCCTGCCGGCCGGCGCTGCGGCGGCGAGCCCGATCGATCATCCCTGGAGAGAGGTCGATACCAAGCACTCGCTTGCAGCGAAGCGCCAGCTGCCGCGCGAACTCGCCGGTGCCGCACCCTGCATCGAGTCCGTCCTCGCAGCCGGCCGGCACATGGCGCAAGAGCCAGCGGTGGTAATGGCGGTTGTGGTTCCACCCGTCCGGCAGCAGCGCCAGCCGGTCGAAATCGTCGCGAAGGGTCTCGGGCGTCTGAACGCGGGTTGGCATGGCCATCGATCGGTGACAGCTCCCTGAAGCGTCGGTCTACACTGCTCGCCCGTGAAGGTGCTGGTGACAGGAGGTGCCGGCTTTATAGGCTCGCACGTCTTGGACGCGCTGGTGGAGCGTGGAGACCAGGTACTCGCGCTGGACGACCTGTCGACCGGCGCACGCGAGTACGTCAACGAGGCCGCTGAGTTCCGCAACCTCGACATCCGGACGCCTCAGGCCGCCGCAGCGGTTCGCGAGTGGAGACCTGACGTGGTCTGTCACCACGCCGCACAGATGAGCGTCAGCCGTTCGGTGCGCGAGCCGCTCTTCGACGCGAGCGTCAACCTGGTCGGCGGCCTGAATCTGCTCGAGGCTGCCCGCGAGGTGCGTGCCCGCTTCCTCTTCGCGTCGACCGGTGGCGCCCTCTACGGCGACGCCGACATACTTCCGACGCCCGAGACCTACCCGGCGCGGCCCGTGTCGCCATATGGGGTGGCAAAGCTCAGCTTCGAGCACTACCTGCACTGCTACCGCGTTCAGCACGGCCTCCCATACGTCGCGCTTCGATATGCCAACGTGTACGGCCCCCGCCAGGACCCGCACGGCGAGGCCGGCGTGGTCGCGATCTTCTGCCTCAAGCTTCTCGCCAACCAGCAGCCGGTCATCAACGGCGACGGAAGGCAGACCCGTGACCTGGTGCACGTTGCAGACGTCGTGCAGGCGAACCTGCTCGCCCTCGACTCCGACGTCATCGGGCACTTCAACGTGGGGACGGGGCGTCAGGTCGACGTCAACCAGATCTTCTTCATGCTCGCCGAGCGGATCGGGATCTCGCGACCCGAGGTGCACGGACCTCCCAGACCAGGAGATCAGCGCACGTCGGCTCTCGACTGCCGGCTGATCGCCGAACGGCTAGGCTGGCGACCCCGGATCGCGCTCGAGGATGGCCTCGCAGAAACCGCCGCCTGGTTTCGTACGCGAGCCGAGGACGCGAGGACGCGAACATGAGCACACCCGACCACGTGGGCTCGACTCCCAACCTTGAGGTCGTGGATCGGTTCTTCCAGCGGCTGATGGAGCTGCGGCCGGTCGAGGCTACCTACCACGGGCTCCACCAGCACGACCACCGACTTCCAGACGGCACCCTCGCCGGCGCGCGCGAGCTCCAGGAGCTTCTGCAGGAGTTCGAACGCGAGCTCGCCGGCTGCAGCAACGGGCTCGACCTGGACCTGGCCCGGTACTTCGTCGGCCTCACTCGCTTCCGCCTCGAGGACATGCACCTGTCTGCCCGCATGCCCGAGGCGCCCGACCAGATCGGCACCGGCATCTTCCTCCTCTTCGCGCGCGACTTCGCTCCCCTCGAGCTGCGGCTGGAGGCGATCACATCTCGCCTGGAGGCCGTCCCAGCCTATCTGGCGGCCAGCCGTCAACAGCTCAACGAGCCGGTGAAGCTGTGGTGCGAGGTGGCCGCCGTCTCGGCACGGGAGCTGCCGGCGCTGTACTCGACGGTGGTAACGGCCGCCCGTGACTTGCCGCTGGCCTCAAGGCTGGAGCGCGCGGCGGCCGGCGCTTCTGAAGCCACCGAGGACTTCGCCCGCTGGCTCGAGACCGAGGTGATGCCGGGCGCGGCTGACGACTGGGCGCTCGGCGAAGAGCGGTTCGCACGCCTTCTGGAGCTGCGGGAGCTGCCGGACACAGCCGACGCCATCCTCGTCCTGGGCCGCAGCTACCTCGCGGAGATCAGGGCGGAGCGTGAGGAACTGCTCTCCAGCTGCTGGCCAGCCCGCTCGCTGGAGCAGGTCAACACACTGATCCGAGCCCAGCGGCCGGAAAGCTTCGACGCGGCACTGGCCGAGTACAGGGACGTGATCGCCCGGTCTCGCGACTTCGTAGCCCGGCGGGGCCTGGTCACGCTGCCGTCCGGTGAGGCGCTCAGGGTCGAGGCGACTCCAGGCTTCCTCCGTCCCGTCATCCCGTTCGCGGCCTACGAGCCGCCGGCCCGCTTCGACCGCCTCCAGCTCGGGATCTACATCGTCACGCCGCAGGATGGTGACCTGGGGGAGCACAACAATGCGGCGATCCTGAACACCTCGGTGCACGAGGGCTACCCTGGCCATCACCTCCAGTTCGCCTGCGCCAACCAGCATCCTTCGGTCGCCCGTCTGCTGAGCGCCGACTGCGCCCATGAGCTGGTGGAGGGATGGGCGCACTACTGCGAGCAGCTCATGTACGAGCAGGGCTTTACCACCAGCCCGGAAGTCCGCTTCGTGCAGCTCAACGATCTCGTCTGGCGGGCGTGCCGGATCATCATCGACGTCGAGCTGTCAAGTGGCCGCATGAGCTTCGACCAGGCCGTGGATCTGCTGGTCTCCGAGGCGGCCATGGCCCGGCCGGCGGCGGTGGCAGAAGTGCGGAGATACACGTTCACGCCGGGCTACCAGCTGTCATATCTGTACGGCAAGCACCTTCTTCTTCAGCTCAGGCAGCGCCGGCAGCGGACGGAGGGCAGCGCCTTCGAGCTCGGCCGCTTCCACGACACCCTGCTCTACGCGGGGGCGCTGCCGGCTGCGACCTGGGACACGCTCTTCTGACGACAGGGCCGCACCCAAGGACCCGCAGCTGAGCTGCATGTTCACGATCGGGTCAAGTCTGGTGAGGCATGGTGGGTAGGCCCGGCTCCGCCGGGCCGAGTGGGTTGTGGCCTAACGCTGCCAGAGGCTGCCCGTCACCCGCCACCGCCGAGGCGGCGGCTACCTTGTGCGCCAGCACGGTGGGGGTCTGGAGGGGGAGGCCTGCCTCCCCCTGCGACGCCTATGCCCACTCCGAGCTCGGCTCCGGTACCTCGGTCCGGCCGGACCCTGGCAGTGGCCGCACATCGTACCCGAGCGGTTCGATCGCCTCTTTGATCCACTGCAGGGCCATCACCTCGGTGTTCGGCCATACAGTGGGGTCCCCGCCGGCCGTGCACGCGTCGATGACCACGCGGCCGACCACCCGAAGCAGCGTGCGGGCCAGGGGAGCCGCCTGAGGCACCGAGCACCGCAGGCCGCCGACCTCCCGTGAGAGTTCGAAGCACGCCATGTTGATCCGTTCCGCGTCGGACTCAGCCAAGGTCTTCACCCCGGATCACTTTCGCGCCCGCCTCGCGCATCTCGGCCAGCGCGCGCTCGCCGTCGCCCGGCTGCGCGTCCACGGCCGCGATGGCGTCCTCGAGCACGGTCACCTCGAAGCCTGCGTGCAGGGCGTCCAGCACCGTGGCCCGCACGCAGTAGTCGGTGGTCAGGCCGGTCACTACCAGCGACCGCACCCGGTGCTCGCGCAGCCAGTCCTCAAGCCCGGTCCCGTCCATAGCGGAGTAGGCCTCCTTGTCGGGGTCGGTGCCCTTGCTGAACACACGCTGGATGGGCGACTGGTCGAGCGCCGCGTGGAACTCCGCGCCAGGCGTGCCGGCCTGGCAGTGGACGGGCCAGGGGCCCCCTCTGCTCTGGAACGAGCAGTGGTTTGCCGGGTGCCAGTCCCGACTGGCCACCACCAGCGGCACAATCCTTGCAGCGCGGTTGACAGCGGGAAAGATAGCGTCACCTCCCGGAACGGGGAGCGCCCCCCCTGGACAGAAGTCGACCTGAGGGTCAGTGATCAAAAGGGCGTAATCTCTGTCAGATTTCTGGGCCATCGGGGGTATTATTCGCCTCGGGGCATGGACCTGAGCGAACCTGTCCTGCTGACTGCCGGGGGCCTTGAGAAACTCAAACGGGACCTAGAGCGGGCGCAGGCACGACGAATTGAGGCCTTCGAACGAATGAAGGAGGCCGCACAGCCGGGCGACATCGAGGACAACCCGGAACTGGAGCAGGCCAAAGAAGAGGTGGCCCGTCTGAACGAGCGCATCTGGGAGCTCGAGGAGATGATCGGCCGCGCTCAGATCATCGAAGACAAGAACTCAGGTGTGGTCGAGCCGGGCTCGACCATCGAGGTGGAGGACGAGGAAGGCGAGACGAGCGTCTATCACCTCGTCGGAGCCGTGGAAGCGGACCCGTCCACCGGGCGCATTTCAGTCGAGTCTCCTGTTGGCAGAGCGCTCGTTGGAAAGAGAGCCGGCGACAGCGTAACCGTCGAGGTGCCGGCGGGCACCGTCGAGCTCACGGTCAAGGCCGTTTCCTAGCAGGGTTACCGGCCGGTAGGTCCGGCGCGCTCCGCAAGGGGACTGGTCGCGCACAGCGCCGAGGTGGTCATGGCAGCGGCCGCATCGGGTCGGCCCACCGTTGGCGTGGCTATGCTTCCAGACGTGGACACGGGGCGTGTGAGCGATCGAACCACCGTCGGGCTCTTCTTCCGCCAAGCCGCACGATTCGGCGACCGGACGCTGGTGCGGTTTCACGACGGCGCCGCCTGGCGGGGCTTGAGCTGGCGGCGCTTCCAGGACCTGGTGATACGCCTGGCTGCACGCCTGGTGTCGGAGGGCGTGCAGCCCGGCGACAGGGTCGTGATCATGTCCGAAAACTGTGTCGAATGGCTTTACTGCGACCTGGGGATCCAGGCTGCCGGCTGCGTGGCGGTCCCGATCTATCCGAGCACCGTCGCCGGATCGGCCCAGGAGATCGCGGTGGACGCGGGTGCGCGACTGGCGTTCGTCGCCGATGACCTCTCGGACCGGCTCCAGGTGGAGCGGGTGGTCCGCATTGGCGCTGACCTGCCGGGATGGGTTGCGGCCGAGGCGAGCCCCGAGCTCCGCGCCGAGGTGGAGGCTCGGGCGGCAGCCCTGCGGCCAGACGACCTGGCGACGCTGGCCTATACCTCAGGCACAACCGGCGTACCCAAAGGCGTCATGCTGGCTCACCGCTGCATCGCAGACATGGCTGTCAGCTGCCTCCAGGTGTTCGACATAGGGCCGGACGACGAGTCGCTCTCGTTTTTGCCCTATTCGCACGTGTTCGAGCGGATAAACGGCATATTCGTCGGGCTGGTGGCCGGGGCGTCGACGTGGCTGTCGCGCGGCATCCCACGCCTGGTCGATGACCTCCAGGAATGCCGTCCGACGGTGATGGTGGCAGTGCCGCGTGTGTACGAGAAGATGCATCAGCAGGTGATGGCCGTCGTGCGCGAAGCGCCCGCACCTCGCAGGGCGCTCTTCAGCTGGGCGCTCGAGCAGGGCCGCCGGCGCTCTCGAGGGCAGGCCACGCCGCTGTACCCACTGGCGGACCGGCTGGTGCTGGGCCCCCTGCGCCGGCGCCTGACGGGAGGGCGGCTGCGCTTCTTCGTCAGCGGCGGGGCGCCGCTGGCGGCAGAAGTAGAGGGGTTCTTCTGGGCTGTGGGCGTCAAGATCCTGAACGGGTGGGGCATGACCGAGACCGCCAGTGGGGCCACTTCCAATACCGAGCGCCGCCACGAGTTCGAGACCGTGGGCCCCCCTCTCCCCGGGGTTGAGGTAAAGATCGCCGCCGACGGCGAGATCCTGATCAAAAGCCCCGGCAACATGCTGGGGTATTACAACAACTCGGAGGCGACCGCTGAGACCCTGGATGACGGCTGGGTCAAGACGGGTGACATCGGCGAGCTGGACTCCGCAGGCTTCATGCGCATCACGGACCGGAAAAAGGAGCTGATCAAGACGGCCGGAGGCAAGTACGTGGCGCCGGCTCCGATGGAGCTGCGGCTGATGCAGCAGCCGGCGATCGAGCGAGCGCTGGTGATCGGTGACGAGAGGCCCTACGTCGTTGCCCTCGTGGTCCCCGACTGGAAGACGATGAACGTCGAGGCCGGCATATCGGGCCGGCCGGAGGAACTGGTGCACGACGAGCGGGCCCAGGCCATCGTGCAGCGGTCCATCGACGAGCTGAACGAGGATATGGGCAGCTGGGAGTCGATCAAGTACTTCCGGCTGCTGCCTCACGACTTCACCGAGGAGAGCGGCGAGCTGACACCCACGCTGAAGGTCAAGCGCCGCGTGGTGCAGGAGCGGTACCGTGAGCTCATCGATACCATGTACACGGCCCGGAAGCCGGCGAGGCGCGCCCAGCGCGCTGGCTGCTGATGGCTGGTGCCATCGATCTCTCGGAGGTCCACCTGGCTCTGGACCGGCTGCGACCGCAGCTATGCCACTGCGGCCTGAAGGGTGAGTGTCTGGGCTGCAGGGGCGTGGAGATGGTGAGGGCGCAGGTTGAGGCCGTGGCGGCAGCGGCCAGCCAGCCGGTGCTGATGCAGGTCGCACAGGAGGCGGCCATGAAGGACATGGCTGCGCGCTTCGAGGGAATGGCCGAGAGGCTGATGAACGACCCCGAGCTGCGTCAGGCCGCTGAGGCGATGCAGGAGAAGGTCATGTCCGACCCGGAGGCGCGACGGCTGCTCGAAGAGCTGATGCGCCGCCTGGAGCCGCCCTCCGAGACGTAGGCGCGAGGGCCGTCCAGGCAGCGCTTTGGCGGGCCGATCGAGGATCAGGTCGAGCCGGTTTGTGGGCTGGGGGGCTGAGCCGGCGCGCCGGGGGCCCGCGGACGCTTGAGCGGCTGGTCCCACAGAGGCAGGGGCGCGGTCTGCAAGCGCTGCAGGATCACATCCTCCTGCTGCTGCGTCAGCTTCCCTGCCGAGACCTGCTTGTCCAGGTCGGCCTTCGTCACGCTGACGAGCTTGGCCCGGAACGCTGTCTCGTCCATCCCCCTGGACGCGGCGATGTCCTTTACGGTCTTGCCGCTCTGCAGGTCCTGGCGAAGCTCCTGATCGCTGATGCCGAGCGCCTTGGCGATCTCGCTCAGGGTGGCGCCACCGCGCGGACCCTCCTTGGCGATCGGCGGCCTCCCGATGCCGGCGAGGCCCTTCTCGAGACCTGCCGCGCAGACCTTACCGTTGCCCAGGCGGGACTTGATCGCGTCGGCCTGCTTCTGGGTCAGATCTCCGTTTTTCACTGCGTCACTGAGCGTCTGGTTCAGGGCATCTGAGATCGCCTTGTTGACCTGGTCCTGGCTCTTGCCCAGGTCGGAGGCGAGATGCCCGACAAACCGGTCGCAGTACGCCTGGGTGCTGCTGCTTTTGCTGCTCGGGCTTGGGGAAGGAGACGGCGACGCGGCCAGCTGAGTACCAGTTGCGGCCACCGTGGCAACGACTGCGAAGCCAGCGATCGTAGCGCCGCCAACAGCCGTCAAATAGATCCTGGCTGGGCGCGGCAGACCCATCCAGATGGCTTTGAGACTCATGGAGCGTGAGTCTGCGGGGCGCTTGTCATGGGCATCTGAGCCGCGGGTAAAGCTTATGTAAGGGGACTTACACTCGGTTGCAGGCCATGGAAGCTGCCGCGCCGCCTGTTGTCACCGCCACGGGCTGGAGCGGCCGCCACGCGGTCGAGCTCTACGTGCGTACCTACTCCACGATGCTGCAGAGCTCTGGCGAGATTCGCCTGGACTCCCTCGTGCACGCACATATCGGCATGGCCTCGTCCCTGCACCCGCTGGCCAGCCGGCCGGAGATGGACATGGGTGCGTTCATCTACTCGGTGCGCCGTCTGCCCGAAGCCATCAGGTGCGCCCGCCGCGTGCTCCTCGGGCAGAGCGCGCGCGGCTTCGAGGCCGCGCTCGGACTGGACGTCACCAGGTGGGAGCGTGTCAAGGCGCCAGCTCGTCGTCGGCCCTGGTACTACGACGGCCGGGACACGCTGGCGGTGCTGCTGGCCTCGCCCTCGGACATCGACGACCTGGTGCCGTCGCTCGTCGCCTACCAGATCGAGTGGAACAAGCTGAATCGGGCTGTCCGCGAGGTTGGTCCGGAGGGAGAGCAGGTGCGCCTTGCCGTCATGGCCGGCGAGGAGGACTGGGAGCGCCTCCACGACGCCTGGGGCGATGAGTTCGAGGCGACACTGGCGCAGGCGGGACGCGAGGAATCCCACATGTTGCTCCGCATGGTTGGCGGCTCCCACGTCGGCTACGCGCGCGGCGCGGCCCGCTGGTGGCAGCCGATCCAGGAAGCGATCGACGAGATGGGCTTGACAGACGCGCCGGTGTACTTCGTCTCGTCGAACGTGCACAGCCTCGTCAACGTGCTCAGCGGCGTAGCTCGCAGGCTTGAGGCGGACATAGTCGACTTCACGCGCAGCAGCGATCCCGACCTGGCCGCCGAGTTCGAGAAGCTCGAGTCGGGTCAGACGCCGGCGTCGCGCGACAACTGGCTTTACTTCGGCGCGCGGCAGCTCTTCGACGGCCATCCCAGAGCCCGCGACTACCGGCAGCGTAGGGCGGAGATGGAGAGGGCACAGGGAATTCGTCACGTGATGCCGGTCGCGATGGGCATCGACTCCGCGGCACAGGTGGTCCGGCTGGCCGATCTGGACCCGCGCTGCCTGGATCCAAGAGTGGGCGCCGTAGGCGCGGATGTGCTGCGCCGCTCGCGTGCCGCGCTCGTCAACATCGACTACCCGCTCGGCCTGGCGGCGTATCACATTCTCCGTAAGGCGGCGGAGGCATCGCCCTGGCTGCTGGGCGTTTACGTGATGGGGAAGGCTGCGACGCTGAACGCAGACGTGGGCGACGTGATGATTCCAAACGTGGTGTACAACGAGCACTCGGGCAACACCTACTGGTTGGACAACTGCTTCTCGGCAGCAGACGTCCAGCCTCACCTGGTCTTCGGCTCGGTGCTGGACAACCAGCGGGCCGTCACGGTGCGGGGTACGTTCCTCCAGAACCGCGACTACCTGGAGTTCTACTACCAGGGTCGCTACACGGTCGTCGAGATGGAGGCCGGACCGTACCTGGATGCCTGCTTCGAAGTCCAGCAGCCGGGGAGGCACCCTGTGAACGACAACGTGAATATGAGCCGCCCGGCCTTCGACCTCGGGATCATCCACTATGCGTCGGACACCCCGTACACCCAGGCACGGACTCTGGGCGCGCGGGGACTGGACTACCGGGGCACTGACTCCACATACGCCTCGGCTGTCGCAGTGGCGCGCCGCATCCTCCAGCAGGAGGGTGCGCTCGATGACGACTGAATCCCACTGGGAGCGCGAAGCCGAGAACTGGGTGCGCTGGGCGCGCAAGCCGGGACTGGATGCCAGATCGGGGCCAACCGCGCGGCAATACGCCCTATCCAGGGCGCCGGATAAGGCCAACTCCCGGCACTTGGCCCATTTGCGCTGCAGCTGTGGGTCCCTCAGCGCGGATCAATTGGCGTCACCGCCACCAGTCCTCGCCCCTGTCGAGCCAGGCCAGCAGCATGCCCTGACGGAGTCCCTCGTGACTGACGTGGAACAGGTCCAGGCCATAGAAGTCCAGCAGGAGCAGCAGGAGCTCCACACCACCCCGCATGGCCCGGACGCGGGCCTCGGGTAGGCCGACCCAGCCCGCCACGACCGTCGCCGGTGCCGAGTCGAGCCGCTCAGCGGCGGTCAGCAGGGCGGCGGTCGTGAGAACCGATGGCGGGTTGTCGTGCGACAGCACCAGGGGCAGATTCGACGCTGTACCTCCGGTCATGACCAGCTTGTGGGCCTCGCACTCGGGTGCGCGGCGAACCTCCTGGACTGCTGCGGTCCGAAGAGCTTCGCGCTCGCCCGATTGCGGTGGATCGGACAGGTAGCGTGCCGCGAAGCTGCCCGAGCCAAGCGGGAGCGAGACCCAGCGCAACATCCGCCGTCCGTTGGCCACGACCAGCTCCGTGCTGCTCCCGCCCATGTCCCCCATGAGCCAGCCGTGTCTGGAGGCGTGCCGGCTTGCGACACCCTGGAAGCTGAGTTCAGCCTCACGGTCCTCGCCTATAAGCCGGACCGGTACCTCTGCCGCAGCCGACGCCCGGGCGAGGAACTCCTCACGGTCTGCGGCTCTCCTGATGGCGGCGGTGGCGCCGGCGACGAGGTGCCCGAACCGGTGCTCACGAGCGCGGCTCAGCACCGATTCCAGGGCCTGCAGCGCCTCCGCGGCCTTGGCCGCCCCGATCCTGCCTGTCCTGTCGACTGCGGGCCCAAGCTCGGGGATCTCAAGGAACTGGGCAACGTCGCGCAGCTCGTCGTCGCGGACGTCTGCGACCAGGGCGTGGATGGTGTTGCTGCCGATGTCAACGGCGGCGAGACGGCGAAGGAGCGGGTGGCGCATCGGCCCCGAAGGTTACAGCCCCTCTAATATCGGGCCATGGCCGACATAGAGACGAGGGGATCAACCCGTGTCGAGGGGGACTCGATGGGCGAGATGGAAGTGCCCGCCGATGCGCTCTACGGCGCCTCCACGCAGCGCGCGGTGATCAACTTCCCCATCTCCGGCCAGCGCTTTCCACGCCGCTTCATACGCGCACAGGCGCTGATCAAGAGGGCCGCTGCCGAGGTGAACGGGGAGCTCGGCCTGATCGCGGCCGACAAGGCCGCCGCCATCAGCGCCGCCGCCCAGGAGGTGGCCGACGGGCGATACGACGATCACTTTCCTATCGACGTCTACCAGACCGGCTCGGGCACCTCGACCAACACCAACTTCAACGAGGTGATCGCCCGCCTGGCCAGCCGGCGCCTGGACAGGAGCAGGGTGCACCCGAACGACGATGTGAACGTCTGCCAGTCCTCCAACGACACGATCCCCACGGCGATGCAGCTGTCCGCCGCGCAGGCGATCGAGGAGGAGCTGATCCCGGGCCTGGAGCGGCTGCGTGCCGCCCTGTCACAGAAGTCGGCCGAGTTCATGCCCACCGTCAAGACCGGCCGCACGCACCTCCAGGATGCGACGCCGATCCGCCTGGGTCAGGAGTTTGCCGGCTACGCGGGTCAGGTTGAGGAGTCGATCCGCCGCGCGCGGCAGGCGCGCGACGAGCTGACCGTCGTGCCATTAGGGGGGACGGCTGTCGGAACCGGCATCAATGCCCACCCGGATTACGCTCGAAAGGCCTGCGCGCGGCTCGCCGAGCTGACCGGACTCGACGTGCGCGAGACACCAAACCACTTCCACGCGCAGGCTGCAATCGACGCGGTGATCGCTGCCCATGGCGGTTTGCGTACCGTCGCACTCAGCCTCTGGAAGATCGCGTCCGATGTTCGCTTGATGGGCATGGGGCCCCGGGCAGGACTGGCTGAGCTGGCGCTGCCGGAGACGCAGCCGGGGTCCAGCATCATGCCGGGCAAGGTAAACCCGGTGATCGTCGAGTCACTGACCATGGTGGTCGCGCGCGTGGTGGGGAATGACGTCACCATCGGCTTCTGCCAGACAGGGAGCTTCCTCGAGCTGAACGTGATGATGCCCGTGGCCGCGGTGGCCGTGCTGGAATCGATCACGCTGCTCGCCAACTCCGCACGTAATTTTTCGGAGCGCTGCATAGAGGGAGTGCAGGCCACGGGGCGGGGCCCCGAGCTGGTCGAGAAAGGCCTGATGCTGGCGACTGCGTTCGCACCGGTGATCGGGTACGACGAGGCCGCCAGGATGGCCAAGGAGGCGTTTCGCACCGGCAAGACGATCCGGGAGCTCGCGCGCGACCGCGGCTTCAAAGAGGAGGAGCTCGACCGGATCATCGACCCGGCCAAGCTGACCGAGCCGGGGCTCGGCGGCGGGCCCGCCGGCGGCTAGGTGCCGCAACTGACCAAGTGCTGGGTAAAGGCCCCATCAGAGGGCTCGAAAGAAGGCCCACGACCGGCGATTGGTCCAGTCCCCGTGTAACCTCTCTCGCGGTGGCCCAGGCGATCTCGTTTCAATCTGTCACCAAGCAGTACCGCAACGGCAAGGTGGCCTTGAACAGCGTGAGCTGGTCGGTTGGAACCGGGTCGCGGGTTTGTCTGCTGGGCCCGAACGGCGCCGGCTGTTCGTGCTGTCGGCGCTCCTCTTGCTGCTTTCCGCGCTGACCGCGTCGATCGGCGTGAGCCTGCTCCTGGCGCTGGTTGCTCGCGACTTTCGCACTGCCAACAATTTGAACGGCGTCTTCGTCCTGCCTACGACGACGGTGACCGGGATCTGCGTCAGGCTGGTGCCTGGACTGTGGCGGTTCCTCGTGCTGGCGGTTCTCCTGCTGGCGATGGGCGCTGTCGCATCCTGGATCGCGCTGCGCTGGCTGACGTTCGAGCGCTACCTCAGCTGACCGCTTCCTTCAATTCCACGCTTCCAGATTCGTGCGAGGGTCAGAGCCGAAGCTCCAGCAGCATGACCTCTTCGCCCCACCAGGCCGCCGCGCACCGCCCCGTCTCCCGAAACCCGAACGAGCGAAACAGTGCGCCGCCGGACTCCGTGCGGGGGCAGACCTGCGCCCAGATTCGGGTCACCCCCGCCCGTCGGGCGCGCCCGACCGCGTGCTCCAGCAGCATGTGGCCGACGCCCCGGCCTCGCGCCTCAGGATCCACCACCAGCCGGTCGACGTTGCACGCACTGCTGGGAAAGCAGCAGCGCACGGCGCCGACGAGCCGGCCCTCGTGGCGGGTTCGGAAGACCTCGAACCCGCCCCGGAACCACGCGGTCACCTCCGCTCGTGGCGGGGTCTGCTCCTCCACCAGAAGCGGATTGACCAGCTGGTCGCAGCCGGTCCAGGCACGACGGTACAGCTCGGCGAGAACCGCCGCCTCAGTCGGGTCTGCGGGCCCCACCCGTGCCGTGGCGCGGAAGAAACGCATCGGACCCTGCTAGCGTATCGCCGGCATGGACCTGCTCAATCGTGCTCGCGACCTCTACGTCGCTGGACGCATGCACGACGCCCTGGAGGCCGCCCAGGCAGCCTGCGATCGTGAGCCAAAGAATTCTGAGGCCTGGTGGTTGCTCGGCCGTATCAGCCGGCACACGGGCCTGCTGGCCGCGAGCGACGTCGCTTTCCACAAGGCCCACGAACTCGATTCACGGTTTGCGTTGCCGCACCGCGTCCCGGCGTCGCGCTTCTCTGCGCTCATCGAGGAGTCGCGTTCCGCCCTCCCAGACAGCACACGCCGGCGCCTGGAACCAACCTCGATCCGTGCGCAGCCGATGCCCACGCCGGAGCAGGTGCGGCAGGGCGTCGACCCTGACGCACTCAGTCTTCGGGATCCCGGTCCCCAGGATGTGCTGACACTGTTCCAGGTGAATCACGAGAACCGCAGCCCCTCCGAGGACGCTTTGCAAACGCTGGTGAGCCGCTCGCTTGCGGCCGTCTGACGCGCAGACCATGCCACAAGCGATACAGTGCGGGTTGAGGGCCCGACGATCGGGCTTGCAGGATGGGGAAGCTACGGAACCGAGAGTGGAAGTCACGCTGAGTCGCGATGGCTTCGTGGCGGGTGTCGAGAGCATACTCGACCCCGCGTACCGACTCGCCACCGTGATGCTCCTCGACTACGCCGCGGCCGAGGACGCAGTGCACGACGCCACCCTCGACGCCTGGGCCATACACCGCCGCGGTGCCGGTGAGCCGGCCAACTTCCGCACCTGGTTTCTCGCGATCGTAGCGACTCGGTGCCGTCGTATGCGCTTGAGGCGTTGGCTCCCGTTCGGAGTTCGGGGTGAGGCCCCAGAAGCCTCTGACCTGGTCTCGGACGTGCTGCTGCACCTCGGTACGACGGCGCGCGTCGCGCTCTTTTGCCGCTACTGGCTGGGTCTGCCAGACGAAGAGGTCGCCGTGATTCTCGGCATGACCCCGAACCGCGTGCGTGATGGGATTGAGAGAGCTGAAGAGCATTTGCACGCCGAGCTCGAGCAGGATCTCGGAGTGACGATCGTTGATTCGGTCGACCCGGGCGTGGACGAGCGGCAATGACGGACGGCCTGAACGAGGAGGTCCAGCAGGCCTTCGCCAAGCTGACCAGGGTTCCCCGCCCTCATCTCAGCGAACGCATCCGCGAAAGCATCTGGGGCCGTCCCGCCCCGGGCACACGCCTCCCGCCAGGTGTTCCAGCCTGGGTGGGGCCGGGCGTCAGCTCGCCACCGGCCGGTCGGCGGGCAGCCCCCCGGCGCGTGCTGGTCGCAGCCGTGCTGGTCATCGCCCTTGCGGCAGCGGCCCTGCTGGTGGGCCCCGCCGGCTTGGCCCAGCGGCTGACCGCCGTGCGCCAGGTCTTCAGCTCGCACCGGCCGGCAGCAACCACCGCGTCCGGGCCGGCCAGCACCCCGGTGGCGCCCCAGGCCTCGCCCGTCGTCTCCGCCTCCCCCGAGCCGACGGTGGCCCCCGCCGCCTCACCGCCCCCAGCAGAGACTCCAGCGCCCGCGCCGGCGGCCCTGCCGGGCTACTCCTGCAGCGCCCAGGGCGGCGGCGGAGGCGCGCAGTCGACCATGACTGCGGCAAGGGTCGGGGCGCAGGGCGGCTTCGACCGCTTCGTCGTGGAGTTCAGCGCCGGCGTACCCCAGTTCGAGGTGCGACTGCAGGACAGCGCAGCCTTCGGGCAGGGCACACTGCGCGGGTCGGCCGGCCTTGCGGT
>Ga0126384_10000164_pt1 | contig 32254 bp, 35 predicted proteins | sample PanSoiMetPlot_36_FD_92543 | JGI IMG/M metagenome (GOLD analysis project Ga0126384, IMG submission 92543) | Tropical forest soil microbial communities from Panama - MetaG Plot_36 | ecosystem: Environmental > Terrestrial > Soil > Tropical forest > Bulk soil | place: Panama | collected 2016-02-17 | reverse complement strand
CCAGGCACACATCATGGCCGACACCGAGTCGCTCGGCCCAGCCGGCGTCGAGTGGCTGGAGGCGTGGGCGCGCCTGCCCGCGGGCCAGCGGCGCGTGCGCATCCCGACCATCACGGACCCGCGCGGCACCGATTTCGCCGCCGCGCATCGCCTCAAGCAGCAGCCCTGGATGCTCGATCTCGAGCGCCGCGCGATCGCCGCCTTCGAGGCGCTCGGCGTGCTGATGACCGACACCTGCATCAACTATCAGACCATCATGCCGCCGGTGCGCGGCGAGCATGTCGCCTACGGCGACACCGGCGTGGTGATCTACTCGAACAGCGTGTGCGGCGCGCGCTCCAATTTCGAAGGCGGACCGTCGGCGCTCGGCGCCGGGCTCACGGGCCGCACGCCGCGCTACGGCTTTCATCTCGACGAGCGTCGGCGCGCCACGCTGCTCATCCAGACCGCCGCGACGCCGCGCGACCTCAACGACTGGGGCGCACTCGGCGGCATCATCGGCCGGCTCGCCGGCGACTACTGGCAGGTGCCGGCGCTCGTCGGCATCGATCGCGTGCCCGGCTCCGACGAGATGAAGCATTTCGGCGCCGCGCTCGCGAGCTACGGCTCGGTCGCGCTGTTTCACATGATCGGCGTCACGCCGGAGGCGCAGCGGATGGAGGACGTCATCCCGCCGGGCAGCCTGCGCACCTACGACGTCGGCGCGGACGACATCCGCGCCTTCCAGGCGGCCTATGCGACCGAGATCGACACGGTCGACCTGGTCGTGTTCTCGGCGCCGCAGCTCAGCCTGGTCGAGATGCGCGCGCTCGCCGACGCGCTCGACGGACGCCACGCAACCGTCCCGCTGCTCGCGGTGACGAGCCCGCAGGTGAAGCCCGACGCCGACCGCCTGGGCCTGACGGCGCGCATCGAGGCGGCGGGCGGCACCGTGCTCGCCGGCATGTGCTTCTACCAGAGCTATGCGCGCGAGATGGCGGAGGCGAACGGCTGGAAGCGCCTCGCCACCAACTCGGCGAAGCTCACCAACATCATCGGCGGCTACGGCTACAAGCCGGCCCTGATGTCGATGCAGGCCTGCGTCGACGCCGCCTGCGCGGGCGGAAGGATCGGCGCATGAGCGGCAGGATCTTCTTCGCCGCCGCCGGAATGGGCGCCAAGGTGCGGGCGCCGGCGCTCGTCGCCAAGGACGGTTTCTCGGCGCGCTACGACCTCGACCGCATCGCGGGGGTGTTTTCGCGGCCGCAGCACAAGCTCGCGGGCGAAAGCTATGTCGGCCGCGTGCTGGTGCTCGATGCCGCCAAGGGCGGCGTCGCCACCGCCTGGATGCTGTACGAGATGAAGTCGCGCGGCGTCGTGCCGGCTGCGCTCGTGCTCAACGCCGTCAACCCGATCATGGCGCAGGGCGCCGCGCTCGCCGACTTCACCATGATCTCGGGCTTCGACACCGACATCACGCAGGCCGTCCCGAACGGCGCCCTGGTGGAGGTCAATCCGACCGCGGCGCGGCCGTTCATTCGGATCGTGTAGCCTCGAGGGTTATTGTGCAGTTGCCGCGATCTTGCTGCGGCGCACGGAGCTCTTGGCGTCCTCGTCATCGGACCGCCGCGCCGACCCTCGCGGTGCCGGATCGGCCTTCGCGTCGGACGACATCGCGATGCTTTTGAGCAGCCACGTCTTGAACGATTGCATGCCGATGGTCCCGCGTCTCGATCGCAGCGCAGTGAGCCAATAGTCGCCCGCCGCGACCTCGATGGCGAACGGCTGGACCAGCCGCTTCTCGCTCAGGTCCGAGGAGAACATGCAGACCGGCACCAGCGCGACGCCGAACCCCTGGGCGGCGGCGTCCGCCATGAGGGTGGACGAGTCGAAGATCGTGCCGCGGACCGGCGGGCAGGCGACGCCTGCCGCCGCAAACCAGCGCGCCCATTCGTTGTCGCGATAGGAGCGCAGCAGCACCTCGCTCGCCAGTGCCTCCGGCGTGCGCAGCCGCCGGGCGATCGTCGGCGAACACACGGGTGACAGCGGCGCCGGCAACAGCCGCGTCGCCTGCGTGCCCTGCCAGGTGCCGTCGCCGAACCGGATCGCGTAGTCGAGGCCGTCGCCCGCGAGATCGATCCGGTTGTTGTTGGTCAACAGGCGCAGGTCCACATAGGCGTGCTTGTCGCGGAAATCCGGCAACCGCGCGAACAGCCAGCCGCGCGCGAACGTGCCGACGACGCCGACCGTCACGACCTCGCGCAGGTGGCCGTTCTCGAACCTGTCCATGGCCGCACGCATGCGGCCGAACGCGTCGGCGACGGCCGGCAGAAGCGCTTCCCCTTCATCGGTCAATGCCAATCCGCGCGGGACGCGGCGAAACAGGGGGACCCGGAGGGTCGCCTCCAGTGATTTGACGAGATGACTGACGGCGGCTTGCGTGACGTGCAGCTCGAGACCGGCCCGGGTGAAGCTCAGATGGCGCGCCGCCGCCTCGAAGGCGCGCAATGCATTCAACGGCAGGTGGGACTTGGCCATGACCTAGCTGGAAGCGAATTGGCGGACGATGCAACCCTATTTTTTCTAGTGCTGCGCCCAAAATATGGTCGTTTGCGCGATGCGCGCCATCCCGGCAGGTTGCCAGCAACCCAGGAGGCAAACGGAATGCTCACCAAACGTCAAGTGATGGCCGGGATGGCGGCTGGCGCCATCGGCAATCATCTGCTGGCGAGCGGGTGGTCTTTGGCCGCCGTCGACCCATCGCAGTTCGACGACGAATTCGCCCGCATCGAGGCGGGCAGCGGCGGCCGGCTCGGGATTGCGGTGCTCGACACCGGCTCCGGAGCCCGCGCCGGCCATCGCGCCGACGAACGGTTTCCGATGTGCAGCACGTTCAAGCTGCTGGCGGCCGCGGCGGTGCTCAAGCGCGCCGAGGAAGGCCGGGAACGGCTGGACCGGCGAGTAAAGTTCCAGGCGAGCGACATCGTGGTGTACTCGCCGGTGACCAAGGATCGCACCGGCGGCGACGGAATGACGATGGCGGAGCTGTGCGAGGCGGCCATGACGTTCAGCGACAACACGGCCGCAAACCTGATGCTCGCGAGCCTCGGAGGGCCCCGGGCGCTGACCGCCTATGCGCGCTCGATCGGCGACACGACGACCCGCCTCGATCGTATCGAGCCCGACCTCGGCGAAGCCGTCCCGGGCGATCCGCGCGACACCACCGCGCCTGCCGCCATGCTGAAGAACCTGCAGACGCTCGCACTGGGCGACGCCCTGTCGGCCGCGTCGAAGCAGCAGTTGATCGCCTGGCTTCTCGGCAACCGGACCGGCGACGCCCGTTTGCGGGCAGGGCTTCCGACCGGATGGCGGTGCGGCGACAAGACCGGCTCGGGCGAGCACGGATCCACCAACGACGTCGGGGTGCTCTGGCCGCCGCAGGGCCAGCCGATCTTGGTCGCAATCTACCTGACCGAAACCTCTGCGAGCGGCGACAACCGCAATGCGACGCTGGCGGATGTCGGGCGAGCGATCAGCGCGGTGCGCGGCCGCTGACACGACGCATTTGCATCATCATCCGAAACGCGCCGAGCTGGAGGGTCATGCGGGGCGCCCGTTCTCAGCTCCCGCGGCGCGATAATGTGGAGCGCATCGCATTCGAGTGACCGTTGCGTTGTCCGGTCGGACGGCTTCGCAACTCAACCGACTCCTCATCGCAGCCGCGATCTCGGTCGAGGCTCGGCTGGACTTGCGTCGACGACCTCAGCTTTCCGGTGATCTTCTTCAGATCGTCGATCGTCGTTCGTTCGCGCGACAGCCGGAATGGCGCGGTCGTCCGGTTCGCCAACCCGAAGACATCGCCGTCACCGTGGTCGACCATGCGGCTCGCATAGACAAGCGCAGGCGTGCATTCCCAGTCGCCGCCAGTCCTCCCGGTCACAGGATTGTAGGTGTTCGTGCCGTACTGGAAGCAAATGTCGGCGTATCCGCCGGGGGGCTCGTTGGCATGCTCCGCGATCCGCCATCGGCCGCGCACCAAGACCGCATTGCCCGGGTACCACAGGACTTCGATATTGTCCGACCGCAGATAGCTGACCTGTGTCCCATGGCCCTGCGAGAAGCTCATGTGCGTCTTGCAGACAAAGAGCTTGCGCGCCTCTGCCACGGTCAGCCGCTCCGCAACCGGCGCGCTATTGGTCGCAGGAGGCGTCTGTGCGCCTGCACCACTCGGCAAGACCGAAGCCGCCGCAGCCACTGCGATAAAGATGGATCGGAGAAGCCTCCATGGGAGGCCAACGATGCGCTTGCTACCTGCCGTCATCATCAACGCCCTCCACGAGCGAGCAAACCCTCTCGGCCGTACCGCCTCCACGACACATGGGTGTTCACCCGACGCCAAGCGCAAACGCCAATCCGACCGCGACCACCGCGGCCGCGCAGCCCGACAGTACCGCGGCGGTGCGCTCGCGGACATCGAGAAACTCGATCGCCAGCACGCGCAGGCCGAGCGTCATGTGGGTCGCGAGCGCCGCCACCAGCGCGCATTCGCTCGCCTTGACCCACGGCATGCGGGTGACGGCGAGGAAGCCGTCGAGCGCGGCGGCGCCGTCGAGCGCGGTCGCGAGCGCGAGGAAATGCAGCGGCAGGAAGATCGCGAGCGCGATGCCCGACAGGCGATGCAGCAGCGCCGCCACGAACCCGGGTTGCCGGTGCGACGCGCGCATCATGCGTACACCGCCATGACGGCGCGCAAGCCCAGCACCAGAAGCACGATGGCAAAGACGGCGAGCACCGCGTCGAGCGCGACGCCGCGCCAGGGCGTCCACTCGCGCACGATATTGCGCAGCCCGATCGGGGCGTGGATCGCAACCGCCACGACGAACACCGCGTAGAACGTGGCGAAGGCGACATTGCCGTGCGTGCGTGCCAGGATCTCGCCGGCGGTGAGGCCGCCGCGCACCGCGTAGAGGATGGTGGCGAGGTGAACCGCGACGGCGAGCGCCAGGATCGCGGCGGTCACGCGCTGGGCGACGAACAGCACCGCGCTCATCGGCGTCCGCCTTTGAGCGCCGCGCGGACCACCGCGCGCTTGAGGCCAGCGATCGAATAGGTCGGCGCGATCGCCTTGGGGCAGAACGACGTGCAGCTCATGTGCGTGTGGCAGCACTGGCAGCCGGAGTCGCCCGCGACCGCCGCAATGCGCGCCGCGTTGCCGGCATCGCGCACGTCGTTGACCAGCGTCCAGGCACGGTTGAGGGCGGCGGGCCCGAGATAGTCGCGGTCCCAGGCGACCACGTCGCATGCCGCATAGCAGACGCCGCAGCCGATGCACTCGATCGCGGCATCCGCCGCCTGGCGCGCCGCGCTCGCCGGCGGCACCACGGCGAAGTCGCCGCCGCGGTTCGCGCCCGGCTCGAAATAGCCTCGCGCGTCGCGCCATTTGTCGAAGAACTGCGTCATCTCCACCGCGAGATCCTTGACCACGGTGAAATTGCGCAAGGGTTCGAGCCGCAGCGTTCCGTCGTCGCGCGCCGCCTCCGAGACGCGCGTGCGGCAGGTCCAGCGCGGCCGGCCGTTCACCGTCATGGCGCAGGAACCGCACATACCGACCCGGCAGGCGAAGCGGTAGGACAGCGTCGGATCCTGCTCGCGCTGGATCTCGGTGACGACGTCGAGCACCGTCTGATGGCGGCGGCGCGGCACCCGAAACGTCTGGAAGGCGCCGCGCGCGGCGCCGCGCCAGACCTCGACAGCGAGCATGGAGGACGATTCGGTCATGGTGCGAAATTTATCCGATAGCCGGCGGCTTGGGTCGAGCATCGTAGGGTGGGCAAAGGCGCTGCGCCGTGCCCACGCGAGCGTGGCTCGCGCAGCGGGCGAAGGCGGGTCGCTTTGCCCGCCCTACGAAATTGCTCGACCCAACCTGCAGGATCGCATCGGCTCAGCTTCCCGGCAGCTGGTGGATGTCGTCGAAAAAGACGTCCTGCCAGCGATCCGGCTTCACCGCCAGCGTGCCGGTGCGGTGCATGAAATCCGCATAGGCCATGATGTTCTTCGGCACCGCGGTCCACTCGTTCTCGGGCGCGCGGACCATCTTCTCGACCTGGGCCGGCGGGAGCTTGGAGTTCTCCGACTTGATCCACAGCGCCGCGACGCCGACCGGGTCGGAATGGATCTGCGCGAGCGCATCGTCGAGCGCCGCGATGAACGCCTGCACGACCTTGTGATTCTCGTTGTAGAACTTCGCCGACGTCCAGACCGCGTTGAACGTGTGCGGCCCGCCCAGCACCTCGTAGCTGTCGAGCACCTTGTGAACCCGGCTGTCCTCGAGCTCCTGGTACATGAACGGCGCCGAGGTGAAATGGGCGGTGATCTCCGGCTTGCCGCTCAGCATGTTGGCCATGCCGTCGGGATGGCTGAGCGACACTGTGAGACTGTCGAGCTTGTCCTGCTGGCCGGCGCCGAAGACCTTCTCGGCCGCCATCTGCAGGGTCACCGCCTGGATCGAGACCTTCACGGCCGGCAGCGCGATGCGGTCCTTGGCGGAGAAATCCTTGATGGTCTTCACGTCCGGATTGATGGTGTTGAGATAGAGCGGCATCGCGTTGATCGCGGCCACGCCCTTGACGCCGATATTGCCGCGCGTCTTGCCCCAGATGGTGAGCAGCGGGCCGACGCCGCCCGAGGCGAAGTCGAGGTTGCCCGAGATGATGGCCTCGTTCATCGGCGCACCGCTGACGAACTGCACCCACTCGGTCTTGAGGTCGAGGCCGAGGCGCTTGCCGTGCTCCTCGAGCAGCTTCTTCTCCTCCATCACGGTGAGCGGCAGGTAGGAGATGCCGAACTGCTTGGCGACGCGCACCGTCCTGGTCTCAGCGCCGGCCGCGCCGGCGTCGAGGACAAGCACGGCCACCCCGCAGGCGATCCACAAGAAGTGCGACATAAGCTTGTTCAACAATGCCTCCGTCAGGACGTGCCAACGGCCATTCCAGGTGACTGGTTCGCCGAACGACCGCTCGCAACTCGCCATCCGGGAGCGGCGGCGTCAAGCGCGGCACGGCGTCCCAGCCGCGCAGGCCGTATCTTTCCGAAATGCGGGATTCTCGGGGGTTTTATGCGCTGCCAGGGGTTTCGGCAGAAGGAAATCGGCTATAGAAGACCTTCGCGCGAGACTGCGCCCAAGTCTGCGCCCAAGTCTGCGCCGAGATCTGGTCGGGAGGGAGTGAATGGCGGCCCCGCAACTGCTGGTGCACGAGAAGAAGGACACCGTCGGCGTCGTCGTCGTCGAGGGCCTCAAGGCCGGCACGACCATGACGTGCGTAATCACGGCCGACAATTCCTCGTTCCGCCTGACCGCGAAGATGGACGTGCCGATCGGCCACAAGATCGCGCTCACCGACATCAAGACGGGCGACACCGTATGGAAATACGGCCATGACATCGGCAAGGCGGTGGCCGACATCAAGAAGGGCGAGCACGTCCACGTCCACAATCTCAAGACCAAGCGGTGGTGAGCATGGCCAAGACCCCGAAGTCGAACGGAAACGGCAAGTCCCGCAGGTCGAACATGCGGTTCTCCGGCTGGCGGCGTGAGAACGGCCGCGTCGGCGTGCGCAATCACGTCCTCGTCCTGCCGCTCGATGATCTGTCGAACGCGGCCTGCGAGTCGGTCGCCAACAACATCAAGGGCACGCTTGCGATCCCGCATGCCTACGGACGGCTGCAGTTCGGCGAGGACCTCGAGACCTTCTTCCGCACCCTGATCGGAACCGGCGCCAATCCCAACGTCGCAGCCTGCGTCGTCATCGGCATCGAGGACGGCTGGACCAAGCGGGTCGTCGACGGGATCAAGAAGACCGGCAAGCCGGTGACCGGCTTCGGCATCGAGGGCACCGGCGACATCATGACCGTCGCCAAGGCGTCGCGCGCGGCCAAGGACTATCTGCAGTGGGCGTCCGAGCTCAAACAGGAGGAGTGCGACATCTCCGACCTCTGGGTGTCCACCAAGTGCGGCGAGAGCGACACCACCACCGGCCTCGCTTCCTGCCCGACCGTCGGCAACATGTACGACAAGCTGATCCCGAAGGGCATCTACGGCGTGTTCGGCGAGACCTCGGAGATCACCGGCGGCGAGCACCTCGCCAAGGCGCGCGCGATCGACGCCAAGGTCGGCGAGAAGTGGTTCAAGGTGTGGAAGTCCTATCAGGACGACGTCATCGAGGCGCACAAGACCGACGACCTCTCCGACTCGCAGCCGACCAAGGGCAATATCGCGGGCGGGCTCACCACCATCGAGGAGAAGGCGCTCGGCAATCTCGAGAAGATCGGCCGCAAGTGCCGCTACATCGACGTGCTGGCGCCCGCCGAGGCGCCGAAGAAAGGCCCCGGCCTCTACTACATGGACACGTCCTCGGCGGCCGCCGAATGCGTGACCCTGATGGCCGCGGCGGGCTACGCGGTCCATACCTTCCCGACCGGCCAGGGCAACATCATCGGCAACCCGATCGTCCCGGTGATCAAGATCAGCGGCAACCCGCGCACCGTCCGCACGATGTCGGAGCACATCGACGTCGACGTGTCCGGCATCCTGCGCCGCGACATGACGATCCCGGAAGCCGGCGATGCGCTGATCGACATGGTGATGCGCACCGCCGACGGGCGGCTCACCGCCGCCGAGGCGCTCGGCCACCGCGAATATTCCCTCACCAAGCTCTATCGCAGCGCCTGACCGCGCTGCGTCCCTGGGAGTCCCGCATGGCCGATGCCACCGCCACCACGGCCCCGGCCATGGCTGCGACCCTGCGGCGCCTCGCGCCCGGCGTCGCCCTCTCGGCGCTCGTCGCCGTCGTCGCGGTCGTCGGCGCCCCATGGATTGCCCGCGTCGTCACCATCCCGGCGATGGTCCTGGCGCTGCTGATCGGCGTCGCGCTCAACCCGCTGGCGGCGCGGCCGGCATTCGCGCCCGGCCTCCTCTTCTGCGTCAAGCAGCTGCTGCGCTGGGCGGTCGCGCTGCTCGGCCTGCGTATCGCGCTCGGCGACATCGCGGCGCTCGGCCTCGGCACCGGCGTCGTGGTGGTGGTCTCCATGGCGGCCACGGTCCTGGCCGGCTTCCTCGTCGCCCGCGCGTTCGGCCTGCCTGCGCCCTACGGGGCGCTCGCGGGCGTCGGCACCGCCGTATGCGGCGCCTCGGCGACGCTCGCGACCTCGGCGGTGCTGCCGGACTACCGCGGCAAGGAGGTCGACGTCGTGTTCGTGGTGGTCGCCGTCAACGCGCTCGCGACCGTCGCGATGGTGATCTATCCGCCGCTGTGCGTCGGCCTCGGCCTCGACGGCCGGACCACCGGCGTCCTGCTCGGCGCCACCATCCACGACGTCGCGCAGGTGGTCGGCGCCGGCTATGCGGTGTCCGACGTCGCCGGCAATGCCGCCGTCATCGTCAAGCTGTTTCGGGTGTTTCTGCTGCTGCCGGTCGTGCTCGCGGTCGGCTGGTGGTTCGCCCGCAAGGGCGCGGCCGCGAACGCGTCGCGCGTGCCGGTCCCGGTCTTCGCCTTTGTGTTTCTCGCGCTGTGCGTCGTCAACAGCGTGCTGCCGTCATGGCCCGCGGCCGCGCCGATTTATGCGGGCGTCAAGGCCGTGCTGGTCGAGGCCTCGACCGACGGGCTCCTGATCGCGATCGGCGCGCTCGGCCTCGGCACGTCGCTCGCCGCGATCGGAAACCTCGGCTGGCGTCACATCGCGACGGTCGGGGCCACCACCCTCGTCATCCTCGCCGTTGTGACCGCCGGTCTCGTCCTGCTGGGCTGAGGGTCGCCATGCCGACGCTGACGCTTGGCCAGGCCGAAAGTCTCGTCACCCGGGCATTGACGCGATGCCGCACCGGCGCCGACAACGCCGCGAGCGTCGCCCGCGCGCTGGTCGCGGCCGAAGCCGACGGCCTCAAGGGCCACGGGCTCTCGCGCGTGCCGAGCTATGCGGCGCAGGCGAAGGTCGGCAAGGTCGACGGCTTCGCGACGCCCCAGATCGCGCGTCACCGCCCGGGCGCCGCCGTGATCGACGCGGCGCACGGCTTCGCGTTTCCCGCCATCGAGGCCGCAGTGGCGCTGCTGCCCGAGATGGCGCACGCAACCGGCATCGCCAGCGCCGCGATCTTCCGCTCGCATCACTGCGGCGCCGCGGGCCACCCGGTCGAACGCCTCGCCGCGCAGGGCCTCGTCGCCATCATGCTTGCCAATACGCCGGGCGCGATCGCGCCGTGGGGCGGCGCCAAGGCGCTGTTCGGCACCAATCCGATCGCCTTCGCGTGTCCCCTGCCCGGCCGCCCGCCGCTGGTGGTCGATCTCGCGCTCTCCAAGGCCGCGCGCGGCAATATCATGGCGGCGAAGCAGAAGGGCGAACGCATCCCCGAGGGCTGGGCGCTCGATGCGGCCGGCAAGCCGACCACCGATCCGGACGCCGCGCTCGCCGGCACGATGCTGCCGCTCGGCGACGCCAAGGGCACACCGCTCGCGCTGATGGTTGAGCTGCTCGCCGCCGGCCTCACGGGCGCGCATTACGCCGCCGAGGCCTCGTCCTTTCTCGATGCCAAGGGCCCGCCGCCCGCCACCGGGCAGCTCCTCATCGCGTTCGATCCGGCCGCCTTCGGCGGCTCGGCGGAGCGTTTCGCGGTGCTGATCGCGGCGATCGAGGCGGAGCCCGGCGCGCGGCTGCCGGGTTCGCGCCGGCTCACCGCGCGGGCCAAGGCCGCGAGCGAAGGGATCGCCGTGAACGATGCGCTCGTCGCCGATATCGAGAAGCTGTAGGGTGGGCAAAGGCGGCCGCGCCGTTCGTTTCGTGCACGACGCTGGCGCCGTCGCGCCCACGCGTCCGGGGCAGTTCGGTGGGCACGGCGGAACAAACACCGTGCCAATCCCGCCGATGTCTCGGCCGCCTTTGCCCGTCCTACGCATCGGTGTCCGACCATGACCCCCCTGCCCAACCTCCGCATCGACGGCGCGCGCCTGTGGGGCGAGCTGATGGAGACCGCCACCATCGGGGCGACCCGCAAGGGCGGCATCTGCCGGCTCACCCTCACGGATCTCGACCGGCAGGTGCGCGACTGGTTCAAGGCGCGCGCCGAGGGGCTCGGCTGCACCGTGACGGTCGACAGCATGGGGGCTATGTTCGCGCGCCGGCCCGGCCGCGCCGACATCCCGCCGATCGCGATGGGCAGCCATCTCGACACCCAGCCGACCGGCGGCAAGTTCGACGGCGTGCTGGGCGTGCTCGCGGCGCTCGAGGCGCTGCGCACCCTGGTCGAGGCGGGCTACGAGACCCACGCGCCGATCGAGGTCATCAACTGGACCAACGAGGAAGGCGCGCGGTTCCAGCCCTCGATGGTGTCGTCCGGCGTGTTTGCCGGCGCGTTCGAGCACGACTGGGCCTCGGCACGCAGCGATCCGGCCGGCGTCACGTTCGCCGAGGCGCTGGAGGCGATCGGCTATCGCGGGTGGCAGCGCTGCGGCGATCATCCGCTCTCGGCCTTCTTCGAGCTGCACATCGAGCAGGGCCCGATCCTGGAGGCCGAAGACAAGACCATCGGCATCGTCACCGGGATTCAGGGCATCCGCTGGTTCGAGGCAACCGTGCGCGGCCAGGACGCGCACACCGGCGCAACCCCGATGAACCTGCGCAAGAATGCGCTGCTTGGCGCCGCGCGACTGGTCGAGCGGGTCGACGCGATCGCACGGCGGCACGCGCCGCATGCGGTCGGCACCGTCGGGCGGATGGAGGTGAAGCCGAATTCGCCCAATGTGGTGCCCGGCGAGGTCTTCTTCACGGTCGACCTGCGCCACCCCGACGCGTCGACGCTCGACGACATGCAGGAGGCGTGGATCGCCGCCGCCTACGCGGTCACCGATGAGGGCGGGCTGGAGGTCGAGATCAACAAGATCCTCGACCAGCCGCCGGTGCGGTTCGACGCCGACTGCATCGCCTGCGTGCGCGAGGGCGCGCGCACGGCCGGCTTTTTGGCGCGCGAGATCACCTCCGGGGCCGGCCACGACGCCGGCTATGTGTCGCGGGTGGCGCCGAGCGCCATGATCTTCGTGCCGTGCCGGGACAGCATCAGCCACAACGAGGTCGAATATGCGGCGCCGGAGCACTGCGCGGCCGGCGCGCAGGTGCTCCTGCAGGCGGTCCTGCGCTACGACAGGCTGCTGCAGGAACGCGCCGCCACGCGCCGGGATTGACGGTGTGTACCGGCCATATCCCGATGCGCTCGCAGACCGCACCCCGAGCCGAGTAGAATGCCCGGCCAAGAAACCATGGAGGACACGATGCCGAAACCTTCAGTCGTCGCAGGTGCGCTCGCCCTGGCGCTCGCCATGGGTCTCGCAATGGGCGTGAGCGGCGCAGCCGCGCAGACCCTGGAGAAGAAGCACTACAATTACAGCGAATGGACCAAGGGGCGCTTCTCCGAGGCCGTCACGGTCACGGGCCCCGGCAAGCTGATCTTTCTCGCCGGCGTCGGCGCCGAGGATGAGAACGGCAAGGGCGGCGAAATCCGCCACAAGGGCGATTTCCCGGGCCAGTGCCACTATGCCTACGACAAGATCAAGCGCCTGCTCGAGAAGCAGGGCGCGACGCTCGGCGACGTCGCCAAGATGGTGACCTACATCACCGATGCGCGCTATCAGGCCGACTACGGCAAGTGCCGCGTCGAGGAGTTCGGCAGCAATCCGCTGCCGGCCCACACGCTGGTCAACATCAGCCAGCTTGCCTGGCCCGGCATGATGGTGGAGATCGACGTCACGGCGGTCGTGCCGGTGAAGTAGCGGCGGCCCGCAAGCGCAAGAAAGTCGTCAAACGAGGAATGCATGACTGAACCCGTCAAGGTCGGAATCGTCGGTCTCGGCCGCTGGGCCAAGGTGCTCACGCGCGCCAGCCAGAAATCCGACAAGCTGAAGATCGTCGCCGGCTACAGCCGCTCGGAGGAGAAGCGCGCGGCGTTCGCGCAGGAGATGGGCGTGCCGGCGGTGCCCGATCTGAAAACCATGCTGGCCGATCCCGCGATCAAGGGCGTGATCCTCACGGTGCCGAACGAGCAGCACCTGCCGGTCGCGCTCGAGGTCGCGCGCGCCGGCAGGCACGTCTACACCGAGAAGCCGATCGCCAGCACGCTCGAGGAAGGCCTGGAGATCGAGGCGCTGGAGCATCACCATGGCGTCACCGTCACGGTCGGCCACAGCGCCCGGCTGATGGGCGGCATCAAGACGATCCGCGACGCCATCGACGCCGGCGAGCTCGGCCGCGTCGCCTTCATGGAGGCGAACTTCTCCAACGAGCGCGCGCTCGAGCTCACGCCGCAGACCTGGCGCTGGTACAAGGCGCGGGCGCCGGGCGGGCCGCTGTCGCAGCTCGCGATCCACCAGTTCGACGTGCTGCACTATCTCGGTGGCGAGATCGTCGAGGCGAGCTCGATGGCCTCGAAGCTCTCGCCGGTCGGCGCCGAGGTCGACGACCAGTCGATGACGATGCTCAAATTCGCCGACGGCAAGCTCGGCTATGTCGGCTCGTGCTGGACCTCGCCGGGAATTTTTGCGGTACGGGCCTTCGGTTCAAAAGGCTTGATGCACTACGAGATCGACTTCGGCACCTGGGACACGCCCGACAAGCTCCACCTCACCTCGACGCTCTACATCCAGCGCGGCAAGGACGGCTACGGCAAGCGCGAGGAGCTCAAAGTTCCGGAAAGCGACATGTTCCGCGCCGAGCTGGAGATGTTCGCCGACAGCTGCGTCAGCGGCCGCTCCAACCTGCTCAACGCGCGCAACGGCAATGTCGCGGTCGCGGTGGTTTATGCGGCGCTCAAGTCGATCGACCGCAACGGTGCGAGCGTGCGCATCGCCGACGTGATCGAGGACGCGCGCAAGCGCGTGACCGAGAGGAAAGTGCATGTTGCCTAGCCGCCATTTCATCGACCTGACCCAGCCCGAGATCGCGGCGCAGCTCAAGAAGAACCCGCTGGTGATCCTGCCGGCCGGCAGCGTCGAGCAGCACGGGCCGCACCTGCCGACCGGCACCGACATCTTCGCGTCGAACGTGATCGGCCACGCGGTGGCGGAGCGCATGGACGGCCTGCTGCTACCGGCGACGCCGTTCGGCGTCACGCCGATGCATGCGCCGTTCGAGGGCACGATCACGCTCACGCCCGACACCTACATGCGGGTGACGACCGAGACCTGCGTCTCGACCGCGCGGCACGGCGCAAAATACCTGCTGATCCTCAACTGGCACGAGGGCAACATCCCCTCGCTCGCGATCGCGGCGGAATCGCTCCACCGCGACCACGGCATGACGGTGCTGACCGTGCAGGCCTGCTACGTCGCCGAGGAGCTCTACGGCAAGACGTGCAACGGCCTCACCCATGGGGGCGAGATCGAGGCGCTTGCGGTGCTCGCCTATCGGCCCGACCTCGTGCATCTCGACCGCATCGACTACTCGTCCGACCACACCCACGGCCACAAGATGGACAAGCTGCGGCGCACGCGCAGCTACCAGCCGGTGCTGACCGACATTCGCTCGATCGCGCCGACCGGCTGGTTCGGCAGCCCGCAGCATGCGACCGCGGAAAAAGGTGCGCGCATGCTGGCCGACATCGCCGACGCGATCGCCCGGGAGGCCGGCGACATCTTCCGCCAGCTCGACGCCGTGCAGGGCGGCACCGCCGAGATCAAGCACCTGCGGGAAGTCAGTTGATGGGAGCGAGCCGATGGCGCGATTGATCAGACAATCAGAAGCCAAGCGCCTCGGCCTGCCGGGCCGCAGCTCGCTCGAGCCAGTGTCGGGCGAGATCGGCTCGCGCTGCTCGGTACGGATCGCCACCATCCCGGTGCCGCAGCCGGGCGCCAAGCACGGCGCCAGGCGCGGTCCGCATCTGCACCGCGACTTCGAGGAGGTGATCTACGTGCTCTCGGGCAGCGGAACCACGCACGCCGAGAGCGGCGAGATCGCGCTCAAGGCCGGCGAGATCGTGCTCATCCCGGCGGGCGAGAAGCACATGACCGTCAACACCGGCAGCGAGCCGCTGGTGCTGCTGTGCTTCTTTCCAGTGCCCGACGTGACGGCGGGCACCACCGAGTTCGCGGGTTTCTGAGTCTCAACATCCACGCCGTCATTGCGAGCCCTCGGGTCTCGCTCGGCGAGCCCAAGGGTAAACTCCGCGAAGCAATCTCGGCCACGGGCGCATGCGGCGGTGATTGCTTCGTCGCGCACGCAAGTCGGGCTTGCCCGACTTGCGCATATTAGTTGCCGATCTCAGGTGAACCTGAGATCGGTGCTCCTCGCAATGACGGAAATCCCATGACCCACCCTGTCCTCTGCCTGCGCCCCGAGGCCGATTTCACCCGCGTCGGGGCGGCGGCGCCGGCCTCGCTCGCCGTGACCTACCGCAAGCCCGACGATCCAGCGCTGCCGCAGCTCATGAGAGCGGCGCAGGCGCTGGTCATCCCGGCGGTCGGACCGAAACTTGCGTCGGCGCTGTTCGAAGGCTGCGACCTCAAGCTGGTGCAGGTCACCGGCGCCGGCCTCGACCGGCTCGACCAGGCGGCGCTGACGAAGCTCGGCATCCCGGTCGCCAACGTGCCGGGCGGCAGCAACGGCGCGGTCGCTGAATATGCGGTGACGTCGGCATCCCTGCTGCTGCGGCGGCTGGCGTGGGCGAGCGCCGAGATCGCCAACGGCAACTACGCGGCTTTCCGCGCCAGGATGGTCGCCGACAATCTCAGCGGGCTCGACGGCCTGCTGGTGGGCGTGGTCGGCTGCGGCACCATCGGGGTCGCGGTCGCGCGCGCGTTTCATGCCGCCGGCTGCCGCATCTGCTTCCACGATCCCGCGCCGCGCGACCCAGGGGCCGCGCAGGCACTCGGCGCCGTTGCGACGAGCCTCGACGAGCTGCTGGCCGCCGCCGACGTCGTCACGTTGCACGTCCCTCTCCTGCCCGCAACGCAAGGGCTGATCGGCGCGCGCGAGCTCGGACGGATGAAAGCCGGCGCGATCCTGGTGCAGGCGGCGCGCGGCGGCATCGTCGACGAGGCGGCGCTGGCCGCGAGCCTCGCGTCCGGCCACCTTGGCGGCGCCGCCGTCGATGTCTACTCCACGGAGCCGCCGACGGCGGACAACCCATTGCTCAAAGTCACAGGCGAGGCCGCCGCGCGCCTGCTGCTCACGCCGCACATCGCCGGCGTGACGCGCCAGGCCTCGGCGCTGCTGTTTCGCTCGGCCTGGGAGAACGTCGAGCGTATGCTGGTGCGCGGTCAGGCGCCCGTGAACCGGGCGTATTGAGCTCGACCTGTAGCCCGGATTGAGCGAAGCGAAATCCGGGACGGCATTCCCGCATTTCGCTTCGCTCAATGCGGGCTACATGAGTGGCTCAATGCCCCGTCGCCATGCGGGCGAGCTTCGCCACATCCTTCGGCGGCGCGTTGCCGCGCCACGCGATGTGCATGTCCGGGCGCAACAGCATCAGATCGTAGCCGTAGATCTCGCGCACGTGCGGGTCGTCGAGATCGAGGATCATGAACGGCGCGCCGGTCTGGCGAAACGCCTGGGCAAACCCCGACGCATCCGCGCCGTTGAAGCGCAGCAGCGTGTAGTGATCGCCGTAACCGATATGATCCTGCACGGCAGTGTGGTCCTTGAGCCACACATGCGGCAGCCGCGCGCCCGGCCAGGTCGACGGCACATAGGTCATGAACTCGTGCGCCGGCCCCTCGCCCTCGTCGGCGATCAGCGGCGAGCCGACATAGCGGTAGCCGAGCTCGGCGCCGATCATCTCGTTCGACTTCCGCTGCTCGACCTCCGCGACCGCGATCAGGTCGGCGCGGGTCTTCGACCCTTCCGGGGTATTGTCGCGGATGTTGGGCCGGTACATGGCGCGCCACTTGCGCCGGCCGGTGGCGGCGAAACGCGAGGCCGCAACATTGCGCTCGCCGACCTGCCGGCGCTCGATATCGTAGGATGCGAGCAGGTTCGGGCCGCCCCACCCGTTCAGCGTCGCGGCGAGCTTCCAGCCGATGTCGACCGCGTCGCCGACGCCGGTGTTCATTCCAAGCCCGCCGGTCGGAATCACCAGATGCACCGCGTCGCCGGCGAGAAACACCCGTCCGCGGCCGTACGAATCCGCGAGCAGCAGGTTCTGCTTCCACGGCGCGCAGGAGAGCCGCTGGTAGGCAAGCGGCATCGCAACCACCTGCTCAAGCATCCGGTCCATCTCGTCGTCGCTGTCGAGGATGGAGTGCAGCGTGAAGTGCCGGGTCGAATCCTGCGTGATCAGGAAGCTCGAATGCGCGTCGGCGACATGATAGTGCCGCCCGTTGCCGATCGGGATGCGCTCATAGAGGTCGTCGATGCGGTAGAGCGCCTGACGAAATTGACCGATGTTGCCGTCGCCCTGCAGCTTGATGTCGAGCTGCTTGCGCACGTCGCTGGCGCCGCCGTCGCAGCCGACCAGATAGTCCGCGGTGATGTCGAGCGGCGTGCCGTCGCTGTGCCTGACATGGGCGGCGACGGAATCGCCATTGTCGGTGAACGCGGTGAGCTCGTGGCCGTAGCGTACCGCGACCGACGGCAGCTCCTCGGCGATCGATTTCAGCACCGGCTCGAGCGTGTATTGCGAGATCAACTGGTAGGGCTCGAGCGGCATGGCGGCGTCGGTCGACGCCGCGATCTCCTGCTCGGCCTGGGCGACCGACGGAAACGGCAGCCGCCACAGTGGCGGCTCGACGAGCGAGAGCACGATGAATACGTCCATCGGGCAGTGGCGCGGCAGCCCGGCGTCGCGCACGCGCTTGACGATGCCCATGCGGCGGTAGAGCTCCATGGTGCGGGCGTTGCACCGCTCCATTTTCGGCAGGAACGCCGGCGCCTCCTTCTGCTCGATCAGGGTGCAGCGGATGCCGCGCTTGCCGAGATCGACCGCGAGCGTCAGCCCGACCGGACCTGCCCCGACGATCAGAACCTGTGTATCCGCCATTGCGCCCTCAAATTCCGACTTCCCACTGCCTCAAACCTGCGCTTCATATCGCCGGGACGGGGCGCAAGGGAAGCGCGACATAGCTCAACCCAGGAGCGGAGAAAAGGGCATGCCAAAACCAGTTCGACGCGTCGTCACCGGCCATGACGCGAACGGCAAGGCAGTCATGCTGATGGACGGTGCCGCGCCCAACCAGAAGCTGCGCAATGCCGGCATCGTTTCCACCCTGCTGTGGGTCACCGACGAGACCCCGGCGGACATTTCAGGCGAAAAAGACCGTGCCGACCGCGAGATGGGCGTCCCGCCCCCGCCGGCCGGCTCGGTTCTGCGCGTGGTCGACTTTCCGCCCGTCACCGCGGAGGCGGCGGCGAAGCTCGATCAGGCCGTGCTCCACCGTGAGATGGGTCTCTCGGGCCACGCGACCGGCGCCGGCACGCGCCATCCCTTCACGCATCGCACCCGCAGCGTCGACTACGCGATCGTGCTCGAGGGCGAGATCGACATGCTGCTCGACGATTCCGAGGTGCATCTGCGGGCCGGCGACATCCTGGTGCAGCAGGGCACCAACCACGCCTGGGTCAACAATTCCGAGGCCAATTGTCGGATCGCCTTCGTGCTGATCGACGCGGAGGAGCCGGCCGCGTGGAAGCAGGCGTAGCGCGGGCCGCGAACCTCACCGCGCCTCGTCGCGCTGCGTGAGCAGGCGCACGATCTCCTCCTGCTGCACCTTGGCCTCGGCCAGGCCGGTGCCACCGCGGCCAGTGTCCTCGGTCGCGAGGTACATCAGCGTCGATCCGCCCTTGGTCTTGTGCCGCGCGTCGGCGCCGCCCTCGAGCAGCGCGCGCACTGCGGTCGCGCAGCGCGTGCGCACGGCGCGGTGCAGCGGGCGCGTCCCGTTCTTGTCGGCGGCGTTCGGGTCGGCCCCCGCCGCGATCAGGCTCGCGACAGTCGCCGCCTGCGCCCGCGGATTCCACTGGGGCGAACCCGGAATGCCGTCGGCCGCGTAGTGCAGCGGCTCGGCACCGCGGCGATTCTTGGCGCGCACATCGGCGCCGGCGGCGATCAGCTTGCGCACGAAGCCGTGCCGATAGGCGGCCGCCGCCACATGCAGCGCCGTATCGCCCGCGTAGACATAGTGCGCGATCTCGTCGAGGAAATACGGCTTGGAGCGCTGGCGGGTGGCGCCGTTGGCGAGCCGCGCCGTCGCCAAGGCCGGCGAGGCGGCCAGCAACTGCGACGCGGCCGCCGCCTTGCCGGCCGCAATCGCCCTCACCAGCGACATGAGCGCTGAATCACGCACGCGCGGGTCGGTCATCGCATCGTCCGAAGGCTGCCGGATCGGCGCCTAGAGCACGTTCCGTTCCTGCGGAATCGGAACGTGCTCTAGATTCATTGTTTGGCGCATATTCTTATCGGCGAACCGGTACCCACTTCGCCGGAATATGCGCTAGTCGTGCCGGCGAATCGGCATCCACCCGCGCCACCATGCGCCAGGTCCGCCGCGACGGGAAGCGCGGCGGTGAACGATGTCCGCTCACAGACAGATCACAGGTTCAATTGATAGCTCACCGGCACCCAACGGTAGCCGTCCGGCCCCTCGTCGACCCAGCCGAGCCCCGGAAACGGCATGTGGAAGCCGGCGACATACAGCCGATCGGTCGCCACCATGTCGAGCACGCGCTTGCGGGTGGCAATCGCCTTGTCCTTGATGTCGTCGACGTCCAGCGTCCAGTCCGGCCGCTGGATCGCCATCACGTAGTGCACGCAGGTGTCGGCCCAGATCAGCAGGCGCCTGCCCTCGCTCTCGACATGATAGGCCATGAGCCCGGGCGAATGTCCGGCCGCGTCGACCGCGCGGATGCCCGGCGCGACCTCGTCACCCGGCTTGACGAAGCTCGCGCGGTCGGCGAGCGGCACCGCGATCTGCATGAACAGTTCGCGGTTGAACTTGCGCGCCTCGCGCACGTTCTCGCCGCGCTTCCAGAAGTCGAACTCGGCGGCGCCGAAAACGTAGCGCGCCTTGGGAAACACCGGCTTGCCGCCTTCGGTCAACCCGCCGATGTGGTCAGGATGGCCGTGCGTGATGACCACCACGTCGATGTCCTCGGGCCGGTAGCCGGCCTCGCCGAGCCGCACGGCCAGGTGACCGTCGACCGACCGGTTGCGCAACTGCTCGTGCTCGCGCCGCAGCGCGCCGTTGCCGGTGTCGAACAGGATGAGCTCCCGGCCGGTATTGACCAGGGTCGGGATGAACGGATGCGCGTAGCGGTCCGCCTCGATCCGGTTGGCGGCGCACAGCGCCTGCGCCTCGCCGGCCGGCACCTCGGGCCCATATGTCGGATGCAGCCCCTGGCGGACTGCCTTGCTGTCGAGAATATTGGCGATCTCGAAGCCGCCGAACTTGAAGCGATAGACGGTCGGCTGCAGCTCACCTTGCATTGGCGCGGGCACGCGGTCCTCCGGGTTCATGTTGACCCGAAAGGACTAGCAGATATGCCGGCCCGCGACAGGCGGCCCTCACCGGCCACCGGCGTGTGCGGTCCGCGCGGTCAGACGACCAGTGCGAATCCGGCGACGAACAGGATCCCGAGGGTGGCGCGCCGAAACAATGCATCGTTCGCCCAACCGAACATCGCAATGCCGGCCGCGCTGCCGGCGAAGAGAGCCGGCAGGCTGTAGGCCGCGTCGACCAGCACCTGGGTCGACAGGCTGTGGCGCGCCAGCATCATCCCGAGGGCGACGACCTGCATCGTCACGATGAACGGCTGGGTCAGCCCGCGCTGCTGCTCCTTCGGCATGCCCTTGAGATCGCACCAGATCGTCAACGGCGCGCCGGGCATCGCCGTGAGGCCGCCGAGCAGCCCGCCCGCAAACCCGAGCGCCGCATGGTGCAATCGCCGCGTGTCGGTTTGCGGGAGACGCGCCATTGCGGGGCGAAAGAGCATGTAGGCCGAATAGGCCGCGAGCAAACATCCGAACCCGATCCGAAATGCCGAGGCGTCCACGTGTTGCAGCAGATAGAGCGCCGGAGGGACCCCGAGGGCGCCGCCGACGATCGGGACGAGGCTTCCCTGCCACTGCATGTTGCGACGCAGGGCGACGAGGTTCACCGTCTGCACCACAATGCTGCAGACCATCATCAAAGGCACCGCCTCGGCCGGCGGCAGGACGTGCAGCAGCATGGCACCGGCGACGGGCGAGAACGCAAAGCCCGCGAACCCGGCGACGACCGCGCCGGCAAACACGACGACGCTGAGAAAGAGAAATGAAATGACGTCAAACATGTGCACCCCGTGAGCGCGAGAGCAATTGAACGATCAAAAACGTTGGCGAATGCGCGTATGTCGGGAAAAGTGGCGACGGCGCCGAAATGCGCGGGCGCCTCGCCCATGACCGCAATAACGGCGCTCCTAGCGCGGAACGCAAAATTTGGATGTGACGGCCTTCACACCTGGTGCCGCGAACCCGAAGTTCGCACGCACTTTGCGGCAAATTCGGTTGCGAACCTTAGCCGCGATTTTTGCGAAGTTCACTGCGGGGGTATTTGTGCACGGGCGAGGGCAAGCTCGTCAGCGGAGGCCCCTCACTCGGCTCCCCGCGCCGCCCGTCACCTGCATCCCGTGAGCTTCGACTCTTTGTTCTCCAGCACAAACGGCCCGAGCTTCTTCACCGCCGCATCGGCGTAGGTCATATCGACCAGCTGCTCGGCCGGCAGCTTGGCGGTGGAGAACTTGTTCGCCACGTACCAGTCCTGCATGTCGAGCATGCTGGCGACGTTGACGCGCAGGTCCGGGCTGCGCGCCACCCAGGGATATTCGTTCAGGAGCTTCGGATTGCGCTCGGCCGCATGGCGCACGATCGAGTCGATCATTTCCTGGCGGATGGAACCGTGGTGATAGGCGTTGCAGTAGTCGCGCACACCGCGCAGATAGGCGGTGACGTAGCCCTGCAGCGCATCGCCATTCGCCTTCGCCCAGTCGGTGTTGACCATGATGACGGCAATCGTCATCGGATTGGGCTGCACCAGCTTGTCCGGCTCGGCGAATTCGACCGCGAGGTGCTGGTCGAGGAACTCGTAGGTGAAGGGCGGGATCACCAGCGCGGCGTCGATCGCCTTGTTGGCGAAGGCGGGCCCCATCTGCGGGAAGCGCAGGACCTTGACGTCGACATCGGACAGCTTGAGCCCGCCGGTCTCCAGGAGCTTGCCGAGCTCGTAGGTCGAGACCGAGCCCGCCCCGTTGCTCGCGATCGTCCGACCCTTGAGCTGCTTGATAGCGGTGATCTGATCCTTGAGGTCGGGGCGGAGCATCAGGTTGTGGCGGATCGGCGTCGACACCCGATCGCCGATGATGGTGATCGGGATGTTCTTTTGCAGCGCGTTGAAATACCCGGCCGAGATGCCGCCGGCGATGATCTGCAGCCGATTGGTCGCCAGCATGGCGATCGTATCGGCCGAGGTGTTGATGTCTTCGATCGTGACGTTGAGGCCATATTCCTTGAAATAGCCGCGGTCGAGCGCGATCAGCTCGGCCCCGTTGGAGATCGAGCTCACCAGCGCGATGCGGATGTCGGTCTCGGCACGGGCGGCCCCTGCCGTGGACGCGAGGGCGAGCGCGGCCAGCGCGGCCAGATTGCTCAGCTTCATGTGTCCTCCCGCCGGCGCTACGCGGGCCGGTTTCAAGCTTTCGGCGCGGCGTCAATCAGATAGCGCCCTTCCGCATCGCGGTCGAGACGCACCTTGTCGCGCAACGCTTCGAGCGCGCGCACCACCTCGCGCCCGTCGCGGCTGGCGATCGCGGTCATCAATTCCTCGAAGAATTTAGGCCCGTCGCGCAGCGCCTCCTCGACCGAGGCGAAGCGCTTGCCCTGGAAGCGCGGCGGCTCGGGAATGCGGCTCTCCAGGCGGCCGGCGCTGCCAAACGGCCAGGTCAGATCGTAGCCGGCCTTGGCGCCGGTGCGTCCGGTCGTGAGCGAGGGATCGAGCGGCAGCGTGCGCATTCCCGACATGATCACGAGATCGCGGTCGGGCTGGAAGCGGGTCGCGAGCGCCCAGTCCATCTGCTCGTCGGAGGCGACGTCGATGTCGGGATCGACCACGAACACGTTCTTGACGTTGACGAGCGCGCCGAAGCAGGCCGCGATGGCGTTGCGCGCCTCGCCCGGCACGCGCTGGCGCAGCGCCACCCGCACGTTGAAGTTTCCGCCGCTCGAGGTCGTGGCATGCACGGCGACCGGCTCGCGCACCGCATTCGCCAGCGCCTGCCAGATGACGACCTCGGTGCGCACCGCGGTGAGCGCCGCCGTGTCGGTGCGGCTCATGGCGCGGCCGCCGATGGTCGCGGTCTGAAACAGCGCATCGCGACGGCGCGTGATCGCGGTCAGGCGAAACACCGGGTTGCGCTTGAGCGCGCCGTAGTAACCGAGGAATTCGCCATACGGTCCCTCGGGCTCGACATGGCCGCGCGGATCGAAATAGCCCTCCAGCACGTATTCGGCGTCGGCCGGCACGCGGATGTCGTTGGTGACGCACTTGACCACCGGCAGCGGCGCGTCGCGCAGCGCTGCCACGATGCCGAGCTCGTCGACCGGCATGCGCATGACCGCCGCCATGTGGTCGGCCGGATGGGCGCCGACCACGAAGCTCACCGGCAGCGGCCTGCCGGCGGCGGCGCTCGCCTCGTAGATCGCCTTGAGGTCGCTCGGCGAGACGAGATCGACGCCGGTCTCGCGCCGGCCGCGCAGCATCAGGCGGCGGATGCCGACATTGGTCCAGCCGCTCCTCGGATCGATCACGTAATCGATCGAGGCCGAGATGTAAGGCCCGCCGTCGAAGCCGTGCTGGAGATGAACCGGCAGCGCGGTGAGATCGGCGTCGTCGCCGGTCAGCACTTCCTGCTGCACCGGCGCCTCGGTCACCTCGACGATCTCGGGCTTGCCGCGCAGGCGCCGCTGGATCTCGGCCGCAAGCCCGCCCGGCGCGACCCCGAATGCGCGGGCAAGCCGCGCGCGGCTGCCGTTGACATTGCCGACCAGTTCGTGGGCTTCCGCCCCTGCGGCGCGGAAGTGCACCGCGCGCGGATTGGCCTCGAGCGCCGCCGCGACGTCGGCGAGCGCGGTCGGCCCGGCCCGCGTCTCGAGCTCGTCGGGCCCGAGGGTCTCGACGAACCGGCGCAGCCGGAAGCGGTCGAAATCAAGGGCGGCGGCGCTGCCGGCTTTGTCGATGACGTTCATTCGATCTTGCCGTCGTAGGGTGGGCAAAGGCGCGAAGCGCCGTGCCCACGTGGCTGTTCATTTACGAGAATGGTGGGCACGCTTTGCTTTGCCCACCCTACAGCGCTCGACCTCTCCCCGCGTGCGGGGAGAGGTGAAGATAAAGAGCGTCACGCCCTTGCGTACTTGCCACGATTGAAGAAACGATCCTTGTCATCGTCTGAGGCGGTCTCGCGGTTCGACTTGATGCCGCCGGTGATCTCGATCATCTTCTTCACCGCCGGCCGCCCCGAAATCGCCTCGAACCAGCGCTTGAGGTTCGGGTTGTGGTCCCACTTCACGCCCATGTTGTCGTGGTTGCGCGTCCACGGGAAGGTCGCGATATCGGCGATGGTGTACTCGCTGCCGCCGAGATAGGCGCTGTTCGCGAGCCGGTTCTCCAGCACCTCGTAGAGCCGCTTCACCTCGGTCTGGTAGCGTGTCATCGAATATTCGTTGGCCCCGCCCGCGAACAGTTTGAAATGCGTCCACTGCCCGAACATCGGGCCGACGCTGGTGAGCTGGATCATCAGCCATTGCAGCACCTCGTAGCGCTGCGCCATGTCCGTGGGCATGAACTTGCCGGTCTTCTCGGCGAGATACATCAGGATCGCGCCGGACTCAAAGATCGTGATGGGCTTGCCGCCCGGACCGTCGTGGTCGACGATCACGGGAATCTTGGCGTTCGGGCTGATCTTGAGGAAGTCGGGCTTGTACTGCTCGCCCTTCCAGACGTCGACCGGGATCATCTTGTAGGGCAGACCCAGCTCCTCGAGCATGATGAAAATCTTCTGCACGTTCGGGCTGGTGAGGGCGTAGAGATCGATCATGACTGAGGGTCCTTCGATGCGCTCTTGTGCGGGCGGCAAAACCTAGCGGCCGCCCGACCGGCCCGCAACTCGGATCGCAGACGCTTGCTGGGGCGCACGCATCCGGTCACATTGCGCAGCGACAGGGCGTGAAATGTCAGGGAGGCGTGCCGTGGACGCAGGCGACAGGCGGTTGACCGGACGGATCGCACCCGAGCGCATCCGCCTGATGGCAGTGCCGCGCCCGCCGCACGGCGCGGTGGAACGGTTCATGGCGCTGGGCGATCCGAGCGGCGTCGTGGCCGACGCCATGGACGAGCTCGGCGTTCCGCCCGGGGTGATCGGCGCCTCGATCCTGCGGCCCACCATGCCGGGGACGACCATCGTCGGCCCGGCCCTGACGGTGCGCAACATCCTGCAGCGCGTGAACCCGCTCGACGGCGCGCGCACCCATGCCAACAAGATGGCCGAGTTCGAGGCACACAATCTCGCCATCCCGGGCGACGTGCTGGTGATCCAGGGCGTCGCCAACGTCTCCAACATGGGCGGCATCTCGGCGCAGACCGGCAAGCGCCAGGGCGAGCGCGGCGCGATCGTCATGGGCGGCGTGCGCGACATCGCGCATTCGCGCGCGGTCGGCTATCCGGTGTGGTCGACCGACATCACGCCGGCGACCGGCAAGTGGCGCATCGAGACGGTCGAGATCAACGGCGACGTGCAGCTCGGCGAGGTGCGGATCGCGCCCGGTGACCTCGTGGTCGCGGACGATACCGGCGTCTGTTTCATCCCGCGCGACTACATCCTCGAGGTGCTGGAGGCGGCGGAGAAGAAATCCCGCGCCGAGGAGGTGCGCTGCCGGGCGATCGACGGCGGCACGTCGGTGCCCGATATCGCCCGCGCAAGCTTCGGGGAGAAGGAGAAGTGAGTTTGTCCCGGATGCGGTGCAGCGCGCAGCGGTGCACCGCCGATCCGGGACCTGGCACCAATCGCGGTCCCGGGTCTGCAGCGCACCACTTCGTGCTGCGCTGCGCCCGGGACACACAAGAGGCAACCTGACGGACCATGGCCAAGCACGTCGTCGCCACCGTCTCGGAGATCGCGCCCGGCGGCCGCAAGCTGGTGGAGGTGAAGGGCCGCGCCATCGTGCTGTTCAATCTCGGCGGCGAGTTCTTCGCGCTGTCGAACCGCTGCCCGCACCAGGGCGGCAGCCTGGCGCAGGGCCAGGTCACATGTCTCGTCGAGTCGTCCGAGCCCGGCGAGTACCGCACCTCGCGCCACGGCGAGATCATCCGCTGTCCGTGGCATCATTGGGAATACGACATCCGCACCGGCAAGTCCTGGGTCGACCCGCGTACCGTGCGGGTGCGCAATTTCCCGGTCACGGTCGAGCCCGGCGCACGGCTCGTCGAGGGGCCGTATGTGGCGGAAACGTTCCCGGTGAGCGTCGAAGATGAGTATGTCGTGGTGGAAGTGTGATGCCTCTCGGTTCCCCTCCCCCCGCGCGCGGCGCGGGAGGGTACGGAGGCGCGGTTAGCCCGCAGTCGACGAAAGCGCCGGATACGTCGCCCGTGGATTGTCGACCATGATCTTGCGCTTGAGCTCGGGCGAGAGGCCGCGCGGCAGAATGGCGTCGCCGTCGAACTGCCAGTGCGGATAGTCGCTGGCGTAGAGCAGGATCTCGTCCGAGCGCAGATGGTCGATCACGCGGGCGACCTCGTCGCCGGTGTCCGGCGCGTCGAACGGCTGGATGGTCATGCGGAAATGATCACGAAAGATCTCCGCCGGCGTGCGGTCGACCCAGGGAATCTCGCTGCGCAGCCCGCGCCAGAATTTCGAGAACCGCCACAGGAACGCCGGCGCCCAGCTCACGCCCGACTCGATCAGCACGACCTTGAGCTTTGGAAACTTGGCGAACACGCCCTCGCTGATCAGGCTCGCGGTCTGCGACTGAAAACCCTGCGACTGGCTTGCATAGTCCTCGACATAGTAGGTCGGCCAGCCGAGCGCCGTGACGGGATGGCGATAGGCGCTGCCCGCATGGATGCCGATCGGCAGGCCGTGGCGCTCGGCCGCCGCGAACACCGGCCAGTTGCTGCGCCGCCCGAGCGGCACCTCGCCCATGGCGAGCACCAGGATCTGCACGAAGCGCCGATCGGCAGCGCAGCGCTCGATCTCGTCGACCGCGTATTCGACGTTCTGCAGCGGCACCACGATCGAGGCGCGCAGGCGCGGATCGCGGTCGAGCCATTGCGCGGCGATCCACGAATTGATCGCGCGCGCGAACGCCGCCGCCATGTCCTCGTTGAACACGAGTTGCACGCCGTAGAGGCAGTTGAGGATCGCGACGCTCGATCCCCAATGGTCGAGCACCTGCCGGCCGAGCGCCGCCGGGTCGGCGCCGGCGCGGCCGCTCTGGTCGCGGAAATCCGGACGCGCCGAAATCGGTGCATTGGGCGGATAGCTGATGCTGTCGAGCGAATCGATGCCGCGCTCCTCCACCGACCTGCGCCAGTGGTCGTCGAGATGCGGCAGCAGCGCCTGCCCGCCGGGCACTGCCGGGTGCACGTCGCAGTCGATCGCCGTGAGGCCGGCCGCGGACGGTGTCGCGTCGTTCATGGCCGATGCTCCGGTCAGCGCTCGGGCGGCCACCTCATCAGCTGGCCGCTCGCCGTCGCGGTTGTCAGCAGCTTACCACGTTCGTCGCTCAGCCGCCCCTCCATGAACGTGATGGTGCGGCCCTTCTTGACCACCGCGCCCTCGCCGACGATGCGGCCCGGGCGAGCCGGCGAAAGAAAGTGCGTGGTCATGTCGATGGTCGGCACCACGAAGCCCGGCCCGCCCATGGTGGCGAGCGCCGCGAACGACATCACGAGATCGAGCATGGCGGCGAGCATGCCGCCCTGCACGGTGCCGAGCAGGTTGCAGAACTCCGGTTTCGCCTCGAACCAGATGGTGATGCGGCCCGCGTCCGGATCGCAGGCGATCGGCTTGGCGCCGAGCAGGGTCGCGATCGGATTGGTCGAGTAGGTATGCGCGATCCAGTCGAGCGCCTCGGCCTCTGCGGTGATCATGCCGTCGTCCCCCCATGAATTTCCGTTGGCTATCCTACCCGCTCACGGCGACGGCACGAACTTCCTGGCCACCGGCCCCCATTTGGCGACCTCGCGCCCGATGAACGCCGTCACCTGCTCGGGCGTCATCGGCTCGCGCTCGATCGCATCCTCGTCGAGCCGCTTGTTGACGTCGGGCAGCGCCAGCACGTCGGCCACTGCATGGTTGAGCTTGACGACGATCTCGCCCGGCACGCCGGCCGGCCCGGACAGCGCATACCACGTGTTGGCCACGAGATCTGCATAGCCGAGCTCGGCGAGCGTCGGCACGTCGGGATAGCCGGCGACGCGCGCCTTCGACGACACCGCGAGCGGGATCACCTTGCCGGCGCGGATCTGGCCGAGCGCCGAGCTCCAGGTCATGCTCCCGAACGGCACGTTGCCGGCGAGCAGGTCGAGCATCGCCTGGGCCGAGCCCTTGTGCGGAATGTGCTGCAGCTTGACCCCGGCCTCGCGCGCGAACTCCTCCACCAGCAGATGCCCGAGCGTGCCGACCCCGGGCGAAACGAAATCGAGCGACTTCTCCCTGGCGCGCGCGACCAGCTCCGGCAGCGAGCGCACGCCGAGCGCCGGATTGACAATGAAGATGTTGGGCGGGCCGCCGATATAGGCGATGTGGGTAAAGTCGCGCATCGGATCGAAGCCCGGATTGGCGCTCGCGGCCGGCGCGATCGCATGATAGGCGACGCTCGACGTGACGAACGAATATCCATCCGGCTCCGAATGCGCGACGTTCTGCGCGCCGATCAGCCCGCCGCCGCCGGCGCGATTGTCGACATAGAAGCGCTCCTTGAGGATGACGGTGAGATGCTCGGCCATGAGCCGGCCAAACAGGTCGGCGGCGCCGCCGGGCGTCGACGGCGCGACGATGCGCACCGGCCGGATCGGCCAGTCGAGCGCCTGCGCGGGCGATGCGAGCGCGGCCGCGACGGCTGCGACCGCGCACGCGACGAGCAAAACAATGTTTCGCGTCATCTCAGACCGGCCGAGCTCTCGTCCAGCGCCCTGCCCTCATCTGAGGCGCCAGCCTGCGGTGCGCAGCGACTGACTCCTCCGGATGAGGTGAGTGGAACGACGTACTCACTTCAGCCGCCTGGCGGCCTCCTGGATGATGCTGAGATCGGCATGCGCCGCCACGTCGACGCGCGCCTTGACGAAGCCCAGGTCCTTCATGGTGTCGACATTGGCCTGCAGCGCCTTGAGGTCGGGCAGCATGTCCGGGTTGCGGTAGTTGTCCTGCTTGGTGAACACCCAGCTGAAGCGCTCCGCCGGCTGCTTGGTCACGCGCGCGCAGATCTCCATGACCTCCTGATGATTGGCCGGGTCGAGGTACCAGCGCACGATGCGCAGCATGTCCTCCATGAAATCGGTGAGCGCGGCGCGATTCTTGTCGATGAACGGCTTGCGCGCGACGAACATGGAGAACTGGGTGAGGCCAACCGCGTCCTTGGTATCGAACAGCGTGCGCGCGACGTTGCGCAGCTCAGGATTGAGCGAGAACGGGATCACGGCCGGGATGAGATCGACCTTCTTTTCGGTCAGCATCGCCCGCATGGTCGGGAACGGCGCCTCGACGATGGTGTAGTCGCGCTTGTCCTCGAGCCCGTGCTTGCGCAGCATGGCGCGCATCGCGACGTCCACGGCGCTGCCGGCCGCATTGGTCGCCACCACCTTGCCCTTGAGGTCTTCGACGTTCTTGATCGGGCCGTCCTTGAGCACCATGAACTCGTTGCTGTAGTAGCCCGGATTGCCGTCCTGGAACTCGTCGGCGAGCACGCGCAGGTCGTCGAGCCCGGCGTTCTGGATCGCGATCGGCAAAGTCGAGAAGGTGAGGTTGGCGATCTCGAGTTCGCCGGCGGCGAGCGCCGTGATCAACGGCGGCGTGCCGGCAAAGCGCGTGGTCTCGAGCGTGTAGGACGTGCCGAGATGCTTGGCGAGGTCCTTCTTTTCCATGAGCAGCGAGCCCCAGTTGCCGACCGGCACGATCCAGGACATGCGGATCTTGACCGGCTCGGCGCGGGCGGCCGCGGCGACGACGGCCAGCGCGACCGCGAGCAGTCCGCCAAAGACGAGCTTCGAAATACGCACGACATCCTCCCATGGTTCGCCAACACGCGGGATATTTTGTCGTCATATGCTCGTAAACCGCAACGGCTGACAAGCTTGACGGCCGGGGCAAGACGCCACGGTCAGACCTGGGCTCGTGCGTCATTGCTCGGCTGATTCCCACGGCCGCAGGCGGCCTCGTGCTGCGGACGTTCCTGACAATGATCTCGCCGGCGGCGACCTCGTAGAAGACGCGATATTGAAATCTCTCCACCAGTTTGGCGCGGACGTATCCGTCGTGAACGATCGGCGCCATTTGCGGCCGCCTAGCAATCGCTGCGACCGTACGCTCGAGGGCCGCCGCGACGTCTGCGGCGGCCCTCTCGTTGTCTCTTGCGAAGTAGGAGCAAATTTCCTCGATCTCGGAGATCGCGGTTTCCGTGTAACGGACCTTCATGCACGCCGGAATCGATCGAACGTCGCTTTGACTTTCTCGTCGGACGCAAATCGTTCCGCCCGCACGTCCTCCGCGCTGCGCGCAAGTGCCTCACGGTCCGACGAGGAAAGCTCGTGGGAGCCCATGAAGTCTTCTTCGATCGTCTGCAGCGATGCGACCGCCGCCTCTTGCGCCTTAGGCGGCCAAGTCAGGACGCGATCGAGCACCGCTTTGAGTTGATCCTTGGTCATGGAAGGCATCATATCATACCACGGTTGACCCGACAGCCCCTCGGCGCTTCGCTTCGCGTCGCGCGTGCCCGTGTCGCCGCTTCAAACTGTGCTCGGCTCCATCGCCTCGGGGTGCCACAGCAGCAGGCGCCGGCGCAGCATGGCCATGCCCTTGACCACCGCGTAGCCGACCACCGCGATCTGGACGATGCCGGCGAATACGCCGGGCGAGTTGGCGAACCGTGAGGCCGTCATCATGGCGCCGCCGAGCCCGTAGCCTCCCATCACCATCTCGGTCACCACCGCGACGATGAGCGCGATCGGCAGCGCCACCTGCAGGCCGGTCATGATCTGCGGCAGCGCGGCCGGCAGCACCACCTGGCGCAGCACCTCGCGCTCGTTCGCACCCATGTTGCGCGCCGACCACAGCAGTTCGCGCTCGACGGCCGCGATGCCGACCAGCGTCGCCGTGATGACCGGAAACACCGCCTCGAGCGTCACCATGAAGATCTTGGAGACGTCGAACAGGCCGAGCCAGAGGCCGACGATCGGCAGGAACGCGATCTTCGGCATCGGGAAGCCGACCGAGATGATCGGATCGAAAAACCAGTGCGCGATCCGGCTGCGCGCCATCGCGAAGCCGAGTGCGATGCCGACGACCGCCGCGATCGCGAAGCCCGCGAAGGCGCGATAGAGCGTCTGGTACATGTTGATCCACAGGTCGCCGGCGACCGCATCGCTCCAGATGCGGTCGATCACGGTGCTCGGCGCCGGCAGCATGAACGGCGTGACGGCGCCGCTGCGGGCGAACCCCTCCCAGGCGACGATCAGCAGGCCGACCGAGACGAACGGCGCGGCGCGCCACGCCACCGCCCGCGCCCGCTCGCGCCACGCGGTGCCGCCGTCGTGCGCCGCTCGCGCCAGATCTAGTCGCGCCATGCCAGCACCCGTCCGACCAGCAGCAGATAGAGTCGATCGGCCGCGAAGCCGAGGAATGCGACGGTGAGCACCACCGCGAACATCGGCTCGTAGGCCCCATCGGCGCCCAGATAGCCGATCAGATAGCCGAGGCCCTGGCGCGCCACGATCAGCTCCGAGCTCACCAGCAGGATGAACGCCAGCGCGAGCGCGGTGCGGACGCCATTGAGCAGTTCCGGCATTGCACTCGGCACCACCACGTCTTACAGCATGCGCAGCCGGCTCGCCCCCATGCTGCGCGCCGACCACACCAGCACGCGGTCGCTCGAGCGCGCCCCATTGAAGGCGCCGAGCGTAACCGGCAGCATGCAGCCGAAAAAGATCAACAGGATCTTCGAGCCGTCGCCGAAGCCGAGCCACACCACTGTGACCGGGATCAGCGCCGATTTCGGCATCGGATAGAACAT
>Ga0126384_10000163_pt1 | contig 32305 bp, 20 predicted proteins | sample PanSoiMetPlot_36_FD_92543 | JGI IMG/M metagenome (GOLD analysis project Ga0126384, IMG submission 92543) | Tropical forest soil microbial communities from Panama - MetaG Plot_36 | ecosystem: Environmental > Terrestrial > Soil > Tropical forest > Bulk soil | place: Panama | collected 2016-02-17 | reverse complement strand
TCCAAAAGAGTAGTGTTAGCCATTGGAGTCAGTGTAGTTTTTTGCCTTGCGAAAGCATTTCAAGAAGCACGCTCATTCTCCTCTCGCGGGTTTCCGGTTTCTTTGCTGTCGCAAGTCTCCAAGCGATTGCAAACTTATTTGTTTTGTTGAGAGTCTCAAAGAACGAATAGGCTTTTTTGTCTTTCTTGAGCAGTTCTAAAAAATCTGCCGGGAACTTCATGTTTTTAGGCGAGTCGTATGCGGCTTCCCACCGGCCGTCCTTCTTGGCCGCTTCAACCTCCTTTAATCCAGCCGGTGTCATGCGCCCTTCTTTAATAAGCCGAGCTACATTTTCGCGGTTTCGCTTAGACCACATGCTGCGAGGTCTGCGTGGTGTGAATTTTTGCAGCCACGATTCATCGTCATATCTGTCCGCCTGCCCATCAATCCAGCCAAAGCAAAGTGCTTCATCGAGCGCCTCATCGCGCGTTACACTTTTCTTACCTGACGTTTTCTTAAAGAGCCGGAGGCGCACGCCGAGTGACATGGCGGAATTCTTCTTAAGCCAGGCGCGCCACTTCTCCGCGGTCGATAACGAAATAATGGGTAGTTCCTTTACGCTCGGCATAAGTCGATCAATTTTCGAACGGTGTTGATATTGCGCACAGTCCCCTCTCCTGCTTCTTTCGGCAACTTGAGTTTCGAGCGACCCATGCCGTTGGGATAGTGAATATAGATCTCTCGCTTGCCGATCTTTACCTCTTCGCCGGTGGAGGTTGATACACTGTCGAGAAAATCTTTGTGGACGGACTTAGCGAAGAACATCACGCCGACTTTGGCCGGTTCTTCCTTTTGAAACGGATTCTTTTTGAGAACTTCATCCAGCTCGTCAATGGTGCGAAGTGCAACAGGAATACGCTTGCCCATCCTTTTTTGAAGCGCCGTTTCAACAAGGTCTGCGAGCGCGGCTTCGGCAAGAGGACTCTCAAATACGACATTGCCACTCTGAATATATGTGCGCACTCCTTGAAAACCTAATTTCTCGCAGAGCGATTTTAGTTCGTTCATGGGAAGTGTCGTGCCGCCAACATTGATCCCGCGAAGGAAGCAGATATAGAGAATTCTTCTCATAGCGAATGAATACTATACTGCGGCGGTTTCGCGGGTCTAACGGTGTCGAGACGAGCCGCCAGGCGAGCGCCAGTCGCAATTATTTGGCGACCGCGGACCGCCGAATGTCAACGCATCATAGGAGAAAGCGATGAAGAGGCATGTGCCCCCTTCCAAATCACGGCCGCTCCAGGCTGCCAGGAGTTGTGTGATCTGATTTGAGGAGACCGTCATTCCCGTCCGCCTTTCATTGCGCTGATCCTAGCTCCGGCGAGCGAATATGCCAACTGGTGACTCTTCGCAGGATACTTGAAAAGATTAGAGGAACCGTGACGGTTTTTTTCTTCCGTTTACGTTTTCTGAGAGTGGGAGCAGTATCCCGCGTGCGTAAGCCTCTCAGCTGGTTCCTCGCAGTCACGCGCCCGATTACAGGCACAGCAGGCAAGATGCTGCGCTCGCCGATCAGTCCACAAACTCTCAAAAAGGAGCTTTGACAATGAACAACAATTCTTTCCGAGCAATCTCAAGCGCCGTGTTATCGGTCATCTGCGTTCTGGCCGCCATACAGATTCCGGCATCTGCAAAGGAACCACAGGAACTTCAGGTCAGACAACCGCAGGAGAATTCAAGTGAAATTTCCGGAAAAGCTAAAAAGGAAGAGCTAATAGAAGGTGTGTGGGACTCGCGAGTCACCATTCGTAATTGTCAGACCGGAGCAGCGCTTACCACTTTTCGCGCGATGGAGACATTCGTTCGAGGCGGCTCTCTGGTCGATACCAACGCAGCGCCGACCTCAACGCGCGGCCCTGGTTTCGGCAGGTGGCAATATGTAAAGGGCAGTGAGTTCAGCGCAACGTTTCGATTTTTCTTGTACAACCCTGACGGCTCGTTTGCAGGGGTTCGAAGAGTATCTCGAACAATCCTCGTCGATGGAGACAACCTGACCAGTGTTGTGAACATTGAAGTATTCGATCCCAACGACGCTTTGGTCTCTACTGCGTGCGCCACAGAGGTAGCGAGACGCGTGGAGTAGTCAAAGGGCAAAAGCGAGTCAGTCTTTCGCGTGACTGTATAATCTCGGACTGTTCGAAGTCATCACCAGCAACACACGATCTGCCGTAGCGCCGATAATCTAATCTAACGATCAGAGTACTCAGCTCAGAGCTGCATCCTGAGCTGAGTATTTGGTTATCTATGGCGGATTCCTCGGCAGCAGCTTTGATGGAGTGACAAAGCTGGTCGTCTTACATTGTTTTGTCGCTGACTTCGCTTAATCAAGGTCGCGTGTAGTTGAATTCGGACGTCAACCCCTCCGCGTTTCTCACCTGCAACCGCACGGCTTGACCGGGAAGGATCTTTCGAGCGACTTTCTTGCCTTTGAGCTCTGTTGAAGCCTGGAAAATAGTTTTCTGCTGTTCGCCGTCGAGCAATATCACGGCGCCTTGATCAAGAATTCCTCCAGCGCCGACCAGATTCTTTCCTCTGATGCTCACGTCCGAAATGAAGGGACCCGGACTAATCTCAGCGACAATAACGAGTTTGCATTACCCTGACTGAGCACTCCATCACCGGACAGGCTTGCAAGAGTTCCGCAGCGCCCGTGAGCTTAATCACACCCGATAGTAATTAACATAACAACAAATGCTTGCTTTGGAGCGACTTCATTGGTATAAAATTTAGCCAATTTTCCCAAATGGTAATTTTCTCCGAAGGGAGAAGTGTATGTCGTCACAAAGCTTTCGAAGACGTGCCGAGAAGTTGGGTCATTCAATCGCGGCACTGGACGGCGGGGCGATGATTACGTCCAAGATTGCCGTGCCGAATATTGACGAGCTGAAAAAACTCCTCGATGAAGGGACGGATCCCGCGCATCGCCGCCAGCTGGCAGAGGATTTGTTCGGGGGCATCCCGACCACTGATCCTCACCAGGACGCCTCAGAAGGAGGCATCCTGCGCCGGGTAGAAGCGTTTCTTTACGGTGACGCTCCGCTCAGCGACGTTGATCGGGTGCGTATCAAAGCGCTGTTCCCCCTTGAGATCACAGCGATTTCACAAGACACCATGACCGTCACCTCGCAAAAGGATTTGGGGACCAGCGGCAATCTGCTGATCGTCAACGTGGACACACTCGATATAGAGGAGGGCGGATTCATCACCATTCAAAACACTCCGCTCCAGTTCACAGCCGGCACGCTGATTCGCAACGGATCGGCTCCCTCTCCGTACTCCGATTTCAATATCTTCGGCGCTACGGGGGCTGTGGGAACTGCGGGCTCAGCCGGAGGCTTGGGCGGCGGTGGTACAGCGGGAACCCACGGCACGTGCCGCAGCCCGGGAGTCGCGGGCGACGCTGGAGGTCCGGGGTCGAACGGTCTGACCGGTGCGGCAGGCACTACGGGAGGCCAGGGAGGCGACGGCCTTCCGAGCATGGTGGCGACCATCAGCATCGGAGCATTCTCAGGCAGCGCTACGGCCATCTCCTTGCTCACGCGTTCCGGTACCGGCGGTGCTGGCGGGACCGGAGGTGCCGGCGGAATGGGCGGACCTGGTGGTGATGGCGGCCCGGGAGAGAGCTGTGGCTGTGAAGGCACAAACGGCGGCAGTGCAGGCTCCGGTGGAGCGGGAGGGCAGGGCGGCAACGGCGGCAACGGCGGCAACGGAGTGGATGCCGCCGGCAATATCGTCGTTTACACGCCGTCGGGCCAGACCAACATGATCTTCCCCATTACTGCAGCCGCACCTCCCGGACAAAGCGGAGCGCCGGGCGCCGGTGGACCCGGTGGTAGCCCTGGCAATCCTGGCAACGGGGGCAAGCACGCAAGCGGCGGAGGTCACGGGCAAACTGGAGGCGCGGGATCGACGGGTGCCTTCGGTAACGCTGGTACAGTCAGCGGCAGCCCGGCGCAGGTACTCGTCAAGACTCAGTAACTTTTCTTCCGTTATCGGAATCTTCGCGCGCTTCGATCCTCAAGCGATGCGGATTGCGAGCGCGGGTTTCAGTCGAGTTCCCTGGTACTTGAAACAGCGAGCTGACGTAAGATCCTGGGATTGTTCGTTAACAACCCTGATGTGGCCATTTCGCCCCGATTCTGTCTGTAGTTGGCGAGAATCGCTCGTGCGAGGTCGGCGAGGTGGCTTGTGTTCACTCTAAGCGGATGAGATCGACGCGCTAGCGAAACGCGTAATCATCTCTTAGAGCATTTGCGCGTCCCACTCACCCTCACAAAGACCGTCGGGCCATCTATGAAGATCCTCGTTTGGAACCTCTTGAACATCGGCCGGACAAAGCTCCCCAAGACACTTAGTCCCCCAGTCCAACTAGCCCAAATGGGGAACAACGTTTTGGACTACATCGTCAAGGTCGCCATGGCGGATGTTGTATGGAGCAACCCGGGCGGGATCATGAATCCGAGTCCGGTGGACATCTTCATGCTCATCGAGCTCAAGTCGGGGGGCACTGCAAAGGGAGCTCCGGTAAGCGGCGCGGCATTACCGGTGCTTACTTCGATCACCAACGCGATGAACATCGTGGCCGCCGCCTTACCGCTGGCCAGTCCTTTCTACAACCAGTACAGCTACAATTTTGCCACCCCAAAGCTGACGGGCCGCCACGAGTGCGTGGGGCTGATATACAATACTAAGAGTCTCAATTTCACCGACGACGGTTCCCATTCCGGAGTCCTCTTGAACAACGTCAACACTCACTACCTGGTGCCCCGAACTCCTTGGTGGGCGCAACTCACCGAGAAGGCAAGCGGCTCCATCATAAACATGGTGGGGATACACGCGCCGCCCCCCAGCGGCAGCGAAAACAGATTCAAGGCGCCGGTTAAGTTCTCCAACTTGCTCCAGTACATCAATACAGTCAACCAGACGTTGAACACGCCGAAGCAGCCGGTCTGCATAGCGGGAGATTTCAACTGCGACCAAAGCAATACCTACAAGGCAATGGGCGGGCCCGTGTCGTCGTTTACGGGTCTGACGGGCTATGGCTACACGGTCGCAATTCCGGCCGGGACGGCCAGCAGTATCCGGCGCGCAATCGACAACAGTTACATGAAGCCAGAGAACTACCTGTCCGGCTCCTACGACAATATAGTAATCAACTTCGCCTCAGCGATGGTTGCAAAGGTGCTCGATCTGATCGGCGAAGCACCCATCTACGGTTCGAATATGGTCGCCGTGTTCAACAGTACCCGGAGGGTGAGCGATCACCTTCCGGTGCTCTTGCAGTAGGGAAAATCTATGGCTTCCTGGCAGTTTACAGACACATACGGCGCTCAGTACCCGTCGCTAGCCTCGTCCGTCCTGGGCATGGTGGTCTTCTCCAGTTACTCTCTCGAGGGAACCTCCTTCACAGGCACCCTGGACGTAGCAGCAAGCGGCGCGTCGCTTGAGACGCTTGGCGCCATGCTCAACCTGACCTCGATTCCAGTAAGCGGCACGGTGACCAATACCAACGATACGCTGACGGTCAGTCTGCAATCGACCGACAATGCAGCGTTTACGGCAGGCGTGGCCGGGAGCATTCCGTTGATCGGCGGCGAGATTACCCAGAATGCCTGGCTGGCAATCAACGTCGTGGCCACTACGAACGATGATCCGAGCGAGGGGCCAAAGATAGACAAAATGGATCTGGTGGTGATCCTGGCGGTGGGCAGCCACTCGGTTCAAATCGATTCGCAAGTGCCGATGAACGGCGGATTCTTCACGCTCGTCGGCACGTTTACCAACGTCGGGATTTCACTCGAGGATCTGAATTTTCTGATGGGCAGTCTGGCCGGCGGCAACGCCTGGTTCCCCGCCGAGCAACTCGGCCCCTACTACAACAATGGGCTGGCGCTTTCTCTCCTCGACATGTCGCTTACGATGTACATACAGCTCAATCCTATGACTGTGACGATGAGCTCGATCACGGTGAACGTTGGCATTACCAACATACCGCTGCTGGGGCAGAAGCTATACATGAATCCGCTCGGAGTTGGAGTCACGGTGACGAACCCGACATCCAATCCGCAAGCTGTCTGGGGGCTGGAAGGTTCGCTCGTATTGTGCAACTACGCACGCCCAGGCGACACTGCCAATCCCGATTTCATTTTCGAGTTCGCGCTGGGTTTTCCGAGCAAGGCCCAGCCCATGTTCACATTCTCGTCCCAGCTTGAGAATCCCTCAAAACTTCCGGTCGATACGATGCTCCAGGACCTGCTGGGAAGCGCAATCGGCGTGGGCTTGGCGGACACTCTCACCATCAACTCGTTTGAGCTTTCCGCGGACGCCGATTCCACCAGTGGCCAGATCACAGATTTTTCTACGGGCATCGTTATGTCCGGCGGCTTCGGACTGTTCGCCAGCACGGGCTTCGACGTTGAAGAGATCAGCGTTCAGGTGGAATACAGTCCATGAGCACAGTCCTGTTTTCATTCAACGTAAAACTGGCGGTCGGCGAGGAGATCATCCCGCTGATGTCCGAGATCACCGTAGGCGAGTCCTCGGCGCAGAACGGCGTTCAGAACGGATTCATCTTCAAGCTGGATCGCCAGGCCAACGACCCGCCGGTGATTCTAAACCTGGGCGCGATCATCGGCTTCATTGAACAGCAATTGGGCGCAGGGGAAGGAAGCCTTTCCCAAAATCCGAACCTGTCGTTGATCCAGCAGGCGTTCCCCGGCAGCCAGGCCAATCCGTTCACAACCGCCAACACTACTCTGATTGAGCTTCAGTCGTTCGTGATCAATTCCACGACGCAGGATTTTCTATTTTCAATCAGCGTCGACGTCTCAGGGTCGAGTCCGTCCGCGGGTTTGATCACGTTGCCGTCGGAACTGGCGAGCTGGCTCACGATCAATAATCTAGCCATCTCTTTCACCGCCACAACCAAGACATCTTGAGCTGACCATGGCTAATACGAACGTCGATCTGAAGATCGGACTGAATCTCACCATAGGGTCGGTGCCTGTCTCGCTCGACGCGGAGTACAACTCCACCTCAACCCAAACGGTCTATACCTTCAACGGCTGCGTGCAAGATGCGGTCATATCGCTGGGAGAGTTCATCAGCTTCGTCGGGCAGCAGTTCGGCATCAACATTCAGCTCCCGCCCGAGTTGAATCTGAAAGCGAAGATCGACTACGTCGCCGGTCAGGTGATCTACACGCAGCCGCAGACAGGCAACGCCACAACGCAACTGGGAATAAACGCCAAGTTTGAACTGAGCGCCGGGGGCGATACGGTCACATTAGAGTTTTATGCGGATGCGATCCTGCAGAACCCCGCCCCCCCAAGCGGAAATCCCTTCGTGATCGGAGCGGCCATCGATACAGACCTGCAGTTCTCCAGCTTGCCGCTTGTCGGAGACATACCGGGATTTCGGGACCTTGCGCTGACCCACATGGGTTTTTCCTACACCAACAACACGCCGAGTGCAGGAGCGCCGCCTGTGACCTTCTCGATTCCCCAGGTCACGGTGTCGGACAATCCGTTGTTCACGCGCAACGACCAAACGGCACGCGACGCAAAGACTTATGCCATCACATCGCAGGGCAACCAGCAATCGTTCAACCTGAGCACCAACGGATTTTCGCTGACTGTGGGCCTCGAAGACACCGGCAGCGGCACGATGCTCAACAATTTCGCACTGCCAATGTCGCTGCCGCCTGCGACTCCGCCGCCGGTGTCCGCGCCGTCGCAGTATTATCCGGAGCCCACCAGCCCGCCCGCCAGCCCCGTTCACTGGGTGGACATCAACAAGACATTTGGCCCGGTGAATCTTCAAAAGATCGGATTGAACTACAGCCAGGGAGAAGCAACTTTCGGATTCTCCGCCGGCTTTGCTTTAGGAACCTTCTCGTTTTTCCTGGAGGGCCTTAGCATCACCTTCCCGCTTCCGCTGCCAACGACCCCGGCGGGCCAGACAGTGAGTTTCGACTTGGAGGGAGTGGCGCTGAACTTTCAAGTGTCCGGCGTATCAATCGGCGGGGCATTCCTGCGCATGCCCGGCGCTGGCGGCGTCACCAATTATTACGGCGAGGTGATGGTGCAGGCCGGAACGTGGGGCTTCAAGGCGATGGGCGGATACACCCCCGCCGAGGGTAACAACCCGGCCTCGTTCTTTTTGTATGTGAATCTCGAGATTCCGCTGGGAGGGCCCCCGTTCCTGTTCGTCACAGGCGTGTCGGGAGGCCTCGGCATCAATCGCACATTAATTCTACCGACCATCAGCACGCTGCAAGGCTACATTCTGCTGCCCGCCAACGCGCCTCCGCAGGCCGCCACGCCGAGCGCCACCATCAACCAGGTCTTGCCGCAACTGCAGAGCATTTTTATCGACCAGCCTGGGGAATACTGGGTCGCCGCGGGGATTTCCTTCACATCGTTTGAGATGATCGACGCCTTTGCATTGCTCACCGTGTCCTTCGGCGTCGATTTCCAACTCGGCTTGCTGGGCACTTGCACGATGGTACTTCCTACGGGAGATCCATTCCCGATCGCCTACGTGCAGATAGACATTCTGGCATCCCTTACTCCCTCGACGGGATTGTTCGCGATCCAGGGACAGCTTTCGCCGCAGTCCTATATCTATGGCGGATTCGCGCGGCTGTCGGGAGGGTTTGCATTCTTCATATGGTTCGGTGGCGAGCACAAGGGTGACTTCGTCGTTTCGCTTGGCGGCTATAATTCCGCATTCCATAAGCCGGATTGGTATCCGACCGTTCCACGACTCGGCATTTCCTTCGGCTTCGGGCCCTTTCAAGTGCTCGGCCAGTGCTACTTCGCTTTAACCCCAGCCATGATGATGGCGGGCGCCATCATCAGCGCTACCTGGAACTCCGGCCCCATCAAGGCCTGGTTCAATGCCGGTGTGGATTTTCTTATCGCTTGGGCGCCCTTCTTTTACCAGGCGGACGCGTACGTGACCATAGGCTGCTCAGTGAATATCGGGTTGTTCACATTGAATGTGCACGTCGGCGCGGACGTATTGATCTGGGGTCCGCCGTTTGGCGGCCGCGCCGATGTTGATCTGGACGTGGTAGCGTTTACCATCTCCTTCGGCGCTCCAGCCGCTGCGCCTCCCCCGGTGGGTTGGGCGCAGTTCAAGTCCAACTTCCTGCCGGAGAACTCTGGCGGCTCGGCCGTCCCCGCGGCGCCAAGCCGAATGGCGAAAAGCGTCCTGCGCGTCGCGCCGCCGAGCGCCAATGCGAATACGGCAGCGCCCCCGTCCCCAAGCGGCAACGAGACCACCAACGTCATCAAGGCGAGTGTTTCGAAAGGCCTGCTCCAAAGCAATTTCAACGGTTACGATTGGGTCGTAGATTCCGACAATTTCGCAATCGTAACCAACAGCACGATTCCGTCCAACAACGGCCAATGGCAACTCACAACGACACCGACCTACGCGGCGATCCCGAATACGGTGTCCAGTTACAATGCCACGACGGTGGATGTGAGCAATGGTCCCTATCTCGTTCTATCGGCGAACGCCAAGACGTTCTCCGCGACGCAGGTGTGGAATCCCACACTGAACATCGGGCCTATGAATCAGTCCAACGTGCAGTCGTACTCCACGATCTCGCTGCTCAAGGCCGATTCTTCCACTGGCGCCTACAACGACCCGATCACGACGGTTTCCTGTGAGCCGTTGCTGATGGATTCGAGCGCCGCGCTGTGGAACGCGCAGAACCCCAGCCCAAATCCGAACGACCAATCGCTGCTTCCGTGCACGCTGGTCGGTTTCCAAATCACCCCCATCCCCAGGACCCCCGACAGCACTAATGCCGTGCCGCTGATCGACCTGCTGTTCGCGAGAGGTTTTTCGACCGGATTTGTGTACCAAGCGCAGGCGGTGGACCCGAGCTACACCGTGGCGCCCACGATCGACGCAAGTGAGAACTTGATCATAGCCATTTCCGGCGCGCACACAGCCACATTGACGAATCAAAACTATATCCTGAGCTCTTTGGCAGACACCTGGGTGTCCTCGCAACGCGCCGCCATCGCGGACGATCTGGCGGCGAATGGATTTTCCACCTACACATCAAGCGAGCTCGATATCACTGCTTTGTCAACTCAAAAAGCACTGATGGATTGGCCGATGGTGGAATTGCTGGGCGCCGGCGTGGTCGCAGCGTAGCGCGTCGCGCGGAGAAGATATGGGCAAAAGCTCGAACGACCGGCTGGCGAATGAATTGGTGAGCTTCATCCAGCATCAGATTCCCGGACTTGAAGATGGTGAATACCAGATCACCGTTTCTCAGTACGTCAGCGATAGCACAGGCAATCCAATCAGCGACGATTCACTGACCAACACATATACGTTTGCAGTCCTCGGCGACCGCTTCTTCTTCAGCAATCCTGCGAGCACTTTGTACTCTGTTTTTCCCGGCAACAACGCGACAGGCGAGTTTAATACGGTGCTGCCGCATGTGGTCTTGCTCAAGCCCTCCTATCCGTGGTCGCGATATCCGACCACGGAGGAACCATTCACCCCGCCGCAGCCCGGCTCCGATACCGACGCTGACGTGCCCACCTGGCTGTTCGTACTCTTGCTCGATGAAGATGATGCCTCGGCGTATTCGCTCTCCCTTCCACCAGCCTCCGTCACGGTCGGCGATCTATTTCCACTCGGCGCGAACCCGAACAGCTCGCTTGGAAGCAACTATTCCTACTTCTGGGAAGCGACGAACACTCAGGGTCTTGAACCGGGCCAGCAGTTGACCGATCCCATCAATGTGATCGACGTGCCTCTGGAGCTGTTTTGGCAGATTGCACCGACCATCGCCGACCTGCAATTGCTGGCGCACGTCCGCCAGGTGAGTCTGTCGCCAAAGGCGACGATCCCAGGAGTCTCTGACGTGGGAGAGCCGGTGGGAACCTTCTCCATCGTTTTCGGAAACCGTTTGCCACAGCAGGAGAAGAAAACTTACGCGTATCTAGTATCCCTTGAAGAGTTGCAGCCCTTCCTGCCGGATAACGAACAGGGAGGACCGCCCACAGGCATGACATTCGATAGCACAAAGTTTATCCGGCTGGCAGTGCTCACTAGTTGGTCTTTTTATTCGACGGGATCTTCGGCCACGTTCGTGAATCAGTTACTTTCTCTCAATGGCCGCGATCCTGGCGGAACGACCGACGCGCTGAATACTAACGTACGCCTGACCTACAGTGGCAGCAATCCCGTGGTGATCAACGCACTCAGCATGGGTTACGTTCCGCTGAACCACAGTCTGCGTACTGGAGGCAGAACGGTATCGTGGTATCGGGGACCACTGGTGAGCTATTCGATCACCGGCTCGGGAATCACGTTGCCAATCTCCTCGCCGGATCAAGTAACACAGTTCGACCCGACAACGGGCATGTTCGACGAATCGTATTCCGCCGCCTGGACACTGGGCCGTCAACTGGCGCTCCAGGACACAGGATTTTCCACGGCGCTCTACAACTGGAAGAAAGGGCTGTCCCAAGCGGTCGTGGACGCCATCGAAAACCAGTTACTGCAAGAGCAGTTCAGCGAGGTTCTCGAAGCTGCGCAGGCTCCCGCGCTGCAGAAGATGGATCAGGCGCCAGCTTCTCGCGCCCTTCTTCACCAGACGATTCAGGCTCTGAAACCCAAGCAGTAATATGCCGAATCTCTTTTCAAGAAACGCGCTTCAGACAAGGCTGGCCACCGCATTTCAAAGTTCAGAGGGCTTGCTACCGTTGCTCCCGGCAACGAAGCTTTCCGACAGCCTGAAGAAGTGGCTCTCCCGTTTGATGCTGCTCTATGGCGTCCCTATCAACTACCTCGTGCCGGATGAGCGCATGCTCCCTCCGGAATCGATCCGTTTCTTCTACGTGGACATGAATTGGGTCGATGCTATGATAGACGGGGCGTTGAGCATCGGCCGCAGTCTTTCCTCAACAGGCAATCCCGCGTCGCAGAATTTGGACCGCGCCGTCCTTCCCACCGCGAAGGCGCAAACCTCCGGCAACCTTTCGAAGATTCGCGCCGATTTCCTGGGCTTGCTGCCGCCTCCCGTCAGTCTGCAAGTGGTCTCTGGATTTCTACTGCGTTCTTCCGTTGTCCAGAGCTGTCCCGGAATCGGCGTGAATGCATACCCGCAGGGTGGAACGCCTTCCGATCCGCAGATCACTTTGCTAAATATCTTGCGGCTGGAGCAACTGGGAACGCAATCGGACACCATAATCTGTTTGATTGACGGCGACGTCGTGGAGATCGACATTCACGAACCGCCCGAAGGCCTGCACTACGGCATCGACTCCTATTCTTACGATCCTTCGAGCAACACTGTCACGGCGCAGAAGAACATCCACACATTTACGAAATCGGGGTCAGTGGTCACGATGAACCCCGAGCCGACGCCGCTCGACATCAGTAGCTGTTTCCGGACGAACTCGCCGCGGGTGGTGATGATGAGCACTCTGGCGTCGATGATTGCCAATCTCAACAACATTCAGCCCGCCGACCTTGATTCTGCCGAAATGGGCTTCGAGATGACCGAGGGGGTAGGCATGGTCGAATTCCTGAGGAGAAATTCCTAAGCTATGAACGCGATTGTCCCTCTCAATGTCACCGCGCTTCGAGTCAATGCCAACGACGCCAGCAATGTCGCGGTGAACTTCAAGGGCCGAGTGGCGGCCTTCGAGAACATGCCGTACGCGCAACCGGGCGTTACCAATCAGCCAGCCTCGACGGGCGACCAGGTGGTGGAGCCGCTTGAGAGCCAAACGGGCCCGCTGAACACGCTGGGAATAGGCGTACATGTGCATTGGGAACTTCCCGACTACTTCAAGCGCGGCGTGCAGCCTCCGACCGGCGGCAATGTGGTGTTTCCCCACACCCCGAACCGCTGGCTGGTGACCCGCTATCTCAGCCTTTACGACAGCGGATCGAGCGAGTATCAAGCGGTGACGCCGCAATGCTTCATCGTGGAAAGCGACTATATTCAATCCGGGCTCTCCCCCGATCAGTGGGGAATCATCCGGCCCACCGTGTCCGTGCCGTTGCCGACAAATCCCGCGTTCCAACAGGCGCCCTACGCGTACATGGGACGCGTGATTGACTACGCCGATTGGAATCCTTCCGACGAAAATCAGTCTCAGTTTCTGCCCGGTTACAACGGCACCGACGGTCAGCCGCTTTATCTCACTTCGATAGGCTTCGTCGGGCCAGGATTTTCATCCTACTATCCGGAGTGCTGCAGCGTCTTCGGCTTTTGGGACACGTTCGCGGACAATCCCCCAGTCTACGCCGCGATCACCAACAACCAGCCACCGATTCAATTCCGCGTATCGTATCAGGTGATCGGTTGGATTAACGAAAGCGAGACCGATCCGCTCGCCAATATCGCGCAGACCGTGGCGAACGAGTACAACGACTACGTGCAGCAGTGCGAGCAGCAGAACGTTCCCGTCACTCGCACGCCAACGGACTACTTCATTCAGATCGCGCAGCAGAAATTCAACTGGCATTTCAACGCCGAGGACATCACCTACACGCTCAATAGCGACGAAACCATCAATACGCTGATCGCTCCAACTTCGACGCTTTGCTGCGGCGTCGTGCAGGAAATCGTTTGGAACATGTTGCAGAACACCGGCAATACCTACTTCCTCAGCAACCCCGACAATTCGCAGAACCCCGCGCTGTGGACTGATACTGTGGAACTGGCCGTCGGCAACACTACCATCGAGGCGCTCTCGGCACTGCTGAAAAAGGACATGGGCAACAAGGACGATGATCCCGACCTTCTTAAGAACTACGAGTATCTTCTCGACGCTCTGCAACTCGGCTTGCTGCGGGAACTTGAGAGCCAGGACGACCGGATCATCTATCTCGATGAGTCGCTGCACTCACGAGCATTCACACAGCTTTCGGGCGGCAATTTGTGGGTCATCCAGGAACAGCAACAGGACCCTAACCAGCCGCAAAATCCCGACCAGGAAATCACTTTGCCGCTGGAACTCGCCGAACAGCTCAACCTCCTGAACCAGGCGCAAAAGAATTACGATCAGGCCCGTTTTGCGCTCGACCAGCTCCGCAAGCAGTTGTTCATGGATTGGATTCGCTATGTAAAGCTCTACGTGGCGGGCCAGAACGATCCGAACTTTACGCTCTCCCAGATCACGGATTTTCTCAGCGTCAGCGGCGGCGGCGAGCTGCAAGGAGTGATCAACGCCGTCATGGCGGCCGGGATTCTCGGATACGTGCAGGACTCTATAACGGGGCAGATTACCGGAATCAACGGACCTGACGATGCGGGCGCCACGCTGGCCGGCACGGTCTACCAGCAATACTTAATCGTGCAGCAGGCGCTGGCGAGTTATCCGACATGGCAAATGCAATGCGTTCCCGCTCCCCCGTTTTGGACGCCCACCGATCCGGTGATGTTGATGGAAGGCGATCGCTTGGAACCGGTGCGCCGGAATGGCACGACCGGCACGGCCAATGTGCGCGTCAGTGGCGAGATAATTTCCACTTTGAATCTCCAGTTCAACGGCACGGACTTCAGTGTGTCCTCCAGCGCACTTTCCGGCGTGCCGACGATCAACTCCTTCACGCCGATGCAGAGCGACGTACAAGCGCTGGTGGCTGAGGCTTTCTTCCTCACACCGATGCTCGCCGGCGTTCCGGCCGCTGCGTTGCAAGCGCAGGGAGGCGGGAACAATCCCGCGACCGCGAGCCTCACGGAATTCGTCACCACGCTGCAAAACGCGCAGGGCGGTTTGAGCCCCTTGGAATCTCCTGCCAGCACCGGACTGTACGCTGCGGTGCGCAGTCCAGGTTTTGTCGCGGCGGCCAATCCACAACAGACGGTCGCCGCACCACTGCAAATCACGTTTACCTTCACGAACGCCTCATCAAATGGCTGGGTGCCGGACGCGGTTGCGTGGAACGCGCAGCAGGCTTTGCCTGAGTTTACCAGTACGCGTGTGGATCCCTTCCTGCCCACGTTCCTCATCTGGCAACTGAGCTTCGATCCGTTGCAGCCGAACAACACCCAGAACGCTAGCTACACATCATCTAATGTCACGCAGTATTTCACCCTGAACAGCGACGCCGTGGACTATCAATACATGATGAACAATACCACGCCTGTGACCTTCACCACGGGCGACCCTGTGAACTATGAAAGCTTCGTGGTGCTGTCGCAAAAGCCAGTCTTTAGCCTCACGGCGCAGATTGATTCTTACGAGCAGAATTATCCTGATGATCCCGCCGACCCGACGCTGGACAAGATCAAGCAGGTCTATATGCAACGCAAGATCCTGTCGCAGGCAATGAGCGGGTTCAGCGTGGAGCAAACTTTGCGTGCTTACATTCCCCAGGTCGCCGTCGCGGATCTGGTGAAGGGGCCTCGCGACGCGATCACCTCGGCGGTCAACAACGCGGCGGCCGCCAACCCCAACGACGACTGGTACGATTTCAGTTTCAATAGCGTCACGCCCATTGCGACCGGCCTGTTGGCGCAAAACAACTTCGGGCCACTGCGGTCGGGATTCATGGAAATCATCTCGCTTGAGATCGTCGATGTCTTCGGCCAGCTCATGCAGCTTTTCACCAGCCCCACGAATCCCGACGGCTCGTTGCAGGTGACGCCCTCCATGAATATGGCGCCGTTGGCGGGCGACACCGTGAACGAGTACAAGGTATTCCTGCCGCCGCGTATTCTAGCGTCTACACGCCTGTGGTTCCGCTGGCTATCGGCGACCTTTACCGGGTCGGTGCCCGGAGTCACATCCGATTTCGTGGAAATGAACTCCCACCCGGCGACTTCACCGGTCTGCGGCTGGATCTTGCCGAATCATTTGGACAACAGCCTGTTCTTCTACGACGACACCGGATCGCCGATCGGCTCCTTCGACATCGAACATGGGGCGTTAACCTACCGAACTCGCGCGGGCAACCTTAACAATCAGGGCGACAACCTGGAACTGGACATTGGGCCACCGAGCAACCCTACCCTGAACCCCAGCCTGGCGAACTTCATGTGGTATGTCGATGGACAGAACGCGGGATTCCTGCAGGACTTGATGACCACAATCCTGAACTCCGAGGTGTTCATCAATCCGGCAAACTACGCGCAGAACAATTCACTGGCAGTGTTGGTTGGCTCTCCGCTGGCGCTGACCCGTGCCGTGTTGAGCATAGAAACCAGCGGCAACCTGCTGCCGTTGAGCCAAGCCGACACGAATCAGAGCGATCCATATCCACAGGATATCATCAATAACCGCTTCGTCTACGCCGACCGTATGCAGTACAGCAGCGCCAATCTCGGCGGCGTACAGTTCCCAGTGCGCCTCGGCGACCTGGCGAATCTCGATGACGGCCTGGTTGGTTACCTGATCGAAAGCGCGGGATCGAAGCCTTACAGCACGATCTATTCGCCGGCCGCACCCGCCGCGGGCGCCAACAACGTGGTGCAGCCGACTCCTACGACGACTCAAATCACCTTGAACGCCGCCCCGATCATGCTGACCCTGCTGATCGATCCTCGCGCTGGAGTCCACGCGACCACAGGCGTGTTGCCAGTGGAGGAACTGGACATTCCCACCGACCAGTATTCACAAGCTATGAGCAATCTGGCGATGACGTTCTTCACCAATCCAGTGCTACAAGAGAGACAGGGACTGGTGGTGCCGCTGCCGCAAGAACAAGGCTTCGCGTGGTCATGGATCAATCCCGGCACGGGACCGCAGATCCAGCTGCAATCCAACGCTGCTAACGATAACGCGATCTGGGATTACACGCCGCAGATGCTGCTGGAGGGATGGCTGCAGCTCGGGGCGGTGGCGGTAAAGCCCGGCAGGAGTAGTGAAAGGTAAATCATGGCCAATACGATCAATCTCAGCGTACTGAATCCGGATGCTCAACCTCCTGCCGCGGTGGTATACGTGGACGTGACGGCCACGCTCAACGTCACCTTGCAAAACCTCACCGGCAGCGCACTCACACTGAATTCGCAGTCGAATCCATCTCAATTCGAGATTTTCATGCCGACGTTTTACACCGCTGCTGAAGTGCAGGCGATGAGTATCAGCTTTGCAGATTGGGAGTTCTCATACAACCCCAACGATATCTCGCTGATGCTGACATTCAATGGCCCGGACGGAACGCAATGGGCGGACGGCGGAAATATCACTTTCTCCATCACTAACGCTACGTCCAATGCCAGCCCCACACCGGATTCTATACAGGTGAATCCGACGAACATGGGCAGCAACGTCCCAGTGCAGACCTCGACGCCCCTGACGCTCTCGAATCCGCCGCAACCCGGCAACGCCGACATTTCGGACGTTCTGCAAGTATCGATGGACAACCAGGGCAGCGCCTATGTGTCGCAGCCTGGCGATCCGCTCCCGAACAGCCTGTTCCTGAATTTCAAGAACACCAGCGTTAACGACATCTATACCGGTTCCAGCATGTGGACCGGGGATCCGCAAGTGATCGTCACTTTCATCTACGGATTGACCAGCGGCGCGCTAGCTCCCGACGACGACAAGGGATCACCGCAAGAAGGATCGGCGTGGAACATCCAAGCCGCGATCTCCGTGAGCCAGAACAACGCCTGGAACGTTACCAACCCTAGCATCACCGGGCAGAGTCCGTATCCCACGTGGATACTGAAGCCGGCAAACACCAATCTCGGGATCATCGGGACCGGGGCGGACGCCAACATTACTTTCGAATTCAGCCAGATCATTTCTTTTACGCCGCCGGGAAATACTCAGATGGTCGCGCAGTTTACCGGGTTTCAGAAGGACGATAACACGGAGTACAACGACGCAGTATTCGTCCTCAACATCGCCAAGCAGACGCCGCCACCGACGCGAGGCTTGCTGAATTTCTTTGGGACCAATCCGCTGGCGACGGTGAACAGCCCCACGCAGCCCGTGGAAATCCCGTTGCGCTGGGCTATGTTCGATGTGGCCAGCGTCATGATGATCTGCAGCTTCCCGGGCATCGCTCCGAAGACCTACACATATCCAAACTTCCTGCCGCTAGCCTACGACAGCGACACACTGGTGATTCCCGGCACTTCGCAGAGCACAGCGATCTTAATTACACTGCAGGCGTTCGATGGAAACGGCAACTACCTGAACAGCATGCAATTCACTGTGTTCATCACCGCGCAGATTTTCGTCGACCCGCGTGATGGCAAGGTCTATCCCACGATTCTCGTTAACGGCACGCTTTGGATGGCGCAGAATCTGGATTGGAACGGCCCGGGATCTTACGCATACAACGACGACGGCTCGAATGAGCCGCAGTATGGTCGGCTCTACACGTTTGCTGCTGCGCAGCAGGTTCCAGTCGGCTGGAGACTACCGTCGCAAAGCGATTGGAACAACCTCATCAGTGCGGAAGGCTCTCAGGTGTACCAGGCGCTTATGGCTGGCGGCGACAGCGGATTCGACGCTCAGTTGGGCGGGTACCGCGACAACAACAGCAGCTATTCCGATCTGGGCATTCGCGGATACTATTGGACATCCTCCGAGCAGGACCCCACCGACATTAACTACGCACAATTCAGTTCCGTCTCCCAGAGCGTCACGACTTCCAACACATATCCGCCGGCCTTCGCGGTATCCGTGCGCTACGTGCAAAACACTTAAGTTATGGCTCAGCACACACGCATTTGCCTCTGTATGATTGTTTGCAACGAGTCGCACATCATTGCGCGTGCCCTCCGGTCGGTCCGCGCGATTATCGACTATTGGGTCATCTGCGACACCGGCTCAGCCGACTCGACTCCAGTAGAGATTCTGACCAGTCTCTCCGGGATTCCTGGCGAATTGCATCGGATTGCCTGGGTGAATTTCGGTCATAACCGAACGGAAGCGATCCGCTTGGCCAAGGGCAAAGCAGATTACATTCTGATCCTGGACGCCGACATGATCGTGCGTACCCATGGTCCGTTCAAAGGTAAGCTCACAGCCGATGCTTACTACCTGCGCTACGAAGGCGACATCGATTATTCGCAGATCATGTTGGTCTCCGACAAACACGATTGGGTCTACACCGGTGTCACGCACGAATACATTGATGCGCCAACCTGCCAGGTGCGGGACCTGCTGCCGGAACTGACTCTAATCCACTTCGGCGACGGCGCTATGCGCTCCGACAAAGCCGAGCGCGACGTACGGCTGTTGACCGCCGCCGTCGAGGAGGATCCCGAGAACATCAGAAACATGTTCTATCTCGCCGAATCCTACATGGTTCTTGGCAACTACGCCGAAGCACTGAAGTGGTACGAGAAGCGGGCCACTCTTGAGGGTTGGGACGAAGAGCGCTGGTATGCGAAGTATCAGACCGCGCGGGCGCGACACCGGTTGGGTCACGACTGGGACGTGGTCCTCGATGCTTACACCGACGCCTACAACATGCGGCCGATGCGGTTAGAGCCGGTGTATGAAATCGTAAAGCACTACCGGGAGATTGCCGACTACCACAGCGGCTACAAATATGCTTCAGCCGTGAGCGGGTTGCCTTATCCGAACGATCTGCTCTTCATCAACAGGCCTGTGTACGAGTATCTTCTGGCCTTGGAGCTGGGCGTCTGCGCCTATGGCACAGGAAGGATCTCGGAAGCCGTTGCGGCCTTTAATACAGTGTTGCGATGCGCCAATCTCCCTCAGTGGGTGAAAGAATCAGCGATCCGCGGCCGGGATATGGCGGTGAAGGACCTCTATCCTGCGGCGCGAGCCGCAGACGTCTCGAATCGTATCGTGGTCATCACGCCGTTTTATAACCCCGGAGCGTTTTTGCAGAAGTGTGTTCAAAGCCTAATTGAACAGGACTATTCTAATTACGAGGTCCTGTTTCTCGACGACGCATCTACCGACAGTTCTGCGCGTTATCTGTCGTCGGATGAACGCAAGCGCATTCTTCGCAATCCGGTTCGCCGCGGCTTGGCGGCCAACCTTCATTTTTTGCTCATGCGACATTGCCGTCCCGACGATATCGTCGTTTGCCTGGATGGCGACGATTGGCTGTCATGTCCCAACGCGCTTACTTATATCAACGAGTGCTACAACGAGCACGATTGCTGGGTGATGTATGGCCAGTTCCAGTATGCCGACGGCCGCTACGGATTCTCCGAGCCCTTCGCCTCGCCGCGAGAGTTGTCGCAACAGCGCCGGTATTTCCGGACCTCGCACATCAGAACGTTCCGCGCCGGCCTCTTCCATGCCATCGCTCTCCAGGACCCGGAGTTTTCCTGTCTGAAGGATGATGCGGGGAATTGGCTGCAATACTCCGCCGACGCCGCCCTGATGTTCCCCCTGGTGGAGATGGCCGGCTTCGAGCGAGTGCGCTTCAACGAAAAGATTCTCTACGTCTACAACGATCAGAACCCCCTCTGCGATCATCATACAAACCGACAAGGGCAACTCGAGGCGTTCGAGATTGTAAGCCGCAAGCCCGCTTTTGCGAAGGTCGCCGACTTCTAACGATTATGGATTCGTCTCAAGAACGGGAGTTTCTCACGCTCGCCACAGCGTTGGGTCATGATCCCGGCCTCTTAGTTGGGAAGGAAAGCGGGGAGGAGCTGTGTGCATATATCGAGATTCCTACGCTGGATGTCGTGCGTCGGCTGCTGTCGCGCGCCACGCCTGTGCAGCGCGAACTTCGTCAGAAGACCTTTTTTCATCCCGCGATCACTGCCCGCCGCCGGTTGGGACAAGGACTTCATGATCGGGGAGAAGCTGTCGTGTTCGCTAATGGCACCATACCCAATGAGGATCGGTATAGTCTCAGCAATCACCTCCCGGCCCATATGAAGACCATCAGCGTCGTGCGGAAGACGATCTGCGCAGGAGAGATGTGGGATGTGAGCGTGCGGGGAGATGTCTGGAATCTGGATGAAATGGAAGAACTGTACCTTGCCGTCAACGTTGGAACGCTGGTGTTAGAGCCGGGAGCGTCGCTTGTGGTTCGCGGCAATGTGTTCTCCTTGTTATGCCAGGAAGTCGTCGCGCAAGGCGACGCCCGGATCTGCATCTTTCCGACGCCGTTCTCGGTGGACTATGGCTGCGGACCGATAAATGGCGACGACGGTGTTAGCGGCGTGCCCGGCCGAATTGGTTGGGATGGCCGCACCGTGCTGACGACTGCGTCCATCCTCGGGCCGCGACTCCTCGCAAAAATGGAGCCCCACGAAATGCATGGCCAGCCGGGCGAAGACGGCCAGCGCGGCAACAATGGAGTGGACGGAAGAAATGGCGGAATGTGTAAGCTCGCGGAACTAACTTTCCGCAAGATCAATGGGATGCTGAGCATATACGCGCGGGCAGGCGATGGCGGCGACGGGGGTCGGGGCGGGGACGGCGGCTCAGGCGGGCGTGGAGGAATTGGCAGCGACAGTTGCAAGCTGGTCCGCGGAGTTTTTCCGGCTGGCGATGGCGGCTCGGGCGGCTCGGGTGGCTCAGGCGGCCGCGGCGGCCACGGAGGGAACGGCGGAATCTCATCGAATATTTATGTCAACGTTCCGTGGGGAGTCGAAAACAAAATCATTCGTATTGCTTTGCCATCCAGACCGGGGAAGGGCGGTGTGGGAGGACGTGGCGGCGAAGGGGGCGAGGGAGGACCCGGTGGTCGCGGGCCCGAACCTCGTTTTAACGGAAAACCCGGCAAGCCGGGCCTAGCCGGGCTTGCCGGGAGAAGGGGAACCGACGGACGCCTCCGGCCCGCCCCAATCATCTTCCTGAACGAGAGGATTTGACATATGTAGAAATTGCGATCATACGCATTTTCCGAGCCACCAGGAAAACTTTATCGGTAGTGTCCAGTACGATGTCATTGCAGGTTATCGCCATTAGTGAATCGTTCTCACGTGCTACGAACATCCGCGCTTCGGGCAGCGCTGCAGCGCGTGGTTCAAGACGAACCGTGCTACCTTACGACCTAGCCGTGCGCCTACCTCGTCAGCAGTGCGGAAGTGAATTCCGGAATAGATTCGGGCCTCGATAACTTCATCGACTCCTTCGCTAAATGTGCGCCACTGACGTGTAATGCCTGTCTGCGTGACCACGATCGGCACTCCCGGTTCTTCAAACACCGACTCCAGTATCATCGCCATCGCGCTACTGTTCGTGGTGTGTCCGGATGGGTACTCCGGGTGAGGCGGGGTTGCGATGAGAGGCGACCAGGCTGCATCAACGGCAGTGGAATCGTTGCCATCCGAGTCGCCGCCTCTGACGGCCGATATCGGCCGCCAGGAGTTATATGTGTATTTCGCGTCCCAGCAGGCGATGCTCGCATCAGCCGAAGCCAGATAGAAGAGCGCAAAGATTCGAGCTGTCTCCGACAGGCTAAGATTGCGTGTAGCAAGCACCTGAGTCAGGACCGAATTCCAGATCGCGGCCGGTGAAGCTCGCCAGAAAAGCGCAATCTGTGTCTGTTCGTTCGTGCGCGTCGAACTGTTGAGTTCCCCGATCGCCTTGATCTCGTTGTAATCCTTCGCGTACTGCTTGCTTTCGAGAGCTGGCGGAGGATCGGGTCGAAACTGAGAACCGCTCCGCAAAACAAACGGAGTCACTTTTCCCCATCCGGGCAGCTGCGCCGGCGCGTTATTGAGTCGCACCCATACTCCCGGCGTACCCGCTCCGGGCGCGTCGTAGTCGAACTGAGCTTGCGCGGAATGATCGTTGCCGCGCAGCGACAGGATTGCAGCGGCGGCTGATCGGCCGTAACCGATACCGGGATCATTCTCCGAGAGCCCGTGCGCAGCGAGGGATTGCGAAAACAGAGAGTCAAGCGATGGTGCCTGACTCTGGAACAAGTTCCTCAGTGTGTGGTGTGCGGCTGCGATCGCCGCGGCTTCAGGTGATGCGTTGTCGGGCGCAGCGCCAGGCGAGAGATATGTATCATACTTACGCGTGATGCCATTGACCGCGTCGTGTACCGCCACGTGAACGATCGCCATTACGCGAACTTGCGGGACGGATGTGAGAGCCGATGCCGGTAACAATATCAGCGTGATCGCTTGCTGGTTCCACTCGGTGACTACATCATTAGCCTGTGCCATAGTTGTCAACTGCGGGCCCGTTGGGCCACCTGGGGTCGCTTTGCTGTGAGCCGTGTAGGCGGGTACGCACGACAGGGCGACACCGAGCGCGAATACTAGGACGAGTCCCTTCCACGAGGTGTTGGTTTTCATGTTCGATCTCCTTTCCGTATTGCGAACAGATTAATTAGCGATACTGGCTGCAACCGGGCAGACTACGAAGCTCTGAGAGTGGAGCGGTTTGCCGGTATTTCCGCCTGTCCCCAGTCTTCATTTGCTAATGCGTCAATCTTGCGGAAAACCCGACATCTGCTGAATTTTTTTCCGATATTAATTAACTTGGTATAATCAGCTACCTGAGACTGAGGTGCTTAGTGCGATGCGGTAATATGTCGACGGCCTCATCGAATGACGTGACCCGACTGTTAGTCGACTGGGGCAACGGCAGTCAGGAGGCCCTGGATGAGCTCATACCATTAGTGTATGAGGAACTACATCGTCTCGCTGGCAGCTACATGAGGCGCGAGGGGCGTGGTCACACGCTGCAAACCTCAGCCCTCATAAATGAAGCCTACTTACGACTGGTTGATCAGAAAAGCATACGCTGGCAGGACCGTGCGCACTTCTTCGGCGTTGCCGCTCGACTGATGCGCCAGATTCTTGTCGATCACGCACGGCGTCGCTCGCGGGCGAAACGAGGCGGTGGAGCGCGGATGGTGTCACTCGCCGAACAGTCCGTTATCGCTAAAGAAATCGAAGATGTAATTGCCCTCGATGATGCGTTGAAGCATCTTGCGGAAATGGACCCGCGCAAGAGCCGGATCGTTGAGATGAAGTTCTTCGGCGGATTGAGTACTGAAGAGGTCGCCGAGGTCTTGAAGGTTACAACACGCACGGTCGAGCGAGAGTGGCGTAAAGCGAAGGCATGGCTCAACCGCGCGATCAGCAAAGGTGCGATAAGTGAAGCCTGAGCGATGGAAGCAAGTAGACGATTTGCTCGAAGCCGCGCTTGAACGTCCCGCGGCCGAGCGGGCTTCGTTCCTTGACAGCGCCTGTGCAGGCGATGAGGAACTCCGCCGCGAACTAGAGTCGTTAATAATTTCCGAGGCGCAGGCTGAAGCATTCATTGAATCGCGTCCGGCGCGAATTGCAGCCGACTTGTTCGAGACGCAGCCAAAACCTGGTGAGCGCATCGCGCATTATGAAGTGCTGGCGAAGATCGGGTCGGGCGGAATGGGGGAGGTCTATCTTGCTCAGGACACCAAGTTGGCTCGCAGAGTTGCGCTCAAGCTTCTGCCGGCATCACTTACCGCCGGCCCTCAACTCAGGGCGCGCTTCTTCAGAGAGGCGCGACTCGCATCGGCCCTGGATCACCCGAACGTTTGCACCATACATGAGGTCGGCGAATCTTCTGGTCAGATGTTTATTGCGATGCAGTATGTGGAGGGAGTCAACCTCAAGCAGTTCATCGGCTCTCGTCCGATGAAACTGGACGCGCTGCTTTCGATCAGCCTCCAGGCCGCGGACGCTCTTGCGTCAGCCCATGAGCTTGGCATCATCCATCGCGATATCAAGCCAGCCAACATAATTGTTACTCCGAAGGGACAGGCCAAAGTCCTCGACTTTGGACTCGCAAAGCTCGCCGTTAGCGGTGGTGCGACGGACGTAAGCGCGCCTGAATCGGAGTTAACCAGAACAGGCATGGTTATGGGCACTCCCAATTACATGTCACCCGAGCAAGCTCGCGGCGAACCGGTGGACTACCGCAGCGACATCTTCTCCCTTGGGGCAGTCATCTACGAGATGGCCACGGGCGAGGTCCCCTTTAAGAAGAAGTCTCAAGCCGAGACTATGAATGCAGTGATCAACGAGCCTCACACACCCGTGACTGCGTTCAACGAGGAGGTACGCACGGACTTATCCGCACTAATTGATCGGGCGTTGTCTAAAGAGCCGGCGGATAGGTATCAGAGTATGGGAGAGATGTTGAAGGCGCTACGTCAGCTCGAGCGGGTGATTGGCTCCGCTGGACAAAGTGATTCACAAGCAGCGACCATCCCGTATGTCCGACCCTTGCGACGCGCCTACAAGCGGTGGGTTTGGGCGACATTGGCTCTCGCACTGATGCTACTTTTTGGCTTTCTATTGTGGGTTTTTTCTTTACGCCGAACGGCAAGCGCGCCCTCGGTGCGCATTCAGTCACTGGCGGTCCTCCCAATGGAAAATCTCTCAGGCGATGCCTCTCGTGACTACTTCGCTGACGGTATGACGGACGCGCTGATCACCGATTTGGCCAAAATCAGCGCTCTGCAGGTTATTTCTCGAGCTGGAGTAATGCAGTACAAAGGCACGACTAAAACAGTTCCGGAGATCTCTCGCGATTTGAACGTAGACGGTGTTGTGGCAGGCTCGGTGCTGCGCTCCGGTGAGCGAGTGCGGATCAGCGTCGAGCTGATCCAGGCAGCGACGAACAGGAATCTATGGACCAACAGCTACGAGGGGGATTTGCGCGACGTACTGGCGTTGCAGAGAGATGTTGCACGAGATATCGCTAGCGAAATCAGGATTAAGCTTTCGCCCCAGGAGCAGTCGCAGCTTGGAAGCACGCGCACGGTCAACTCTGAAGCGTACGATCACTATCTCCGTGGGCGATACTACGCTAACAGACAAAACAGGGACGATATTGAAACTGCGATCGCTTCTCTGGAGCGTGCAGTGTCGCTCGACTCGACATTTGCATCGGCCTATGCGGAACTCGCCCAGGCGTATGTATGGAAGCTCTTTTTGTTTGCCCCTCAAGAGAAGCAATTGGAAGAGAAGGCCTTTACGGCTACGGAGAAAGCGCTTGCTTTGGACCCGAACTCAGCCGTGGCTTATCTGGCGCGCGGTCGCCTTCTCTGGACGCCTGCGAATCATTTTCCGCATGAGAAAGCCATACGTGAATATCGTCGCGCCCTGGCTTTGAACCCCGATCTGGATGAGGCGCGAAATCAGCTTGCGATTGTCTACAATCACATCGGTGCTTTTGACGAAGCGCGCAAAGAATTGGAGCAGGCAATCGCAATCAACCCGAACAATAGCCTCGTGCAATTTCGGATTGGAGAGACATTCCTATTCCAGTGCAAATATGATCAGGCCCTGACTGCTTTGCGAAACGTTCCCATAGAGGCTAATCGCGCGATGGTCGGTCACCAAATTGTGTGGGCTCTCTTCAATCTCGGAAAGAAAGACGAGGCGTCCGCCAATCTAGAGCAGTTCCTGAGGGATTACCCTGAGGACAACCGCGGCTTGTTCACCAGCGTGCAGGCAGTGATGGCCGCCGCGGACGGACGAGAACGTCTGGCCGAGGACAAGATCAGGACAGCGATAGAAAGAGGTAAAGGGTTTGGCCATTTCCATCACACCGCCTATTACATTGCCTGTGCCTATGCACTGATGAATAAACGTGAGCAGGCTATCCAGTGGTTGGAGTCAACCGCGGCCGACGGTTTCCCTTGCTACCTTCTTTTTAAGACGGATCCCAATTTGAATAACCTCCGAAAAGAACCGCGCTTCGAAATGTTCATGGAAAAGTTAAGACAGCAGTGGGAGTATTACAAAACAATACTCTAATCCCGAGTCCTTAATCGATAAAGATCAAGTTTTAGAGGTAGTGGCGGTGATTGATATATATATATATATCGCCCAAGCTGGAGTGGACGCGAACTACCCTTTCTCGCAATATCGCAGGACCGGCCCCCTGCCCCCGCCCCTGTCCCCCTGGGTCTTTTCTTCAAGATCCTGTGCTCGACCGCATAGGCATTCACATTGACGTGCCCGCCGCGAAGTTCAAAGAACTCGCGAGCGATGCTCCGGTTGAGAGTCTGAAGCATAGACGTACATTCAGTCGTGAGTAGGCGGTTGGATTCGGCCAGGAACGGGATGAGAGAATCGGGCCCATTTCGGAGTCTGGTTGAGCGAACCCTGGGAGAGTTTGCAAAGTCGTAATGGGACGATCGAAGGACAGTCAAACGCAGCTAAAGACGGAATTGCAAGAAAGCAGGACCGGCCTCAGCAATGTTCCCATATGTGACCTTATGAAGAGTGATGTAGACGCCCGAGAAATGAAAGCATTAATATGATGCCTGCTGAGTTCGCCGCCAGGAAGCTTGCGCAAAACGAGAGTGTCATTCATGAGGGAACGCCATCTTGTCGTAAGTCGCATCTTCCGAGCTATAGCTGTTCTCTTTGCTTTTGCCTGTCTGACTTCTGCCGAACAGTTACCCACTAAATCCTATACGGTCGCCGATGGCTTGGCGCACGGGACGATAACTTCTATTTATCAGGATCGCAAAGGCTATATCTGGTTCTGCACATTTGAAGGGCTGAGTCTATTTGACGGTTATCGTTTTAAGAACTATGACCAGCACGACGGCTTACCGCCGGGGGTCGTCAACTCTGTAACCGAAGACCGTGAGGGGCATTTGTGGGTAGCGACGAACGGCGGGATAGCACGGCTGCTCGATAAGCCTCAGGAAAACGGCGCGAAGTTCGTCGCCCTCAAGATCCGCGAACGGACAGACCAGGTAACGCCAGACCGGGTATTGATTCAAGCCAATCAAGTCAATCGCATCATTTTCGATGCCAACGGCAATTTGTGGTGCTTGACCGATTGGGGACTATACCGCGCCAATAGTCAGCACGAACCGCTCAATTTTGTAACGATTATCGAACAGAACACAGGTTCTTCCAGAGCGGCGCTTGAAGACGCGGATGGACGGTTGTGGTTTGGCGTCGCAAATCAATTGGTTGAAATACGCGGCACACAAACCATCCATCACGGTAGTATCGGCGGCACGTTTCCTGACAATCGCATCACCGGAATTATCCGAGACCGAGATGGGCGCTTGCTCGTGTCAGACTTTCACCATTTGTTCGAGTTCGTACCGCCAGCCGCCACGGAGCAGGGTGGCAAGTGGCTACCAGTTATGTCGCCCGCACTGTCCGGCGCAGGCGATGAAATCCGCACCATTCTGGGTGACGAAACCGGTGCCATTTGGCTTGGAACGTCGAGCGGGTTGATTAAATATGCGGACGGCCAACAGTCCAAATATACGACCACCAACGGTTTGCTTGATGACAATGTTCAGGCTTTACTAAAGGACAGCCACGGCAATTTATGGCTTGGCTCGGAAAACCGTGGCGTGTGCCAGCTTACCAGCGAAGCATTTATTAGTTACACAAGCCGCGACGGACTACAAAGCGCCCCTCGGGCTGTTTTCGAGGATGGAACGCAACGCCTTTGGGCAATGCTCTCGGATAATTCGGTCGCCGAAATCGTTGGCGGGAAAATCGTTCGTTACGACCACTTTCAGCAGTCCTTACTCTCCATACAACCAACTGTGTTGAGTTATGTAGATAAAGTCTGGTATGCCACTACGATTGGTAGGATCAAAGTTAATAACCCGCGCCTGCGGCTCAGAAATGGGCGCGTAATTGATGGTTCGAGACTTTTGCTAAAGGAAACACAATCATATCATGTTCGGATTTACGAAGACGAGCGCGGCGTCTTTTGGGTTGCCAAACCCGATAGGAAAATCTATCGCGCCGATACCAACACCAATGGCGAACTCGTCTTCGAGAGTTTTTCGACCGATACGAATTATGCAGTTTGGCCAGCGTGGATGATGAGCGACGGGCGAGGCGGTTTGTGGCTCGCGCTGAATGGAAAAATAGGTAGAGTGCGGAACGGTGCATATGCGGTGGTTGAGCCTGCCGCCGGGTTGCCGGAAACCGATCCGCGTGCGTTTTTTCTGGATAGCCGCGGCTGGTTGTGGATTGGCTTGCGCTACAAAGGCGTTTCGGTAACGCAAGAACCGGCAGCGGCAAATCCATCGTTCCTCAATTATTCAAAGGAACAGGGAGAGCTTTCGAGTAATGCCGTTCGTTCCATCACCGAAGATAATGCGGGCAGAATCTATTTGGGCACCGACAAAGGGCTGGATCGCTTTGACCCGAACACAAGTCATTGGACTCATTTTACGGTGAATGACGGCCTGGCTGGCAGCGGAATAAGTAACGTTCTGAAAGACCACAATGGCTATATCTGGATCACAACCGACGGCGGCTTGTCGCGCTTCGACCCACGCCGCGAAGAGACTTCAACCAATGTCGCGCCGGTTTATGTTAGTGGTTTACAAATCGCTGGGGAAACCCAGCACTTACCGGAAACCGGCGCGGCAACCCTTGCGTGGCGCGAACTTGCCGCCACACAAAATAATCTAACCATTGAATTCATTGCGCCAAATTATCAGGGGGCGGACAAGCTGCTGTATCAGTACAAGCTCGAAGGCGTGAGCGCGGAGTGGAGCGCCCCAACCAGAGAGCATACCGTTACCTTTGGCAGTCTGGCGGCCGGCGCTTATCGCTTTCTGGTTCGTGCCGTCACAAAAGATGGCGTTACGACTTCGCAGCCAGCGGTCTTCGAGTTTCACATTATGCGCCCGTTTTATCTGCGCTGGTGGTTTTTTGCGGCGCTATTTGTGCTGGTTGGTTTGGCAGTTTACTCCTTGTACCGCTTGCGGATCGCGCGGCTTTTAGAAATGGAGCGCACCCGGACGCGCATCGCTACTGATCTGCATGACGACATCGGCTCGAGCCTTTCTCAGATCGCCATCATGAGCGAGGTCGTCCGGCAGCAGGTTGGTGGTGAGAATCAGCGCGTCGGCCATCCGCTCTCAGTAATCGCGGGCACATCGCGCGAGCTGGTGGATTCGATGGCTGACATTGTGTGGGCGATTAATCCGAAACGCGACTACCTGATCGATCTGACGCAGCGCATGCGACAGTTTGCAGGAGACGTGTTGGCGTCGCGCCATATCGAGTTCACGTTCGCCGCCCCTGGCCAGGAAACCGACATTCGGATTGAAACCGATGTGCGCCGCGAAGTGTTTTTGATCTTCAAGGAGGCGATCAACAACGCTGTTCGGCACTCGGAGTGCTCTTCTGTGGAGATCAGATTCGGAGTAAATGACAACCGGCTGATGCTAAAGATCAGCGACAACGGCCGCAGCTTCGATCCTGCTCGGGCCAGTGGTGGTCACGGCCTGGCAAGTATGAAGCAACGCGCGGAAAGCATCGGCGGCGACCTGGAGATTCTTGGGCAGGCCGGACATGGCACGACCGTCACATTGGAGGTGGCTTTGAGCCGTCGCCGACTTAAGAGGATAAAGTTTTCCTCCTGAACAGGTGGGTACTATCGAGCCGATTTCGAGTACACTCGTCCGTGCTTAACCACAGTCACAGAATCGTCACTGAGCGCAAGACTACACGCGGAGGATGAATGTCACACGAGTCGCAGCGTGTTCTCGAAGAGAGTGCCCCCCCAGAAATAAGGGTGGCGATCATCGAAGATCGGCGGGAGATTCGCGAAGGTTTGGCGATGCTAATCGACGGGACCGACGGCTACACTTGTGTGGGCGCGTTCCCGACGATGGAAGATGCGATTGCAGGAATCCACTACAATCTGCCCCAGGTCGCTCTGGTTGACATCGGATTGCCGGGGATGAGTGGCATCGAAGGCATCGCCATTCTGAAAGAGCGTCATCCCGAACTGGCGCTGCTGATGTTAAGTGTTTATGACGACGACGAGCGCATTTTCAAGGCATTATGCGCCGGCGCCTGCGGCTATCTTTTGAAGAAGACACCGCCTGCGCGACTGCTGGAAAGCATCCGTGAAGTGATCGGCGGCGGGGCCCCGATGTCGCCCGTTGTCGCCCGTAAAGTAATCTCACTGTTTCGCGAGTTTCGGCCCCCCGCCGAGGCAGAGTATCACCTGACGCCCCACGAGACGAAGCTACTGCGGATGCTGGTCGACGGATACAATTACAAGACCCTTGCCGCCGAGCTGGGCGTCAGCATCAACACGATCTCGTTTCACATGCGACGTATCTACGAAAAGCTGCAAGTTCACTCCAAGTCAGAAGCCGTATCGAAAGCCCTACGACAGCGGCTTGTCTAAATCAACCATTACCTGCCCGCCGCTTCCATCTTCGGTCTTGCCCGTAGAGGTCCTGACGGTCGCGAATTACCACCTGCGTAGGTGGTGACTCGCCCGCTCGATTCGAAGTATTAATGGCTCGCTACACTGCTCGCGGTTTCTGGAGAATAAGATGAAACAGAAAGGCGGCGACAGACATAGTGTTGTAGAGGCTGACGCGATCTGTCGCGCCTTTAGCGACAGCTTCGTGAAATAGCTTGCCTCTCACCTGCCAGATTCAGTCAGAAGGAGATTCAAAATGCAACGAAGAAGATCTCACACCGTCTCGATTCTGCTGGGCACGAGCGCCGAGACTGCTCTACCGGGACCCTTTCGCCTCGGCCGCATCCGTCTTTCGCGTGTTCTGTGGCTCAGCCTGCTCGTGGTTATGTTGGGCGGGCTGCTTGAACCAGAGGCGGCGGCCCAAACCGTTTCGTTCGGGGCGAAGACCGACTTCGGCACTGGCGACACTCCATCCTCAGTAGCGGTGGGCGATTTCAATGGCGATGGCACGCTCGATCTGGCGGTGGCGAACCTTTATAGCGACACAGTCTCGATTCTGCTGGGCACGGGCACCGGCAGCTTTGGTTCGAAGACCGACTTCGTCACTGGCACCAGTCCACTCTCAGTCGCGGTGGGCGATTTCAATGGCGATGGCAAGCTCGATTTGGCGACGGCGAACGGAATCAACACCATCTCGATTCTGCTGGGCACGGGCACAGGCAGGTTTGCGGCTAAGACCGACTTTGGCACTGGCATAGGTCCAGCCTCAGTCGCGGTGGGCGATTTCAATGGCGATGGCAAGCTCGATCTGGCGGTGGCGAATTGGGGTGATTTTTTTGACGGAAGCACCGTCTCGATTCTGCTGGGAACGGGCACGGGCAGCTTTGGGACAAAGACCGACTTCGACACTGGCGACGCTCCAAACTCAGTAGCGGTGGGCGATTTCAATGGCGATGGCACGCTCGATCTAGCGGTGGCGAACTCCTATAGCAATACAGTCTCGATTCTGCTGGGAACGGGCACGGGAAGCTTTGGGACGAAGACCGACTTCGTCACTGGCAGCTACAATGCATACTCAGTCGCGGTGGGCGATTTCAATGGCGATGGCAAGCTCGATCTGGCGGTGGGGAACGACTTCGGAGTCTCGATTCTGCTGGGCACGGGCACGGGCAGCCTTGGGGCTAAGACAGACTTCG
>Ga0126384_10000162_pt1 | contig 32315 bp, 25 predicted proteins | sample PanSoiMetPlot_36_FD_92543 | JGI IMG/M metagenome (GOLD analysis project Ga0126384, IMG submission 92543) | Tropical forest soil microbial communities from Panama - MetaG Plot_36 | ecosystem: Environmental > Terrestrial > Soil > Tropical forest > Bulk soil | place: Panama | collected 2016-02-17 | reverse complement strand
GTGGCGAGCTCCACCACGCCGCCGCCCAACCAGCGCACCGAGACGCTGCGGCCGCCGGCAGCAACTTGAGCCGCCGCGCCGGAGGCACCGAGCGCCAGCGTGCCGCCGAGCGCCAGCGTGCCGCGCAAAACCGCGCGCCGGCTGATATCCATGCCAACTGTCTGCTTCATCTTGATCCTCGAGCCTCACGTCTTTCTTCGCGTCGTCCGCGGCCCGAAGGCCGGCGACGCCCGCAAACGCGCCCCGCTGGCGGGACTATTGCAGATCGCAAAGCCCCACCGGCGCTACCATAAACAGAGCGTCCTTGAATAGGGCGTCTTCGGTGGCTCGCGCAAAATGATGTCTTAGCTTTGTCCGGCCGCGTCCCAGGTGAGCGACGTGTCGGTCACTACCCGACTCTCTCGCCGTCATCGTCCGCGTAAGCGTAAGCGGACGATCCAGTAATCCGCGGCGGATCAATAGGGCACTGACGGCGTCCCATTTCACCGGTGGTGATTACTGGATTGCCTGCTTTCGCGGGCAATGACGCAGTAAGGCTTGTCCGAGATCGGCATCAATAGTGCGCAGGTCGGGTAAACCCGACCTGCGTGCGCCGTAACCCACCAGCGGGATCGCAACTCGCGAGTCAACCGGTGGGTTACGCGGCTGCGCCGCTAACCCACCCTACGTTCCTGCAACTTTTCGGGATCGTGCTCTAGGTTTTCGATGACAGTTTTGCGGCCTGCGCCACTGCTGACCAACGGCTTTGTTCGCTTTTGATGTACGCCGCGAACTGGTCGGGTCCGAGATAGTTCGAATCGTAACCCTGCTTCACCAGCGCTTTCGTCGCTTCGGGCGATTGCAGCGCCTTCTGCGTGGTCGTTGTCAGTTTCTCGACGATCGGCTGCGGCAGGCCTGCCGGCCCCATCAACCCGAGCCACAGGCTCGTATCGAAATCGGGCATGCCCGCTTCTGCCATGGTCGGGACGTCAGGCAGCGCACTGGAGCGTTTCTTTCCCGCCGTCCCCACTGCGACGAGCTGGCCGGCAGCGAGTTGGCCCATGATCGAAGAGACCGGGGCGAAGACCATGGTGACCCGGCCGGCGATCACGTCGGTCACGGCCTGCGGGCTGCCCGGATACGGTACGTGCAGGAGCTCAACTCCGGCGCGCTGTTCGAACAGCACGCCGGCAAGGTGCAGCAGCGTGCCGGCACCGACCGAGGCGAACGAGAGTCCGCCGGGCTTCGACTTGGCCAGGGCGATCAACTCGGACAGGTTATGGACGCCAACGCTCGGGCTCACCACCACGACCAGGGCGATGCTGCCCAGGAGCGCAATCGGGGAAAAATCCTTTGTCAGGCTTGCAGGCCGGTTGGCATGGACGATCTCGTCAGTCAGCGTCGACAGGGTGGGGACGAACAAGGTGTATCCGTCATTGGCGGACTTGGCGACGTACTCGGCGGCGATGCTCGATCCGGCGCCCGGCTTGTTCTCGACGACGACTTGCTGGCCCAGCAGCGGATCCGCCGCCTTCGCGAAAATGCGGGCGATGACGTCGGACGTCGCGCCGGCGGTGAATCCCACCATGAGATGGATTGGACGCGACGGATAGGTCTCGGCTCCGAACGCCGTGGCGGGCGACGACATGGCGGCGAGACCAAGCAGGCACATCGTCCTGCGATCGATCATCGGGATCATTGTCTCCTCCAAATTGTCGAAAGCTTCGCGTGTCTTGCCGCGGGGAAGGGTGCAAAGTCGATCGGCCATACCGACAGAAGCTGGCAGCGACACCGCCCGTTCCATCGCGAGGTGCGACATACTTGTACATCTCGCAGCTGCAAACTCGACATTTGAATGCATTCGTCGCCCGATGGAGCGACCGCGCCTCCGCTCGCTTCGCGAGCTACGGCGGGTTCCTGGCTCGCGAGTCCGCCGAAGCGCGGAGCGCGAAGGCGGAAGCGAAATCCGGGGCTTAAGTCCGCAGCGAGTCTGTCCCCCGCATTTCGCGGAGCCTGTCCTCGGGCTTGCCGAAGGAAAGACCCGTGGGCTCAATGCGGGCTACATTGAGCTGTCCCGTGAGCCTCTTGCGACGTCCGGGCCGCAACCAAATCTAACTACGGCGTGCCCAGCTTTCTGACAGCTGTCAACCCTCCGACGGGCCGAGCAGGAGGGGGCCCTGTTCCAACGGCTGCGGTTGCGGACAAGGATCGCTCATGACCGACCACTTTCGAGATGCCAGCACGACGCCATGGAGCCGCCGGACGAGGGTTAGCCGTGTGGCGCTCGTGGTCGCGCTCCTCGTGGCCGGCGCGGCTGCCGGGTACGTGGTGGAGCATTTCGAAGGCGTGGGCGCGGCCGCGCCACGGCCAGTGCAGCCGGGCGGAGAACTGTCCGCGACCGAGCGCGCCACCGTCGCCATTTTCGACCACGTTGCGCCCTCAGTTGTGCAGGTCGCCGCCCGCTCCCGTGGCACCGACCCGTTCTCCGGCGACGAAGCCGGTGGCGCGACCGGCTCCGGTTTCATCTGGGACGAAGCCGGCAACGTGGTCACGAACAACCATGTCGTGCAGGGCGCGGATGCAGTCGCGGTGCGGCTCGCATCCGGCGAAGCGGTCAGGGCGAACGTGGTCGGCGTCGCGCCGGCGTACGATCTCGCCGTCATTCGCATCAGCGGCGGCAGAACGCGTCCGCCGCCGGTGCTGATCGGTTCCTCCGCCGATCTCAAGGTCGGGCAATCCGCGTTCGCGATCGGCAATCCGTTCGGGCTCGACCAATCGCTGACCAGCGGGATCATCAGCGCCCTGAAGCGGCGCCTGCCCACCCCCAACGGCCACGAGATCGCGAATGTCATCCAGACCGATGCGGCCGTGAACCCCGGCAATTCGGGCGGGCCGCTTCTCGACTCGTTCGGACGCGTCATCGGCGTGACCACCGCGATCCTCTCGCCGTCCGGGTCCAACGCCGGCATCGGCTTCGCGATTCCGGTCGATACGGTCAATCGCATCGTGCCGCAGCTGATCCAAAACCGTCGGGTCCCCACCCCCGGCATCGGCATCGTCGCGGCCAGCGAAGCGCTCGCCACCCGGCTCGGGGTCGAAGGCGTCGTGATCGTGCGGGACACGCCCGGTTCGCCTGCCGAACGCGCCGGATTGCGCGGGCTCGACACGCAGACGGGCACGCTCGGCGACGTGATCGTCGCAATCGACGGCAAGCCCGTGCACCGCCTGTCCGATCTGACCGACGAGATCGAGCGGGTCGGGGTGGGTCAATCGGTCCGCCTGTCGGTCAAACGCGGCGACCGCCCCCGCGATGTCGATCTGCAGGTCGTCGACATCGACTTATCGTGAGCGCGCGTTAACCGGTCGAGACCGTCGATCCAGCACGTACTTGGACGACGGGTAGGTCAGGCCGCCATGCGGGTCGTGGCATCGGACCACGCTCAAACGTAGATTGGCCGACCTATCCTCTTCTCACCCCATCAGGCGGCGGCGCCGCGCCGACCCCGTACAGAAGCACGACCCCGGCGAAACGATGCTCGCAAGCGAACGCGTGGGATTGACAAACCAACGCCCGTTACAGAAGCCCGCATCGAGCGGAAGCGAAATCCGGGCTGCGTCCGCAGCCCGTCTGCCCCCGCATTTCGCTGAACCTGTCCTCGGGCTTGCCGAGGGCAAGACATTCCGCGCAGTCGCGGGTGGTTACACCGCAGCCTCAATCGTCGGATTGAAGATCATCCTCGCGCGGCGTCGCATCGTGCGGCACGGCCGCGCCGGCCTTCGGGGTGCTCGCGCGCACGGTGGCGCCCGCTGCCGTCATCCACGGCCGATCCTGCCCGCGCGGCCGTGCCTCCGTCACCATCCATGCATCCCCGTCGCGCCGCAACGCCAGCGCCCCGCCCTGCCGCCACGCCCTGCGATCGATCACGGCCGCCGCACAGCCGGGCGGCGCCGCGCGCGTGGTGACCACCAGCACGGCGCGGCCGCAGTCGTCGTCGAACGCGGCCGGCGAGGTTCCGATTGCGACCAGGCCGCCGCCTGCGACCCGGGCGACGCAGCCGTCGTCATCGCAGGCAAAGCCCTCGCGCGCCTTGATCACCGCCGCCACGGCGCGCGGCTCGCTGCGGGCGTCGCCGTCGGCCGCGAGCCACTCACGGATCGCGAAGGCGTCGTTGCCGACCTTCAGCACCTGCAGGCGCCCATCGGGCGCCCGCACCGCAAAGGCGTCGCCGCTCGCCGCCACCAGCACGTCGGGCTGGGGCGTGCGCACCGCCAGCACGCAGGCGAGCGCGACCAGCGCGGCGCCAGCCCAGCGCAGCGGCGTGCGCAAGAGGCACAGCACGATCAGCCCGGCGGTGCAGACCAGGAGCGCGCCCGTCCCGAAGGCCGGGATGCGGCCGACCGCGCCGGGAAGATCCGCGACCGACAGCGCCACCGTGTCCATCCAGCCGATGCCGAAGTCCATCAGCCGCCAGAACGGCGCGTCGTAGCCGAACGGCAGCGCGATCAGCCCGAGGATGCCGGCCGGCATCACGACGGCCGAGACGACCGGCATGGCGGCGAGGTTCGCGAGCACCCCATAGGGCGCGAGGCGGTGGAAGTGGAACGCCGCGTATGGCGTGGTCGCGAGACCGGCCGCGAGCGAGGCGAGCACCAGCGCCACGAGCTCGCGCACGCCCCACAGCGCCGCACGCGCGCCGAACGAGCTCTTCGGCCTGGCCGCGAGCCACGGCAGGCCGTGCTGGTAGAGCGCGATCAGCGCCAGCGTTGCGGCAAACGACATCTGGAAGCTCGGATGCGCGACCGCCTCGGGCGCGAGCAGCAGCACGGCGAGCGCCGCGACCGACAGGGTGCGGAACGTGAGCGTCGGCCGGTCGGCCATGACGCCGATCAGCACGATCGCGGTCATGATATAGGAGCGCTGGGTCGCGACCTCGGCGCCCGACAGCACGAGATAGAGCGTCGCCATGACCAGCGCCGCCAGCGCCGCCCATTTCTTGATCGGCCGGCGCAGTGCCGGCCCCGGCACCAGGGCGAGCAGCGCCCGCACCACGAAGAACACCACGCCCGCGACCACCGCCATGTGGTAGCCCGAGATCGACAGCACGTGGCCGAGGCCGGAGATGAACATCGCGTCGTTGAGCGGCTGCGAGATCGCGTCGCGCTTGCCGGTGATCAGCGCCGAGGCGATCGCGCCGGCGTCGCCCTTGATGGTCGCGCGGATGCGGGCGTCGATGGCGTCGCGGATGCCCTCGACCGCGCCGGCAAAGCGCAGTCCCGGGCCGGGCGCCTCCTGCGGCGCCTCGGTGGTGATCGCGCCGGTCGCAAAACCGCTCGCGCCGATGCCGTGGAAATAGAGGTCGCGGGTGAAATCGTAGCCGCCCGGCCGCAGCGGCTGCAGCGGCGGCGAGAGCCTCGCCTTGAGCGAAACATAGCTGCCGACCGCCGGCGCGGTGCCCTTCTTGACGGAGAGCCGCACCCGCTCGAGCAGCTGGTCGATCCGCTGCGCCTCGATGCTGTGCACCCGCACCACGATGCGGTCGGTGCGCTCGCGCTCCTCGCGGCTTTCGACGAATCCCGCGACGCTGACGTTGTAGGCAGGCGCATGCAGGACCGGGTGGGCGAGCGCGCGCGTGCGCAAGGTCGCGGTGGCAAACCCGGCCGCCACGGCGGCGCCGGCGAGCAGCAGCGGAAACGCGATGGGGCGCCGGCGCGCCATCACGGTCGCGGTTGCCAGGGCCGCCGCGAGCGCCCAGGCGGCCCACCAGGCGGGCTCGCGCTCGGCCGCGAAATAGACGCAGATGCCGGCCCCGAAGGCGATCGGCAGCCATGGCATCAGGCGCCCGGGCGCGACCTCGGCGGCGAGCCAGGGTGCGAGGCGCCCTGCGAGCCTGCGCGACATGTCCGGGACGCGCGGCATCCAGGACACGACGCGGCCCGGCTCGGGCCATGTGTCGGCGTGGCCCCACGCCCTTCCCCAGTCGACCACGCAACACCCTCACGCGTGCCACACCTGGCGCCACACCTGGCGCAACGTCAGGTTACACCGGCGCAGACCCGGGTTGCACCAGCCGAGTCGCGCCTGTGGGAAGTCGCGGCGGGGTGAGCCCGGGGGGATCGCGCCGAGAATGTTGTTGCGCGGCGCCGTCATTGGCCGTAGTGGCGAAATGAGATCCGGAAAACTTGTGCGTGACGCGCGCCCCAACGTCTCTTCGTTGGACGCCGCGAAGGATGCCCGCGGGCGTCAGACGCGCGGGCCTGCCCCTTCCGGGAGGCTGCTGTTCAGAATGAGAAGATTGCGCTAAGTGCGGCTCCGGCGATCCGCCCGGTCATTGTGGATTCGTTGTTCATTTTCCGCGCTCGGCCCCTCACCCGCCGCTGACCTTGGCCCAGGTGTCGCGCAGGCCCACGGTGCGGTTGAACACCGGCTTGCCGGGTTTCGAATCCGGGTCGCGCACGAAATAGCCCTGGCGCTCGAACTGCACCGCGTCCGCCGCGTTGCCGCCGACGAGCGCGGGCTCGACCTTGGCGTCGGGCAGCACCTCGAGCGAGCTCGGATTGAGGTCGGCGGCGAAGTCGGCGGCGCTCGGGTCGGGCTTGGCGAACAGCGCATTGTAGAGCCGCACCTCGGCCGTGACCGCGTCGGCGGCGGAGACCCAGTGCATGGTCGCCTTGACCTTGCGGCCGTCGGGCGCGTTGCCGCCCTTGGTCGCCGGATCGTAGGTGCAGAGCAGCTCGGTGACCTCGCCCTTGGCGTTCTTTTTGACCTCGCGGCAGGTCACGAAATAGGCATAGCGCAGGCGCACCTCGGCGCCGGGCGACAGGCGGAAGAACTTCTTCGGCGGGTTCTCCATGAAGTCGTCCCGCTCGATGAAGAGCTCGCGTCCGAACTTGATCTTGCGGGTGCCGGCAGCCGGGTCGTCCGGGTGGTTGACGGCTTCGAGCTCCTCGCTCTGCCCCGCCGGATAGTTCTCGATCACCAGCTTGAGCGGCCGCAGCACCGCCATGCGCCGCAGCGCGGTCCTGTTGAGCACCTCGCGGATCGCGTGCTCCAGCATCGCGACATCGACCACGCTGTTCGCCTTGGCGACGCCGATGCGCTTGACGAAGTCGCGGATCGCGGCCGGCGGCACGCCGCGCCGGCGCAGGCCCGCGATGGTGGGCATGCGCGGATCGTCCCAGCCCGCCACGTGGCCGCCGCGCACCAGCGCGGTCAGCACGCGCTTCGACAGCAGCGTGTAGGTGATGTTGAGGCGCGCGAACTCGTACTGGTGCGGCTGCGAGGGCACCGGCAGGTTCTGGATGAACCAGTCGTAGAGAGGCCGGTGATCCTCGAATTCGAGGGTGCAGATCGAATGGGTGATGCCCTCGATCGCGTCCGACTGGCCGTGGGCGAAATCATAGCTCGGATAGATGTGCCACTTGGTGCCGGTGCGCGGATGCGGTGCGTTGAGGATGCGGTAGAGCACCGGATCGCGCAGGTTGATGTTGCCTGATGTCATGTCGATCTTGGCGCGCAGCACCCGGGCGGCGTTGGGAAACTCTCCCGCCCGCATGCGGCGAAACAGGTCGAGGTTCTCCTCGACCGGGCGGTCGCGGAACGGGCTGTTTCGGCCCGGCTCGGTCAGGGTGCCGCGGTTGGCGCGGATCTCGTCCTGCGACTGGTCGTCCACATAGGCCTTGCCGGCGCCGATCAGGTGCTCGGCCCAGTCGTAAAGCTGCCCGAAATAGTCGGACGCATGATGGAGGTGCGTGCCCCAGTCGTAGCCGAGCCAGCGCACATCGCGCTCGATGGCGTCGATGTATTCCTGCTCCTCCTTGGTCGGATTGGTGTCGTCGAAGCGCAGGTGGCAGCGCCCGCCGAACTCCTCCGCGATGCCGAAATTGAGCGCGATCGACTTGGCGTGGCCGATATGGAGGTAGCCGTTCGGCTCGGGCGGAAAGCGCGTGACGACGCCCGCATACCGCTTGGCGGCGAGGTCCGCCGCCACGATGTCGCGGATGAAATCCCGGCCCGCTTCCGCCGCTTCTGCCTGCGTCGTCGTCATGCCCTGTGCCGTCACGGCCCGTGTTGCGCCCGTTATTTGCGCCCGATTGGGCGCCTATCTTGGGCGGCTCTTGGGCGCCCCGTCTTGGGTGCCCGCTCGTGCGCGGGCCCTGCGCGCCGAATGCGCTTTCCTGGCCCGGTTGCGCCCGGCCGATGCCCTTGCGAGCCGGCGCGCGGCGCCTATCTGCCAAATTCGTGGGCGCGCGTCGAGCCTCGCATCCGCACCATCCGCGCCTTGCGTCTTTGCATTGTCGCCGCCCGCCATGGTACATGAGCGGCCGTCCATGGGCGCGTTGTGGCGCATTCGCGATTCCTTTCAGGCATGACCGACACGATCGTCACGCGCTTTGCCCCCTCGCCGACCGGTTTTCTCCATATCGGCGGCGCGCGCACGGCGCTGTTCAACTGGCTCTACGCGCGCGGGCGCGGCGGCCGCATGCTGCTGCGAATCGAGGATACCGACCGCGAGCGCTCGACCCAGGCGGCGATCGACGCGATCCTGGATGGGCTCTCCTGGCTCGGCATCGATTGGGACGGCGAGGCGATCTATCAGTTCGCCCGCGCCGCCCGCCACCGCGAGGTCGCCGAGCAGCTGCTGGCGGCCGGCAAGGCCTATCGCTGCTACGCGAGCCCCGAGGAGCTTGCGGCCATGCGCGAGGCGGCGCGCCGCGAGGGCCGCTCCAAGCTCTACGATGGGCGCTGGCGCGACCGCGACCCGAGCGAGGCCCCGCCCGGCGTCGCGCCGGTGATCCGCTTCAGGGCGCCGCTCACCGGCGAGACCGCAATCGACGACCAGGTCCAGGGCCGGGTGACCTGGCAGAACGAGAACCTCGACGACCTGATCCTGCTGCGCTCGGACGGAACTCCGACCTACATGCTCGCGGTGGTGGTCGATGACCACGACATGGGCGTCACCCACATCATCCGCGGCGACGAGCACCTCACCAATGCGGCGCGCCAGACCCAGATCTATCAGGCGCTCGGTTGGACCGTGCCGGTGATGGCGCACATCCCGCTGATTCACGGCCCGGACGGCTCCAAGCTGTCCAAGCGGCATGGCGCACTTGGCGTCGATGCCTACCGCGCCATGGGCTACCTGCCGGCCGCGCTACGCAACTACCTGGTCCGCCTCGGCTGGAGCCATGGCGACCAGGAGATCTTCTCCACCGAGGAGATGATCGCCGCCTTCGACCTGCCGCAGATTGGCCGGTCCCCGGCGCGGTTCGACTTCGCCAAGCTCGAGAATCTCAATGGCCACTACATCCGCGGCTCGACCGACGACGAGCTCGTCGCCGCCATCAAGAGCGTGCTTCCGCACGTCGCCAACGGCATCGAACTCTCCGGCAAGCTCACGCCCGCAATGGAGGGAAAGCTGCGCGCCGCCATGCCGGGCCTCAAGGAGCGCGCCAGGACCCTGGTCGACCTCATCGACAGCGCCAAGTTCCTCTACGCGGCGCGCCCCCTGACCCTCGACGAGCGGGCCGCGGCGCTGCTGACCGCCGAGGCGCGCCCGCTGATGGGGAAGCTCGCGACCCGGCTGGCCGCGGTCGAGTCCTGGAGCGCCGCCGCCACCGAGGCCGCCGTTAGAGCCTTCGCGGAGGGAGAAGGCGTCAAGCTCGGCGCCGTCGCGCAGCCGCTGCGGGCGGCGCTCACCGGGCGCGTGACCTCGCCCGGGATCTTCGAGGTGCTGGCGGTGCTCGGCAAGGCCGAAACCCTGGCACGGCTCGGCGACCAGGCCATCTAGCGCATATTTCTTTCGGCGAAAGCGTGCCCCGGACGTGATCCGGGGTGGGCACCGGTTCGCCAACAAGAAGATGCGCCGAACAAAGGGGTCCGCGCGCCCCTGCGCGCCGATCAGCGCAACGCAAAACACCCCGCGCCGGGCACCTGGGCGCGCTGAGCGATCGGCGATTTGTATGCGTTCGCAACGTTTTCCGCGCCCTAGCCAAAGTCCGCCCAGAACCCATATCAAATCCGTGCATCTTGCGGTGCAAACGGGGATGGGATAGCACGAAATCGCGCGGCGGAGCGCGGTCCAGTGCGCATCCCCCGCCACGGGCGGGCGGCAGGTTCGAGGGCTACGACATGGACGCGAAGACCGGCAGCAATCTCAAGAACGGCCAACTCTCGATCGGCGACCAGAACTGGTCCTTTCCGGTCTACGAAGGAACGATCGGCCCCGACGTGATCGACATCTCCAAGCTCTACGCCTCGGCCGGCATCTTCACCTACGACCCGGGCTTCACGTCGACCGGAAGCTGCGAATCGAAGATCACCTATATCGACGGCGACGAAGGCATTCTGCTCTATCGTGGCTATCCGATCGAGCAGCTCGCCGAGCACGGCGATTTCCTCGAGACCTGCTATCTCCTGCTCTACGGCGAGCTGCCGACCGCCGCACAGAAGGCCGACTTCGACTATCGGGTGAGCCGCCACACGATGGTCCACGAGCAGATGAGCCGGTTCTACCAGGGTTTCCGCCGTGACGCCCACCCGATGGCCGTGATGGTCGGCTCGGTCGGCGCACTGTCGGCCTTCTATCACGACTCGACCGACATCTCCGATCCGGTCCAGCGCATGATCGCGTCGATCCGCATGATCGCCAAGGTGCCGACGCTCGCCGCCATGGCCTACAAATACTCGATCGGCCAGCCCTTCGTTTATCCCAAGAACGACCTCGATTACGCGACCAACTTCCTGCGCATGTGCTTCGCGGTGCCGTGCGAGGAGTACAAGCCCAACCCGGTCCTCGCCCGCGCCATGGACCGCATCTTCATCCTGCATGCCGACCACGAGCAGAACGCCTCGACCTCGACGGTGCGACTTGCCGGATCCTCGGGCGCCAATCCGTTCGCCTGCATCGCCGCCGGTTGCGCCTGCCTGTGGGGGCCGGCGCATGGTGGCGCCAACGAGGCCGCACTCAAGATGCTGGCCGAGATCGGCAGCGTCGACCGCATTCCGGAATACATCAAGCGGTCGAAGGACAAGAACGACTCCTTCCGCCTGATGGGCTTCGGCCACCGGGTCTACAAGAACTACGATCCCCGCGCCAAGATCATGCAGAAGACCTGTCACGAGGTGCTGAGCGAGCTCGGCATCAAGGACGATCCGCTGCTCGACGTCGCCATGGAGCTCGAGCGCATCGCGCTGCATGACGACTACTTCATCGAGAAGAAGCTCTATCCGAACATCGACTTCTATTCGGGCATCACGCTCAAGGCCATGGGCTTCCCCACCAGCATGTTCACGGTGCTGTTCGCGGTCGCCCGCACGGTCGGCTGGATCGCCCAATGGAAGGAGATGATCGAGGACCCGAGCCAGAAGATCGGCCGTCCGCGCCAGCTCTACACCGGCGCAACACGCCGGGATTACAATCCGATCTCGCGGCGCAAGTGATCGCTGCGATCATTGTTTGGCGCATATTCTTATCGGCGAACCGGCGCCCACCCCGGATCAAGTCCGGGGCAGGCTTTCGCCGGAATATGCGCTAGCCTCGGCCGCGCCTCGCGACTTCCACCACGACATCCGCCGCGGCCTCGCTCGGCCACTGCACACCGATGCCCATGATCGCGTCGAGTCGTGCGAAGGCCGCGAGCTGCGCCTGCCGCTCGGCGGTTTCGCCGACGAGCGGCCCGAGCGCCGCGGCGAGCCGCTCGGGCGTCGCCTCGCGCTGGAGCAGCTCCGGCAAGACGCTCTCGCCCAGCACCAGGTTGGCGAGCACAATCGTCGGCACCCGCACGAAGGCGTGAAACATCCACTCGGTGACGAGCGCGGCCTTGTAGGCGACCACCGTCGGCACTCCGGCGAGCGCCAGTTCGAGCGTGACGGTGCCCGATGCTGCGAGCGCGACACGCGCCGTCCGGAAGGCCGCCCACTTCTCCGTGTCCGTGACGACGATGCGCGGCGACACGGTCCAGCCCGCGGTCTCGCGCCGCACCCGCTCGGCGAGATGGGCAAGCGTGGGGAGCACCACGTCGAGCGCGCCGCAACGATCGGCGAGGCGCGCGATCGCGGCACCGAAGGGCGCGAGATGGCGCGCGATCTCGCCCGAGCGGCTGCCCGGCAGCACCAGCACGACTGGTGGATCGGCAGCGCGCCGCCGGGCCTCATCGGCGGCGGGGCGCAGGACGGCGAGTTGCTCGGTCAACGGATGGCCCACGTAAGTGCAAGCCGGTCCGCCCAGCTTTGCGTGCGCGGCGGGCTCGAACGGCAGCAGCGCGAGCACATGATCCACATAGGCGCGCATGGCGCGCGCCCGGCCGGGCCGCCACGCCCACACCGAAGGCGAGACATAGTCGACGATCGGGATCGCGGGCGCCATCCGGCGCACCCGCCGCGCCACCCGGTGGGTGAAATCGGGACTGTCGATGATCACCAGCACGTCCGGCTGCGCCGCCACGGCGGCGGCCGCCGCGGCGCGGATCGAGCGCAGGATCGCCGGCAGCCGCCGCGGAATCGCCGAGAAGCCGACGATCGCGAGATGATCGATCGGAAATCGGCTCGCGAGACCTTGCGCCGCCATCGCGCGCCCGCCGACGCCGTCGAAGCGCAACTGCGGGCCGAGACGCCGGCGCAGCGCCGCCATCAGCGCGCCGCCGAGGCGATCTCCCGATTCCTCGCCCGCGATGATGAAGATCCGCATCGCACCGGCGGCGGGCGGCGACGCTGCGGCCATCATCGGCCGGTCTCGTCGACGCCGGCCACGAACACGCCGCGCGCGTCGGCGAGCTTCGCGGTCCGTTCCGGCTCGGCGATGATGGTCGCGCCCGCGACGGCCGCGAGTCCGGCAAGGCCGGCGCGGGCGACGCCCTCGACGGTCTGTGGCCCGATCGACGGCAGGTCGAAGCGACGATCCTGTCCGCGCTTGGGCGCCTTGACGAGCACCCCGGCGCCGGGCGGCAGCTGGATGCGGCCGTTCTGCCGAAGCGCCGCAATCCGGTCGAGCATGCCGTCGGTCCCTTCCGCGGCCTCGATCGCCAGCACGCGGCGGTCGGCAACGATCACGGCCTGGCCGACGTCGAACGGGCCGGTCGCAGCCAGCAACGCGAGCGCATGCTCGATATCGCCGACCTCGTGCGCGGCCGGGCTGCGCGCGCCGAGCGGCCCCTTCGGCAACAGGATTTCGGGCGCGACCTCGTGGGCGCCGCGCAGGCGAAACCCTTCCGCCTCGAACAGCCGCGCGATGCCCGCCAGCAGGTGATCGTCGCCGCCGCGAAACGCGCGCACGATCGCGGGCAGCGCGCGCACCGTGGTCCAATCGAACCGCACCCGCCACAGCGACGGACGCACCATCGCGCCGAGGAAGACCACGTCGCGGCAGCCTTCGGCCCGCACCAGCCGAAACGTCCGCCCGAGCGCGCCGAGCGCGACCCAGTGGCACGGGAAACGCTCGACCTCGCGGTCCGCAAAGCCGCGCACCGCGAACATCACCACACGCCGGCCGCGGCCGCTGACCGCCTCGGCGACCGCGACCGGAAGGCTGCCGCCGCCGCAGACGATCGCCAGCGGCGCGGCGTCGACCGGCAACGCGGCGTCACGTCGATCCGGCGGCGCGCCCATCGGGCTCAGGCCTCGACAGCTGCATCCGGCCGGCAGAGCGGCCGGTGCTTTCCCTCGCGAATGAAGGTGATGACCTGCATGACGCTTTCGTCGGTTGCGAACTCCGCCGCTGCCTGCTCGACCCGCTCGGCGAAATAACCGGGATCGAGAAAGAGCCGCTGGTAGGCGCGGCGCAGCACCTGGATGCGCTCGCGCGCGAACTTCCGGCGCTTGAGCCCGACGACGTTGAGCCCGCACAGCCGCGCATTGGCGCCGTTGGCGAGGGCGAACGGGATCACGTCCCCGCGCACGCCGGACATCCCGCCGATCATCACGAGCGGGCCCACCCGGGTGAATTGATGCAGCGCCGACAGCCCGCCGATCACGACGCCATCGCCGATCTCGCAATGTCCACCGAGCGTGGCGCAGTTCGCGAATGTCACGTCGTTGCCGACGTGGCAGTCATGGGCGACATGGGAGTTCGCCATGAAGAAGCAGCGGTCGCCGACGTTGGTGATCCCGCCGCCGTCCTCGGTGCCGAGATTCATGGTGACGCTCTCGCGCAGGTCGCAATCGGCCCCGATCGTGAGGCGCGTCGCTCCGCCGCGATAGCGGGTCGATTGCGGTGGCGTGCCGAGCGAGGCGAACGGATAGATCGCGGTGCGCGGGCCGACGGTGGTGTGGCCCGCGATATGGACATGCGCGACCAGCCGGCATCCGTCGCCGATCACGACATTAGGCCCGATCACGCAATAAGGTCCGATCGAGACATCATTTCCGATCACCGCGCCGGAGGCGACGCGGGCGGTGGCATCGATCGCCGTCATCCCGGCGCGTCCGCCGTCATGGCGCCGACCTCGGCCTCGGCGACGAGCTGGCCCGCGACCTTGGCCTCGCCCCGGAACCACCACATGGTCTTGCGTTGCGACATCTTGGTCATGTGGTACTCGACCGTATCGCCCGGCGTCACCGGCTTGCGGAACTTCGCCTTGTCGATGGTCATGAAATAGACGATCTGCCGCTTGCCGACGAGCTTCTTCGACAGGATGCAGATCGCGCCGGCGGTCTGCGCCATGCCCTCGATCAGGAGCACGCCGGGAAACACCGGATTGTCCGGGAAATGCCCAAGGAACTGCGGCTCGTTGGCGGTCACGTTCTTGATGCCGATCGCGGATTGGTCGCCGCGGATCTCGATGATGCGATCGACCATCAGGAACGGGTAGCGATGCGGCAGCGCCGTGAGGATGCGTTGGATGTCGGCCGTGCCGATGCTGTCCCCGGTCATTCCTGGTCCTCGGATTTGTGCCGGCTGCGGCCGCCGGCGCGGACCATCTTGCCGAGAATGGCTTCGGCCTTGAGCCATTCGCGGAACGGCCGCGCCGGAAACCCGCCCCACTGCGCGCCCGCCGGGACGTCGCTGATGACGCCGCTGCGCGCACCGAGCTTGGCGCCGATGCCGATCGACAGATGATCGGCAATGCCGACCTGTCCCCCTAGCATAGCGTAATCCCCGACCTCGACGCTGCCCGAAATCCCGGTCTGCGAGACGATGAAACAATGGCGGCCGATCGAGCAGTTGTGGCCGATCTGCACCAGATTGTCGATCTTGGTCCCCTCGCCGATCACGGTGTCGCGGGTGCCGCCGCGATCGATCGTCGTATTGGCGCCGATCTCCACGTCGTCCTGCACGATCACGCGGCGGATCTGCGGAATCTTGATGGGCCCGCCGCGGTCCGGCAGGTAGCCGAACCCATCCTGGCCGATGCGGCAGCCCGGATGGATGATGACGCGGTCACCGATCAGTGCATGCAGGACGGAGGCGCCGGCACCAATCGAGCAATTGCGGCCGATGCGCACGCCAGGGCCGATCACCGCGTTGGCGGCGATGACCGAGCCCGCACCGATCTCGGCGCCCGGACCGACGACGGCGCCCGGATCGACGGTCACGCCCTGCTCCAGGCGCGCTTTCGGATGCACGGTCGCGCCGGCCGCGATCCCCTCGGCCCCGAACAGCGAGGAGGGACGCTGCGCGGTCGGAAACAGGGCGCGCGCCACCATGACGAACGCACGATAGGGCTCACGCGCACGCAACGCCGCGACGCGGCCCGGCACGTCCTTCTCGAAGCGCTGCCCGACCAGGCACGCGCCGGCACGCGTGGTTGCGAGCTCGCCGGCGAATTTCGGACTGTCGAGGAATGTCAGATCGCCGGGGCCGGCGCGGTCGAGCGGGGCAATGTCGCCGATGCGGCGTGCAAGGTCGGCTGCGGCGAGCGGCTCGGCGCCCGTCAGAGTCGCAATCTCGCCGACCGTCAACGCACCCGCGGACTTGAAGAACTGTGGGTCGCTCATGCACCCGTTTCGCGACCGGGCGCGCGCCGCGCCCGATCAGAACTTGGTTCCGCCGCCGAAGCGGAAGATCTGGGTATGGTCGTAGTCAGCCTTCGTTATCGGATAGGCGACATCGAAGCGCAATGGCCCGAACGGCGAATCCCAGATCAGCCCGATGCCGGCCGACGAGCGGATCATCGTATCGTTGCAGAGCTGGCCGACCGTGCCGCCGACGCACGTGGTCAGCTGTTCGCCGGTGACGTCCCAGGAGGTCGGACCGCGGTAGTCAAGCAGCTGCCCGGCGTCGGCGAACGCCGCGACCCGCATGCCGAAGTCCTTCGGCGCGAAGAACAAGGGCGTCTGGAACTCGACCGTCGCAGCCCAGAAGATCGAGCCGCCGAGCGCGTCCTGGTTGGTGCCGGGCGTGAGATCGCGCGGTCCGAAGCCGGCCGGCGCGAAGCCGCGCACCATATTGGGGCCGCCCTGGAAGTGGTCGAGCATGCGCAGGCCCTGCCCACCCCAGCCGGTCGCGTAGCCGCCCTGAACCCGGAACAGCCCGACGATATCGGGAAGCACCTCGTTGTACAGCTTGAAGTCGCCGGTGGTCTTGATGAAGTTCACGTCGCCGCCGACGCCGGCGACGTCCTGATTGATGGTCGCGAGCACGCCGCTCGTCGGGTTGCGGTTGTTGTCGAGCGTGTTGTAGCTGAAGCCGTAGCCGATGAGCGACACGAAGACCGGGCCCTGCGCGAGCTCCTTGCGGACCGCGAGCGAGGCTTCGCCATCCTGGTAGCAATCCGTCTGCACCGGGCTGCCGGCGGCCGCGAACGCCCCATTGAAGGCTCCGCTCGCGAACCCGGCCGGCGTCGGGAAGGTGTTGAGGAAATCCGGATTGATGTTGTTGCAGTTGTTGAACACCGACGGCAGCTTGATTTCCTGCTGGTAGGCCGAATAGCGCACCTGCGAGCTGATATTGTCGGTGATCGGAATGCCGAGCTTGATGTCGCCGCCGATGGTCGACGACGTGTAGGACACGAAGGTCGCCGTGGTGGTCTCCTTGGCGAAGATGTCCATGCCCAGCGCCAGCCGCTCGCCCAGGAAGTACGGCTCGACCCACGACAGGTTGAAGCCGCGCGAACGCGAGCCGTATTGGATCGAGGCGCGCGCGATCTGGCCGGTTCCGAGCAGGTTGCGCTCGCCGATGCTGACCTCGCCGATGATGCCGTCGGCGGTCGAATAGCCGCCGGAGAACGAGAACTCGCCGGTCGACTGCTCCTCGACGTCGACATTGATCACCACGCGGTCGGGCGCCGAGCCGGGCTCGCTGGTGATCTTGACCTGCTTGAAATAGTTGAGGTTTTTCAGCCGGCGCTCGGCGCGGTCGACGAGCGCATGGTTGTAGGCGTCGCCCTCGACGATGTCGAACTCGCGCCGGATCACATAGTCACGCGTCTTGGTGTTGCCGCGGATATTGATGCGCTCGATATAGGCGTGCGGGCCCTCCTCGAGCGAGAACACCACATTGACCAGCTTGCGCTCGTAATCGCGGTCGCCGCGCGGCTTGACGGACGCGAACGGATAGCCCCGCTTGGCGACGTCGATGGTGAGATCCTCGACGGTCTTCTCCACCAGATCCGCGTTGTAGACATTGCCCGAGCCGACGCGCAGCGCCCCGCGCAGCGACGCTGCCGGCACTGCGTTCACGGTCGACTGGATGTCGACCACACCGAACTTGTACTGGTCGCCCTCCTCGATCGTGAAGGTGATGGTGAAGCCCTTCTTGCCCGGATCGTATTCGGCGGTCGCCGACGCGATGCGCACGTCCGCAAAGCCGTTGCGCAGATAGAAGCGTCGCAACAGGTCGCGGTCGACCTCGAGACGGTCGGCATCATAGATGTCGTTGCTCTTGAGGAAGCTCCACCACGTCGTGATCCCGGTCTTGATCACGTCGCGCAGCCGATAGTCGGAATAGTGCTTGTTGCCGATGAAGACGATGCTGGCGACGCCCGTCTTGTCGCCCTCGTTGATCTCGAAAACCAGGTCGACGCGGCTGTTCGGCAGCTCGATGATCTTCGGCTCGACACGCACGTCGTAGCGGCCGATGTGATGATAGACCTCGACGATACGCGAGACGTCCGACTGCACGGTCGCGCGCGAGAACGTGCCGCGCGCCTTCGACTGGATCTCGGTCGCGAGTTGCTCGTCCTTCGCCTTCTTGTTGCCTTCGAACGCGACCCGGTTGATGACTGGGTTTTCCACAACCGTGACGACCATCCGGCCGCCGGCCTGGCTGATTCTCACGTCCTGGAACAGACCGGTCGCATAGAGTGCCTTGAGGGCACCATCGATCCGCGCCGCGTCGAGACGGTCCCCGCCGCCGGCGCGGAAATAGGAGCGGATCGTCTCCGCCTCCACACGTCTATTGCCTTCGACGACGATCTGGGACGCGCTTTGCGCATACGCATAGCTCGCTCCGCCGAGGCCGCCGGCCAACGAGCAGAATAACGCCCCACCGAGGACCATGCACGCGATGCCAAGTCCCCGAATTCCCCGCACGCAACGTCCCATGCGCTCCGCGCCCTATTCCCTGATACCCTGGGTCCCCGCGACTCCCGGTGCCGTTTGTACAGGCTTTGCGCCCCCACGCAAACAGAGATTAACCTCTCATTCGCCTTTGGCCTCAGGACGTTGCAGGCGCGTTACACCAGCATAATTACACCGCAAAATCGGCCTGATCAGGTCTCGAATGGGCCTAACGATGACCGGATTGGGTCTTACGACGAGCCGAAATGCGACAAGTCGTTCCATACCGTGAAGATCATCAGCATGACGATGATCGCGAGCCCGATTCGGAATCCGAACTCTTGTACTCGCTCCGATAGCGGCCGGCCGCGAATCGCCTCAAACGCGTAGAACAGAAGGTGGCCGCCATCGAGCAGCGGGATCGGGAACAAGTTCAACAGGCCGATCGATACCGAAATCAGTCCGGCCCAATTCATCAGCGTGGCGAAACCGAGTGAGGCGGCCTGCCCGGACATCTGGGCAATGCGCAGCGGCCCGCCGAGCTGATCCGTCGAGGCGCGGCCGACCACAAGCTTGCCCAGATAGGCGAAAGTCTGGTCGATCACGAACCACGTCTGGCGCACCGCCTCGCGCAGGCCGCCAAGCGGACTGAATTTGACCGTCTTGATATCCTGGGGAGAATTCGTCTGGCTCACGCCCAGGCGTCCGATCCGATGGACATTGCCGAAAATGTCCTTGTCGACCACCAACCGGGGCGTCGCGCGCAGTGGAACCTGGGCGCCGCCGCGCTCGACCACGAAATCGAGGGGTTCGCCGGCACTGAGCGAGACGATCTCCTGCATTTCCCTGAAGCTTTCGATCGTCCGGCCATTGATCGACAACACGAGATCGCCCGGCTTGAACCCGGCGTCGGCGGCCGCGGTGCCGGCCACCACCTCATCGACGCGGGGGGCGGTTTCCTGCTTGCCGTAGATCGTGAAGATCGTGGCGAAGATCGCGATGGCCAAAAGGAAATTCGCGATCGGTCCAGCCGCGACCACGGCCGCGCGAGCGCCGACCGACTTGTGAAAGAAGCTGACGCGGCGCTCGTCGGCGGTCATCGCCGCGACCTTGTCCTGGTCGGGAACGCTCGCCGCGTTCTCGTCGCCGAAGAACTTGACGTAGCCGCCGAGCGGAATGGCTGAAACCTTCCAGCGCGTTCCGTGGCGATCGTTGAAGCCGGCAATCTCCGGGCCGAACCCGATGGAGAAGACGAGTACCTTAATACCGCACCAGCGCGCAACCAGAAAATGGCCGAGCTCGTGGACGAACACGATGATCGTGAGGACGAAAAGGAATGGGAGGACGACGCTGATCACGACGTGACCCAGTAAGGCGAAGTGCTCAACGAAGTTCCAACTCATCACCTGAACCTCCAACCCCGGTCCCCACCACACCGGGGTTAACAATTGCCGAAGCCGTTATGATGCCTTTGAGGCGAATTCACGCACAAGGTCCCGGGCCAAAGATCGCGCGTTATAGTCAATGGCGAGTGCGGCCTCGACATCAGCCGGCTCCGCCAGCAGGCCGCGCGCCGACGCCGCCTCAATGGTCGCCTCGACCAGTCCGGGAATCCCGCTGAAACCGATGCGGCGTTCGAGAAACTCGCCGACAGCGATTTCGTTCGCGGCGTTGAGCACGGTCGGCGCCCCCGCGCCGGCCTCAAGCGCAAGCCGTGCAAGCCGCAGGGCGGGGAAGCGGACCGGATCGGGCGCCTCGAACGTCAGGTTCTGCAGACGGGCGAACTCGAGCCGGGTCGCGGCCTCGACGCGGTCCGGCCAGGCGAGGCAGTGCGCGATCGGAACGCGCATGTCGGTCGGGCCGAGCTGGGCCACCATCGAGCCGTCGCAGTACTCGACCATGCCGTGGACGATCGACTGCGGATGCACGAACACGTCGATCATCGCGGCCGGCACGTCGAACAGGTGATGAGCCTCGATGATCTCGAGTCCCTTGTTCATCAGCGTCGCGGAATCGATCGTGACCTTCGGTCCCATCGACCAGTTGGGATGGCGCAGCGCCTGCTCGGGGGTCGCCGCCCTGATCGCATCCGCCGTCCAGGTGCGGAACGGACCGCCCGACGCGGTGAGAATGATGCGATGCACGTTCTCGCGCGTGCCCGCGCCGAGCGACTGGAAGATCGCGTTGTGCTCCGAATCGACCGGCAGCACAGTCGCGCCTCCGGCGGCCGCGCGCCGCATGAACAGATGGCCGGCGCAGACCAAGGTTTCCTTGTTGGCAAGCGCGACGATCGCGCCGCGTTCGGCCGCCGCGAGGGTCGGGCGCAGTCCGGCGGCGCCGGTGATCGCGCCCATCACCCAGTCGGCCGGGCGCTGCGCCGCCTCGACCACCGCAGCCTCGCCGGCGCCGGCCGCGATGCCCGAGCCGGCGAGCGCCGACTTGAGCTCCTGGTAGCCGGCCGGATCCGATACGGCCGCGAAGCTCGCATCGAGCTCGCGCGCGATTTTCGCCAGCGCGCCTGCATTGCGCGCCGCAGTCACCGCCTCGACACGAAAGCGCGTCCGGTTGCGCTTGACCAGGTCGATCGTGCTCGTGCCGATCGAGCCGGTCGCGCCCAGGATCGTGATCGAGCGGCCGGACGGGCTCGGCGCGACATCGGATCGGGACAGCGGGACGGCGCTCGTCATCGTTTCACCCGGGCCTCGTTTACCCACACGACATTCGCGGCATTCACAACGTTCACCATACCAAGAGGCCCCGCGCCGGCGCGCCGAGGCCGCCGCGCGCGATGCCGATCACCGCAGCGACCACGGCCGCCGCCAGAAATCCGTCGAGGCGATCCATCACGCCGCCATGCCCTGGAATGACATGGCCGGCATCCTTCACGCCGAACCGCCGCTTGACCGCCGACTCGAAGAGGTCGCCCACCTGCGACATCGCGGAGAGTAGCAGGGCGAGCCCCGCAATCGCGAACAAATTTGCGCGATACCCCGTCCGCAATCCAATGCTCGCGACCGCACAGGCCGCCGCCACGGCACCGAGCGCGCCGCCGATCGCGCCCGACCAGGTCTTGTTCGGGCTGACCGCCGGCCAGAGGCGCGGTCCGCCAATTCCACGGCCGACGAAATAAGCGGCGATGTCGGTCGTCCACACGATCGCAAACAAGAAGATGATCGCCGTGAAGCCCAATTCCGTGTCCGCTCGCAACACGACCGGCGGGACGAGCGCCGCGCCCGCGTAGAGCACGCCCGCGGCGATCCAAGCCGCCGTCCAAGCCGCGGTCAAAGCGGCCTCGCGCGAGGTCCGACGTGCGGCCGCGGCGATGAGCGCGACCGCGGCGGTCCCGCAGGCGATCATCGCGGCGCCCAGCACGGCCTTGCCGATCACGGCGAGAGCGGCGGCGATCAGAAGCGCAGCCAGCCCAATCGCCAATGCGGGCCGCCCGCTTGCCGTCAGGGTGAGCCACTCGTACGCGATCGCAACCGCGGCAGCTCCCCAAAACAGGGCGAACGGCCACCCCCCCGCATAGGCTGCCGCGACGGCCAGCGGGGCAAGCACCGCGGCCGAGATCACCCGCAGCAGAAGTCCGTCGCCCGAACGGACGGACGCCGGCCCGGGTGTCCGCGGGGGCGCAGCGTCGCCGGTCACGCGCTCACGATCCGGTGCGCGCCGCGAGGCCGCCGAAGCGGCGCTCGCGCCGGTGGAATTCGAGGATCGCGTCCTCGAGCGCGCGGCGGTCGAAGTCGGGCCAGTAGAGCGGCACGAACACCAGCTCGCTGTAGGCCGCCTGCCACATCAGGAAATTGGACAAGCGCTGCTCGCCGCTGGTGCGGATGATGAGGTCGGGATCCGGCACCTCGGGCGCGTCGAGGTAGGACGACAGCGTCTCGGCCGTGATCGCCTCGACGGACACGCGGCCGGCGGCCACCTCGGCGGCGGCGCGGCGGGCGGCGCGCGCGATCTCCTGCCGGGCGCCGTAGTTGAAGGCGACCACCAGGACGAGACCCGTATTGCCGTGCGTGAGCTCCTCGGCCTCCTGCAGCAGACGGCCGATCTCCGGATCGAGGCCCTCGCGTTCGCCGATGATGCGCACGCGCACATTGCTGCGATGGAGGTCCACGAGGTCGTTGCGCACGAATCGGCGCAGCAATCCCATCAGCTCGTGCACCTCGGCCAGCGGCCGCGACCAGTTCTCGGCGCTGAAGGAGAAGATCGTCAGATAGTCGATCCCGAGTTCGCCGGCCGCCCGCACGGTGCGACGCAGCGCCTCGACGCCGCGGCGATGACCTTCCACGCGCGGAAGTCCGCGTTGGGCGGCCCAGCGTCCGTTGCCATCCATGATGATGGCGACGTGTCGCGGGGCGCCGAAGCCATTGCTGAGCTTCGCCGCCGCCTCGGTTTCGGGCATCTCGTCCTGCCTTGCCTCGTCCCGTTTCATCCGGGCTCGATCAGTCGCACGTCTCGGCCACCGCTCTCGCCGATGACCGCGCTAGACCGTCATGATCTCTTTTTCCTTTTGCGCGAGCGCGTGATCGATATCGGCGATCATCGCATCAGTCGCCTTCTGCACCTCCGTCGAGTGCCGCTTCTCGTCGTCCTGGCTCATCTTATGCTCTTTCTCGAGCTTCTTGAGCAGATCGAGGCCGTCGCGGCGCACGTGCCGCACCGCGACCTTCGCGGCCTCGGCGTATTTATGCGCCACCTTGACCAGTTCCTTGCGCCGCTCCTCGTTGAGCTCGGGGACGCGCAGACGGATCACCTGGCCCTCGGTGGCGGGCGTGAGGCCGAGATTGGCGGCCGTGATCGCCTTCTCGACCGCATGCACCATGGACTTGTCCCAGACCTGCACCGAAATCAGCCGCGGCTCCGGCACCGTGACGGTCGCGAGCTGGTTGAGCGGCATGTGGCTGCCATAGGCGTCGGCCTGCACGTGATCGAGCAGATGCGGCGACGCACGGCCGGTGCGCAGGCCGGCGAGTTCCTGCCTGAAAACCTGCATGGCGCCCTGCATGCGGCGCTTGAGTTCGTTGAGGTCGTAAGTTGCGGCTGCCATGGGCGCCTCTCCTCGGATGTCCGGTCGCGCGTCCGTGCGCGCGGGTCCGTTCAGCCGCCGACGACGGTCGATCGACCCTTGCCACGCAGCACGGCTTCGATCGCCCCTCGCTCGCGGATCGAGAACACAATGATAGGTATACGGTTTTCGCGGGCAAGCGCAAATGCGGTGGCGTCCATGATCCTGAGGCCGCGCTCGATCGCCTCATCGTGGGTGAGCCGATCGTAGCGCTTGGCCTTGGGGTCGGTTTTCGGGTCCGCGCTGTAGACGCCGTCCACGCTGGTCGCCTTGAGCACCGCCTGCGCGTCGATCTCGGCTGCCCGCAGGACTGCGGTCGTATCGGTCGTGAAGAACGGGTTGCCGGTACCGCCCGCGAAGATGACGATCCGGCCGTCGTCGAGATGGCGCAGCGCGCGCTGGCGCTCGTAGGTCTCGCACACCTGCGGCATTGCCAGTGCCGACATGGTGCGGGCGGACGCGCCCGCGCGCTCAAGCGCCGACTCGAGCACGAGCGCGTTCATCACGGTCGCCAGCATGCCCATGGCGTCGCCGGTCGGCCGCGACACGCCTTGCGCCGAGACTTCGACGCCGCGCAGCACATTGCCGCCCCCCACCACCACGCCGAGGGTGAGGCCGAGCCCGCGCGCCGCGATCAGGTCGGCCGCGAAGGCCTCGATGGTCGGCCGGTGGATGCCGAATGGCTCGGGTCCGCTCAGGGCCTCGCCCGACAGCTTGATGACGACGCGCCGATAGCTCGGCTCAGGCATGGCGCCATTCCCCCGCTCGGGCCGCAGGCGACGTGCAAGTGTCCGATGCGCGTGCGGCGGCCACGGCGCTGATCGCTACGCGTTTTCCAGTTCCTGCCGCTCGACGCCCTCGCCCACCGCATAGCGCACGAAGCCCGTCACCTTGATCGGACCGCCGACCTTGCCCTCGGCCTCCTTGAGCGCCTGCGCGACCGACTTCTTGTCGTCGTGGACATAGGGCTGATCGAGCAGGCAGACCTCCTTGTAGAAGGTCTTGAGCCCCGACTCGACGATCTTGGCAATGACGTTGTCGGGCTTGCCCTGTTGGCGGAACTTCTCGGCGAGCACGTTCTTCTCCCGCTCCACGGTGGCTGGATCGAGCCCCGCCGGATCGACCGCCTGCGGATTGGACGCCGCCACGTGCATCGCGACGAGGCGCCCGAGGGCCGTGAGTTCGTCGCTCTTGCCGGGGCTCTCGAGGCCGACCAGCACGCCGATCTTGCCGAGACCGTCGGTCACGGAATTATGGACATAGCTGCCGATCGCACCCTTGCTGACCGAAAGCTCGGCGGCGCGACGCAGCGTCATGTTCTCGCCGATGGTCGCAACCGCGTCCGCCAGGGCGTGTTCGACGGTGACGCTGCCCGCCTTGGCGGCCTTGATCTTCGCGACGTCGCTGCCGACGTCGAGCGCGACCCCGGCGACCATTTTGACCAGGCCCTGGAACATGTCGTTGCGCGCGACGAAGTCGGTTTCCGAGTTGACCTCGACCAGCACGCCCTTGGGGCCCGCGACCTTGACGGCGATCAGGCCTTCGGCGGCGACGCGCCCCGCCTTCTTGGCGGCCTTGGCGAGCCCCTTTTTGCGCAGGTGGTCGATCGCCGCGTCCATGTTGCCCTGGGTCTCGGCGAGCGCGGCCTTGCAATCCATCATGCCAGCGCCGGTAATCTCGCGGAGTTCCTTGACCATCGAAGCGCTGATGTCCGCCATCGTCCTGGGTCCTTGATCAAATCACGTGAAATTCGAAGCAAATCGCGGCCGGCGCTCGGCCGGCCGCCGTCCGATCGCGTCCCGCACACAGACGTGAGGCCGGCCTATTCGGCTTCGGCGCTCAGTGTCTTGGCCTGGGCGATCCAGCCGTCGACGCGACCCGGCAGTCCCATCTCCTCGCCCACATTGTGCGCCGCATCGGGGCCGAGGCCGGCGATCTGCCAGTAGTGGAAGATGCCGAGGTCGTTGAGCTTCTTCTCGATAGCCGGCGACACGCCCGGCAGCTTCTTGAGGTCGTCGGCGACCCCGCGCGGACCGGAAAGCGCCTCAAACCCGAGCGGCTTTTCGGCCGTCGCCACCTCTTCGACGGCAGGCTCGGCCGCCGCGCCGACATCGATGCCCATCTCGCCCTGCGCGCGCCCGATGCCGTCGATCGCGGCCTTCGAAATCAGGTCGCAATAGAGCGTGATGGCGCGGCCGGCGTCGTCATTGCCCGGCACCACAAAGGTGATGCCTTCCGGATTACAGTTGGTGTCGACCACGGCAGCGACCGGGATGCCGAGCCGGCGCGCCTCCTTGATCGCGATGTCCTCCTTGTTGGTGTCGATCACGAACAGGAGGTCGGGCAGTCCGCCCATGTCCTTGATGCCGCCGAGCGCGCGGTTGAGCTTGTCGCGCTCGCGCGTGAGCGTGAGACGCTCCTTCTTGGTATAGCCCTGCGCCTCGCCGGAGCCGAGCATCTCGTCGAGCTTGCGCAGCCGCTTGATCGATTCGGAGATGGTCTTCCAGTTGGTGAGCGTGCCGCCGAGCCAGCGCGAATTGACGAAATATTGCGCCGACTTCTTCGCAGCTTCCGCCACCGCCTCCTGCGCTTGGCGCTTGGTGCCGACGAACAGGATGCGGCCGCCCTTGGCGACCGTGTCGCTCACCGCGCTCAGCGCGCGGTGCAGCATCGGCACGGTCTGGGCGAGGTCGATGATGTGGATGTTGTTGCGGGTACCGAAGATGTACGAGCCCATCTTCGGGTTCCAGCGGTGGGCCTGATGGCCGAAATGCACGCCAGCCTCAAGCAGCTGGCGCATCGAATAGTCCGGCAGCGACATATCGTTTCGTTCTCCGGTTGGTCCTCCGCGGATTTGTGAGCGACAACAAGCACTTACGGCCGGCTGTCGCCACCGGACGGCCATTCGGGCCAGAATCCGCGTGTGAGATGGCCGGGTATATAGCGGTGACGGCCCAAAGACGCAAGGAAAACGGGACCTTGCCCGGGCCTTTAAACGTCGCCGCATCAGGTCACCGCGTTGGCGGTCTCCAGACTGTCGAGCAGGGCGGCGCGCCGCATATAGGCCTTGGCGGCCACGGTGTCCTCGGCGGTGCGGCGCAGTTCGTCGAAGCGTGCGGCGCGCGCGGCCGGGTCGCGCTCCTCCATCAGCTTCTTGTTGGCAATGGTCTGCGCCTGCACGTATTGGACCGCCGCGTGGCGGCGCTGGCGGCTGTAGAGATCGAGCAGGCTTTCATCCGCCTCGCCCTTGATCACCCGCGCGAGCTTCTCGGCGAGATTGATGCCGTCATGGATGCCGCCGTTCATGCCCATGCCGCCGATCGGGTTGTTGACATGCGCGCTGTCGCCGGCGAGCAGCACGCGGCCCTGCCGGAAGGTGGCCGCCACCCGCTGGCTGACCGGATAGACGTTGACGTATTCGACGTCATAGCGCCCGGACCTCGGGAAGAATTTTTGCAGCCGCATCTCGATCCGCTCCGGCGACAGCGCGACCTCGTCGGGCTCCTCGTTGCTGACCGGAAAGATCGCGCGCCACAGGCCGGGCGGGCGCTTGCCCCGCACCTTGAACAGATTGCACCACTCATCCGGATCCGAGAAATAGTTGCGCAGCACCAGATCACGGTTGACCGTGCCGAAATCGAAGCTGGTCGCGATCTTGATGAACCTCTCCGGATAGGTGAAGCCCTCGAACTCGATCTCGGCGAGCTTGCGCACCGTGCTGCGGCCGCCGTCGCAACCGATCACGTAGGCGGCCCGCAGCTTCCCGTCGCCGTCGGGCGCCGCATAGTCGATCTCGATGCCGTCCGCCTCCTGCGTCATGCCGGTGACGGCGTGGGAAAAGCGCACGTCGAAATCGCCCGCATTGGCAAATTCGGCCGCGATCGAAGCGGTCAGCTTGTACTGCTCGTACTGCAGCACGAACGGAAACTTGAATTCGTCGCGCATGCGATCGAGATCGAACTCGGCCACCACCGAGCGGTTGACGCGGTCATGGAAGCGATAGGTGGTCGAGATCAGGCCGAGCGGAAGGATCTTCTGCGTGACACCGAGTTCGTCGAGCAAGGCGAGCGTCGTCGGATGGATCGTGGCGGCGCGCTGGTCTTCGACCGGCGCCGGTTCCTGCTCGAATACGGTGACCGGCACGCCCTGCCGGTTGAGCGCAAGCGCGCACACCATGCCGACCGGCCCGGCTCCGACGATGACGACGCGTGGAGCGGCGTCACGCGCAACTGTACCAACCATCGCGTGCTCATGCCGCCTTGTTGGCCGGCATCACGTCCTTGACGGCGCCCTTCCAGCCACTTTCGGTGACGTCGAACACGATACCCTCCGGCGTCTTGTACTTGACCTCGTAATAGACGTTGGGGCCCGTCTCCTTGCGGCCCGTGACGTAGCTGCCGCCCGCCGCGGTGATCGCTTTGTCGATCTCCTCCACGCTGTCGACCCACATGCCGAAATGGATGAGGCCGGTGACGTTCTTCTGGCCTTCCATGCCGGCGATCGGTTCGTCGCCGAAATTGAGCAGCGCCACATTCATGATGCCGTCGGTCATGTAGACGCCGCGCTGGGCGTTGCCGGCGCGGCTCATGCCGAACGCCTGCTCGAAGAATTTCGCGGTGGCTTCCGGATCGCGAACCGAGATCGCGATGTGGCGAAGCTTGTTGGCCATAGGGCGGGGCTCCTGTCGTGGGGCGAATTCGGAATTCTATATGAACGCTGCGCCGATGCGGGGTCAATCGTCCGTGGCGGGCGCCGCCCCGACTGCACCCGCGCCACCGCCTGCTGGAAAGGCGCAAACCGCCGGCCTATCGTTCGCGACGGGCGCGCCGCCGCGCGCTCCCCAGAAAGGCATGGCAGATGCGCACGCAGGTCGGGATCATCGGTGCGGGTCCGGCGGGCCTCTTTCTCTCGCACCTGTTGTTTCGCGAGGGCATCGACTGCGTCGTGCTGGAGGCGCGCAGCCGCGAGCACGTCGAGGGGCGCGTGCGCGCCGGCGTGCTCGAGCAGGGTACGGTCGATCTCATGCATGAACTCGGCCTCGACCAGCGGCTGCGGCGCGAATGCATGGTCGACAATGCGCTCGACATCCGCTTCCGCGACGGGCTGATCCATCTCGACCTGCCGGCGCTGTCGGGCGGCAAGAGCGCGACGATCTACGGTCAGCAGGAGGTCGTGAAGGATCTGGTCGCGGCGCGGCTCGCCGACGGCGCGCCGCTCCTGTTCGAGGCGGAGGTCACGGCGCTCGATGGCATCGAAAGCGCGGCCCCGACGATCCGCTACCGCGTCGCCGGCCGCGACAAGACGCTCGCCTGCGACGTCATCGCGGGATGCGACGGGTTTCACGGCGTCTGCCGCGACGCCGTCCCGGTCGGGGCGCTCACGGTGTATGACCGGATCTTCCCGTTCGGCTGGCTCGGGATTCTGGCCGAGGCCCCGCCGATCCGGGAGATGACCTACATCAACCACGAACGCGGCTTTGCGCTGTGCAGCCGGCGCTCTCCGCGCGTCTCGCGCCACTATCTGCAGGTCGCGGCCGACGAGAATCTCGACCTCTGGCCGGACTCGCGCTTCTGGGAAGAGCTGCAACGGCGGCTGGGCGATGGCGCCGGCGAACTGGTGACGGGCCGCATCTTTCAGAAGGGGGTGACGCCGGTGCGCTCGTTCGTCGCCGCTCCCATGCGCCATGGCCGGCTGTTTCTCGCCGGCGACGCCGCCCATATTGTGCCGCCTACCGGCGCCAAGGGCCTCAACCTCGCGGTTGCGGACGTGCGCGTGCTGGCGCGGGCGCTTGCCGAATTCTTCCGCATCGGGAGCAGCGAGCGGCTCGACCGCTATTCCGACACTTGCCTCAAGCGCGTGTGGAAGACGGTGCGCTACTCGACCTACATGACGCGCCTCTTGCACCGCTTCGATGCCGACAGCCCGTTCGAGCGGCAGCTGCAGCTGGCCGAGCTTGCCTACGTGGCGGGCTCGCCTACCGGGCAGGCGATGGTCGCCGAGAACTACGTGGGGCTGCCGTTCGAGGACGATTGAGTTCAGCCGCCCCGATTTTCAAGTCGGCGTGCTCACGTCGTCCCAATCGGTCTCCTCGAAACGCACCAGCCAGTTCAGCGCATGGTGCCGTTCCATGATGACTTCACCCTCGATACCGGGCGGTGGTGCACTCTTGGTCGTCCAAGCCTGGCGCGCGGCCCAGTGCAGGCGATAGTGCAGGTCCAGGGCGTCGAGAATCTCGCTCGCCGGCCGAAGCCGGCCGTCGCCGATCAGCTTTGTAGCGTCCGCCTTCATCAGGGTTCTGACCGTCAGGGAGACGTCGCAGATGCCGGCCGGAAACGGCAGCGTGTCGATCAGCCCGAGGGCCCATTCGAGCAGAAACAGCGCTTCATAGCGCCAAGTGAACTGCGGCAGCACGTCCTGTGCCGGCGCTTCCTGGCCGAGAAAGTCCCGCTCCTTGGGCGACAGGTGGTCGAACGCGGCGGGGGTGCGACGTTGCAGTTCGGTGACCGGAATGGCACCCTCACCGTTGGCGGCGGACTCGGCGCGCACGGCAACGACCAGCAGGGCCAGGGCGCGCCCCGCGACCTGCCCGCCGGTGCGCAGGCGCAGCTCCGGTTCCGACACCAGCGGCGGCAAGTGATCGGGGACGTGAATGCCCCTGGCCGTGATCAGCGCATCGGTGCGTGCCTTGCGGTCCCATGCTTCGCGCGGATACGGCACCTCCGCCTGCGGATCGGACCGGCCGCCCGCGTCCAGCAGGATCCGCCCCTGCGGGTCGCGCACGCCGCCGTCGGGCAGAAACACGATCGCGTTGGCGCGGGCCGCCCAGCGCGCGAAGGCATCGGACTCGCTCTCGTCAAACGACAAGCTGACATGCTGGTTGACACGCTCGATATGGCGGATGGTGTGGTAGCGCACCAGCGTCATCCCCCCGTCGCCACGGCTCTGCACGTAGCCGCGAAAGCCGGCCAAGTGCTGCTTCAATTCCGGATCGGTGATGTCGCGGCGATTGTTGAGCGTGTGGGGAAAATCGATCGCCGGCAGCGCCGCGACGGTGCAATAGGCGTTGGCCAGCATGCGATGCGCGTCGGGCGCCGTCGCGCTCTGCGCCGGAACCTTGCTGCCGATGATTTTCTTCAGCTCGCCCCACATGACTCCCGCTCCCTCTGCCACCGACTCATAATCTTCTACCGGAAAGATGGCCTTCACATGAACGGCCCTCCTGGTTGCGTTCGTCGGCACAAGTCGACGCAAGTCGACTGATGCGCCGCAGCCGCGACTTTGCTAGGCTCACGCATCCAACGTCATCGAGGAAATGCCATGCCGTCGCTCAACGAGATCCAGAGCAAGCCCGCCGTTCGGATCGCACCGAACAATCCGGTGTTCGACCTGCCGGTGATCGTCGGCATCGAGGAAGGGCTGTTTGCCAAGGCCGGGCTCGACGTCGGCTTCTCGGCGACCTACGCGGACCGCGAGAAGGACGCGATCGGCAAACCGATCATGTCCCGCCTCAAGGAACAGATGTTCGATAGCGGCTCGGCCGACAGCTACAATGTGTGCGAATGGGCGAGCATCGACCGCCTCGAGCGCGGCAGCCGCGGCGGCAACATCGCGGCGCTGCGCGCGGCCGTCGCCGCGCAGGCGATCCTGTCCTTCGACGAGGCGCTGCAGGTGCCGCGCGACCTCGCCGACGTTCCGGTCGTCGTGCAGGAGCTCACCGGCTCGCACTACACGACCCTGCAGATGCTCGAAAGCGCGATCGGCGCGGAGCACGTCAGGATCGAGCATGGCGGGCTGCCGCAGATGCGCTGGGCCGCCCTCAAGAACGGCAGCGCCCGCGCCGTGACCGTGATGGAGCCGTTCATCAGCCTCGGCCTCAAGGAGGGCGCGCACATCATCGCGGCCTCGTTCTATCGCGGCGGCGAGGTGATCTCGGCCGAGCTCACGCCCGAGCAGCGCAAGGCCTACTACGATGCCGAGAACGCGGCGGTCGATCTCATCAATGCGGACTTCTACAAATATGCCCACCACGTGACGGCGCACGCCAAGGGAGCGCTCGCGCCCAACGAGCTGCTGCGCGCCTTTGTGCGCTACAAGCACGTCGACCATTACGATCCGAGCCGGTTCGATCGCGCCTATGACTGGATGAAGGCGCGCGGGCTGACCGAGGGCCAGAGCCAGCACGCCGCCCTGGTGGTGGGCTAAGCTTCGCCGTCGTCATTGCGAGCGAAGCGAAGCGATCTCGCTTCGCTTGCGCCTGCGGCGGAGATTGCTTTGCTGCGCTCGCAATGACTGTGTCTGATCTCACACCGCCTGGACTTCGACAACGCCCGGCACCGCCTTGATGGCGCCGAGGATCTGCGGCGAGACCTTGTAGCGTCCGGGCAGCTTCACCTCGACCTCGGCGCCGGCGCCGAGCAGCGCCACGATCGAGACCTCGCCGTCGCCTTTGGCGTCGAGCCGCTTCGCCACCGCGTCGAGCGGCTTGTCGTCGCGCACGAAGACGCGCAGTCCCTTCTGCAGGCGGGCGGCCGCCTGCTCGAGCGGCTCGACCGACTGGATACGCGCGCGCACGTCGTCGCCCTGCGCCTCCGCGTTGAGAAACAGCAGCACCGCGGTGCCGGGCTCCAGCAGGTCGCGATACTGCTCAAGCCCTTCCTGGAAGATGATCGCCTCGTAGTGGCCGGACGGGTCGGACAGGCCGATGATGCCCATCTTGCTGCCCGACTTGGTGCGCCGCTCCATGCGCGACACCACCGTGGCGGCGACGCGGCCCGCGGTGGCGCCCGCCTTCACGGCGCGCGCGAGCTCGGTCCAGGACTGCACCCGCAGCCC
>Ga0126384_10000160_pt1 | contig 32437 bp, 32 predicted proteins | sample PanSoiMetPlot_36_FD_92543 | JGI IMG/M metagenome (GOLD analysis project Ga0126384, IMG submission 92543) | Tropical forest soil microbial communities from Panama - MetaG Plot_36 | ecosystem: Environmental > Terrestrial > Soil > Tropical forest > Bulk soil | place: Panama | collected 2016-02-17 | reverse complement strand
CGGCAGGCTAGACAGTCTACGGTACCTCTGGACAGTCTACGGTACCTCTGGACAGTCTACGGTACCGCTGGACAGTCTACGTTATCCCCCGCCGTTCTGAGCGCACAGATGGTGCGGTATTGTGCTCAAAGCCAGCTCGAAGCAGACCGATTAGCAAAAACACAAGCAGCGGAATTGTGTTGATGATTGGCCCTTTAATCGATCGAGGACCTTCGCTTCCATTGAACCAGTGAGCAAACGAAAACAGAGCCCAAAAGACGGTCATCGACCAATGGAACGGCAAACTTTGGTCATAGTGGCGGACGAACCAAAAGGTTATCAAACCGGTGAACACCAATAGTGATGACAATTCCTGAATCAAATGAATTGCGAGATCGTCGTTGTGAGCAAATTCGATGACGAATTGACGCAAGGCTTCTGGCATAAGCCCGGTATGAAAGAGCATTACGGTCGCGCCGACAATCAGGAACAATGCGCCAAAGAGACTGTATACAATCCTTGAAATAGTCCTGATCATCCTTTGGAGTCCGCAAGAACGTTTTGTTATTGAGCCTTTGGTTGCGCGACTTGAGTTCCCTGGGAGGCTACGACCTGCCAACCGTCCTCTCTCTTGGCAAACACATCGGTGAATCGCAGGACCACGCTCACACGATTGCCCTGGTAGGTTCCAGCCAGGACTGACCGTCCCGTAACGATCGCGATTTTTCCAAACGCACGTACTTTCAGATCGTCTACGGATCCGGATTCAATCTTACGCTCGCCGGAGCCTAGTTCTTGCAGCACCTGGGCCTTCGTCAGCACGCGTCCCGTCAGATCTATTACGGACCAATCCGGCGCCAGAATAGATTCGATGGTCTTTCGGTCTCCGTTGAGCCAGGCCTTAACAATCTTCTGCTCGATTTGAGCCAGTTCTTTTTCGACGTCACCTGTCTGATTTGAAGCAACAAAGGCATCGCCTTGATGAACCAGACTCAAGGTGATTAAGGAAGCAGCCAGGAAGATTCGGTTCATACTAACCTCGAAAAGAATTGATTCATTGAAGAATTGAGTCATTGAAGAGTTGAGTCATTGAATCATTGAATCATTGAATCATTGAAGAATTGAGTCATTGAATCATTGGAATCATTGAGCTATCGACTCATTGACCAACAGAGAATCAATGACAGAACACTCTGAATTAATGAATGACTCAATGACTCAATGACTCAATGATTCAATGACTCAATGATTCAATTCTTCAATGATTCAATTCTTGATAAAAAGGCCGAAACGTCCCGCGGTTGGACGTTTCGGCCGCATTCACGAACTCACGATTTCTGATGCAAGTCAGCCGGACCTATTTGAGATCGGCCATGCGAACGGCTAGTCGCCCCGGGTCGTGACAGGTCATGCATGTGAGGCTGCTATTGGCGGCGGACTCGGGGTTCGCCTTCCACTTCTTGGCCATTGGTTCATATGGTGTGCCAGGCAGAAGCGCAAGCATCTTATCGACGAATTGGGCAGATTCTTCCTTCCGCCCTGTCCGTTGGGCCGTCTGCGCAACACCGGCGAGAACCTCACCTTTCAGGTGTAAAGGCAGCTTATCCACAAAAGCAGCCTGCGATTTGTACAGCGCTTGATAGTTATCGTAAGCGGTCGCCCAGGCTTCTGCGCGATACTCACTTGGCAGGCGGTCAGCAAACAGAGCGAAACTTCCCCCGGTTATTGGGGCTACTCCTTCGTTACCGGGTGATTTTTGTGCCTCGCCAAATACTTCGCGAGCCTGTCGGTAGTATCGCTGGAATTCGTCGGCGCGTTTATTCTCGTTCGCTATCACCGCGCGGTACAGCAATGCGCCTCCCTTCCAGGCGAGAAGATTGCCTTTCTGGTCAGGACGCTGTTCCAGCAATAACTGAATGTTCTTTTCGCCTCTTTCGAAGCGTTTCATATCATCGGCCATAAATCCGGCGAAGATATCTTCACGGAGCAAGGTATGAACGGTTAGTCGTGAATCAGAAAGCGGGACCTGTTGCGACTGAGCCGCAGCCACAGTCACAAGAGCAGCTATTAGAAGGATTTTAATGATTCGAGTCAAGGTTAAACCTCCTGAATTGAGATCCAGAGCGGATCGAGTCTACCAGCCATACAAAGCGAGTACAATGCGCTGGCCGGTTCAGATATGCTGCGCATCGAGGTTAAACACACATACCCCACTATTCGACAAGCGCTTCAGTCTGCAAAACGCTTGGCTGACTTAAATGGTTCCATCTGAATTACGATTGATACATCCGGGGCTGGGCTTTGTTAACTTGTGGAGGACTTAAACGATCACAGCTGCAGTAGTAAGGAGGAAGGTCTTAATAATTCGCCGATTATGAATCCCGCACCAAAACCAAGCCCGTGCCGCGACAAATTATGCAAAAATTGTTCGAAAACTCTGCTCGGTCGCGAGGGCGAGAGCGGCCGGTTCCAAGGCAGCGTGGGCACTTAATTGGCGGTTGATGGACTAGTAAAGTGCGCTTGCTCTTACACCCCCACATGGTTTTCCGGCAATCATACCGACACCCGCACAACTGGCGCAGATTTCAGGTGCATACTCCCTGTTTTTGTGCGTTTGCTCGTAAATTTGTCGATCTATTTTTGCGAGTAGTTGAGCTGAGTGCTCCAACATGCCTAGTGACTTTTCGTGCAAACGATGCAGTTCCGCGCGATTCTCAGCCACGTTCAGCCGCTGGAAACGAAGTAAGTCTAGTATCTCCTGGCGTTTCGCAACCGTGGTTGTGGCGTTTAGGAGGTTCTCCAGAAGGTCAACGGTCGAGTCTATATGCGTCGACAAGCTTGACCAATGAATCCAGCTCTGCCTTTACTCCTTCGATTGGTTTAGTTCGAATTCGCTCAAGCAGTCCGAGTAGACGAGACTCGAGCAAATTCATCAAATTCGGTCGGGGCGGGGGAATAGTGGATCTTTCACTCAGAGAGGTATTCCTCAGAATACTTCAAGACGTTACGATCTGGAACCTGAGAAAATGTTAGTCGAGGAACCGCATTTCATCAAGCTCTTTTATGCGGCACACGGAACATTTGCTTACTTCAGAACTTCCCTAACGACTCGTTTCCTAATGAACCTCGTGTCTCGGACGCTTGCTGCACGATCGCTTCGATTGGCCCTTGCGCAAGGGAACACTGGTTCGTACGTGTCACAAAATCCAGTAAGGACGTCTATAATGCTTGACCGCAGCGTTAGCGGTGACTGAAGCTATTAAGCATTGTGAGTGGTCAATCTACACAACAGCTGCGTGCTATGAAGGAAGATCGCACAAAAGAAAAGCCCAAATTCTCTCAAAGAGACTTACTTCGATTGCTTGGGTACGCTAAGCCGTACCGCGTTCGGCTCGCGATCGCATTACTCTCGCTGTTCGTTGCCGGAGGCCTCGGACTGTTGTTTCCACAAGTAGTCGGCATGTTAATCGACGCCGCATTCGTTCAGCGCGACTCGCAAAAGCTGAATCGATTTGCTCTACTTTTAGTCGGCGTTTTTGCTGCGCAGGCGGCGTTCAGTTTCCTGCGAACGTATCTGCTTTCATACACCGGGGAGAGAATAGTCGCCGATGTACGAACTCAGCTCTACAACCATCTGACCGGGCTTCCGGTCTCTTTCTTTGCCAACCGGCGAGTCGGGGAGCTTACATCGCGTCTTGCCTCCGACGTTAGCGTTGTTCAGACGGTAACGACCGGAAGCATCACCGAGTTGTTGCGATCCGGGCTTCTGCTGATCGGCGGGGTCACAATAATCTTCATCACCAACGTAAAGCTCTCGCTGCTGATGCTCGGGATTGTGCCGGTGGTGATTGTCTCGGCTCATCTGTACGGCCGTTATGTTCGGAAACTGAGCACGCAGGTACAAGACCGCTTGGCTGAGGCCAGCTCGGTTCTTGAAGAAACCTTATCAGCGATTCGCATTGTCCAATCATTTGTCCGCGAGAACTACGAACGCGGCCGTTATCGAGACCGGATTTACGATTCACTAAAGCTTGCGGTGAAGCGTGCGATTGCCAGCGGGGGCTTCATCGCGTTCATAATCCTGGTGGTCTACAGTGGAATCGCAGTGGTCTTATGGTTTGGGAGCCGAATGGTAATCTCCGGACAAATGACCGCCGGCGATCTGATTAAGTTCGTGCTGTACACTTTTTTCGTTGGCGGCGCAGTCGGCGGAATGACGGAGTTATATGGACAATTCAATCAGGCGATCGGCGCCACCAGGCGCGTCTTCGAGTTGCTCGACACCAAACCTGAAATCACTGAGCCAGATGATCCGGTGCCGCTCGAAAAGATTGAGGGCTTCGTCGAGCTGGTCGACGTGCATTTTACTTATCCGGATGAGCGCTCTCTGCCGGTCTTAAAGGCCGTTTCAATCAAAGCAAGGCCGGGTGAGATCATCGCGCTGGTTGGACCCAGCGGGGCAGGGAAGTCCACGCTGGTTTCCCTGCTTCCGAGGTTTTATGACATAAGCTCGGGAGCGATTCTGGTGGACGGTCACGATATCCGTACCGTGAGACTGGCAGACCTCAGAAGCGGAATTGGAATGGTCCCCCAGGAAACCACTCTTTTTGGAGGACCCATTCGCGAGAATATTGCGTACGGTAAGCTCGACGCCACCGCTGATGAAATTGAATCTGCGGCGCGTGCAGCACACGCCCACGAGTTCATCACAGAATTCCCTGATGGTTACGACACTGTTGTAGGTGAAAGGGGAGTCAAACTCTCCGGAGGTCAAAGGCAGCGAATTGCAATTGCCCGCGCCCTGCTGAAGAATCCCGCGATATTGATTCTCGACGAAGCGACCAGTTCGTTGGATTCGGAGTCGGAGCGACTGGTTCAAGACGCTCTGGAAACATTGATGGAAGGGCGTACGACGTTTGTCATTGCGCACCGGCTTTCAACGGTGCGGCGAGCGGACAGAATCGTCGTGCTTGATGCCGGCCGGATTGTCCAGGAAGGAACCCATGAACAGTTGCTGGCGAGCGGAGGTTTGTATAAACGTCTTCACGAAATTCAGTTCAAAGACTATCCATCGACCTTGAGTGCTGTTACTGAAGCCTGATCCGTTCTCATGTCCCCTTACGCTGTGCTCCTGGTCAAAGGGAACTATTATCCGATCAGCATCCGAATCAATGGAAATAGTTATTCCCGAAGCCAACGACCTTCGTAAACGACTTCAGCGGAAGCGGTCAGCAGAACACGATCATTATCATCCCACTCCACCCTGAGCTTGCCACCTTCGGTGCATACTCCGACCGATCGTTCGGTGAATCCGTTCAAACTCGACGCTATAGCCGAAGCGCATGAACCTGTGCCTGAAGATAAAGTGTGCCCGGCGCCTCGCTCCCAGATTCTGATTTCTATCTCATCGCGGGTGATTATTCGCACAAATTCGACATTGGCGCGATCTGGAAAAATGGGATGATTCTCGATTAGCGGCCCAAGCTCTTCTAATTTGACGATGTTTAAGTCATTCACAAAGATAATGCACTGAGGATTGCCCATTGATAGACAAGTCACTTCGAGAATATCTCCAGCCAGGTGCAGGGGATATCGCACCACGCGTTCAACGGGAGGGGTGATGGACATTGGCACAGATTGGCTGGAAAGAATCGGTTGTCCCATATCGAACGCAAAAACAAATTGGGAACCATTGCGCGACACCAGCTTGCCGCGTTTTATGCCGGCGGCGGTCGCGATTCGAACTGTGGGATCGTTCCATAGTCCCGAATGATAGATGAAGGCGGCGGCGCAGCGTGTGCCGTTGCCCGAGACACCGGCTTCGCTGCCATCGGCGTTAAAGATTCGTGTGGCAAAGTCCGCGTCGTCGTGCCTCGCCCGGGTCACAAATACGATTCCGTCAGCTCCGGCGCCATAGTTCCGCTGGCATAATTCGCGAGCTAGTTCGCCGGCGCTTTGCAACGTGGCCCCATTTTCGACGGGAATGATCAGGAAGTCATTACCCATTCCCTGGGTCTTGGTGAATTTAAGATCACTCATGTGCGCTTGACTGTAAGCCTCGGAAAATGTTACTTTGCGGCTTCCCCAAGTAGTTAAAGCGTGGACAACTGAAAGGAGCGTAATCTGTGGCAAGCCTCCAAGCTCGAAGCCCAGTACGCAGTGCCCACCCGCTGTTGTTTGTTAATAAGATCGTATCTCTTACTGCCTTCCTCGTAATGCTTGGCGTCGGATGGGTAGCGGTCAGCTACCTCAAGAGTAACGCAATTGACCGCTGGCGTGGCGGCTCTCCGGAGACTGTTTCCGTCACAAAGGCGGCAACAGTTCCAGTCAAGGAGTCGTCCTCGGAAGCAAAAGTGTTAGCTCCTTCGCTACGCCTGGTCTACTCTTGCGCTGCCGACAAAGATTTCTACCACGTTTCTACACATCTTCCAGCCCGTTGCGAGCGCACCGCTATCAGTGAAGAGGCCGCCATCCAAAGGGGCCTAAAGCGCTGCCGGACTTGCTTTCCGGACTGATCGGCAAAGATGGGTACGGGACGATCAAGAATCTGACGCCCGCGAAACCCCAAGCCAGAATGCCGTAGTTCCCCGTTTCAAAAGGGAGGCATCTCAGCTTCTTCGAAATTCGAAAATGCGCGCAGCTCTCTGAATCGCGCGTTTATGTCGTCGTACGTCAGGCGTCGCATTCGCTCGCAGCCGAACTCTTCGACGTTGAACGAGGCCATTACGGACCCGTAAATAATTCCGCGTCTGAATGCTGCTTCGTCGACAGCGTTGGTTGCCGCAAGATAGCCCATGAACCCGCCTGCGAAGCTGTCTCCGGCGCCGGTCGGATCAAATACTTCTTCAAGCGGATAAGCCGGCGTCGCGAAATAGGATTCGCGCGTGAACATAGCCGCGCCGTACTCGCCACGTTTCACTACCAACCGGCTTGGGCCCATCGAGAGGATTCGACGGGCCGCCCGCACAAGATTCGCCTCCTTTGCGATCTCCCTGGCCTCGGCATCATTGATCACCAGGATATCAATGTGCTTCAGCATTTCGGCAAGTTCCGCCGGAGTGTTGTTGATCCAATAGTTCATTGTGTCTGCCGCTACCAGTCTGGCTCTCACCTGTTCACGAACGTCAACCTGAAGCTGAGGTTGGATGTTGCCCAGGAATAAGTAAGGCGTTTCTTTGGCCGAGGCTGACAGCTTGGGCTTGAAATCGGCAAAGACATTTAATTGCGTATCGCGAGTATGTGCGACGTTGAGATCGTAGCCGTATTCACCGCTCCAATGAAAAGTCTTTCCTGAGACCCGCTCGAGATCGGAGGTATCGATTTCTCTTTGGTGAAAGACCGCCTCATCGGATGGCCCGAAATCTTCTCCGACCACCGCCACCACTCGGACGTCCGTGAAAAAAGAAGCGGCGACGCTGAAATACGTCGCCGAGCCGCCCAGTATTCGCTCTCTTTCTCCGAAAGGCGTCTTGACGGCGTCAAACGCCACGGAGCCCACCACTAAAATTGGCACCAGTTCTTACCTTTCATTCTCCAGTTATCTCTTCGGTACGGTCTTTAATTCATCAAGCCGCGCTCGCGCCTTCTTCGCAAACTCGCTGTCAGGAAAATCCTTAACTAATTTATCGTAAGAATCAGTAGCTTTGTCGATTTTCTCGGTCTTGTAATAAATCTCGCCCAGCAGAAAGAGGACCTCGTCCATATGCGAGAATTCCGGATAGGTGTCGATGATTTCCTGCAGGCGGTCGCGAGCGCCCTCAAATGCCTTTCTCTTGGTTATGCTCCAACGAGCGACATCGAGATTGTGCTTGGCAGCGATCTCCCTGGCAGGATCTCGAGGCGACTCTAATGGCTTCCCAGGGCCCTGCGCGAACACTGAGCAACCAACGAAGGTGCTGAGCAAGAACGTGATCAGGATAGCTTTGGCAAAGAACTTCATGCCGAACATCGTTAACCTCGCTAATTTTAACTGACGTACTTTCCGATAATCGCCTTCAGCCGTACTTTTGCCTCAGGCGAGATTCTCTCAGGCGATGTAATGATAGCATGACGGAGCGAGTCGCCACATTTACAGTTGCGCGGCTGGTCCGCCAGCTGAGCAACAGCCATGGCAACCAGCTTCCGTGCGTTCTCCGCATTCCGATTCAAGTAGTCAATTATCATTTCAACAGTCACTGAATCGTGGTCGGGATGCCAGCAATCGTAGTCGGTTACCAGGGCCATCGTGGCGTAACAAATCTCGGCCTCGCGAGCGAGCTTCGCCTCCTGAAGATTTGTCATGCCGATAACAGACATTCCCATCGACCTGTATGTCTCCGACTCTGCTTTCGTCGAGAACGCAGGGCCCTCCATGCAGATATATGTGCCGCCATGATGAACATCGATCTCCTGAAGACCAGCTCGGGCAACCTGTTCCAAAGCGGAAGCCAGATCCGCGCAGATGGGATCGGCAAATGATACGTGTGCCGCGATCCCGCCACCAAAGAAGGTTGACGGCCGTTGGCGGGTACGATCGAAGAACTGATCCGGAAACACAATGTCAGTGGGTTTCAATTTCTCTTGCAAGGACCCAACTGCGCTCGCGGAGATAATTCTCTCAACTCCGAGGAGCTTCATTGCATAGATATTTGCGCGGAAAGGGATCTCAGTGGGCAGCAAAGTATGGCCGCGGCCGTGGCGTGGCAAAAATGCAACCCTTATTCCAGAGAGCGTTCCGATATGGAATACATCAGACGGATCTCCAAACGGAGTAGGTACCGCCACTTCCTCGACATCAGTAAGCTCTGCGATCTCGTAAAGGCCGCTGCCTCCAATGACTCCAATTCTTGCCTGTGACACTAGTTATCTCCTCAATAATGTTCGCAAAGCTTCAGTGTGTCGATTGATGATCCTGCTAACACCAATCAGGGGTTTGGTAGCTTTAAGACAAACCTGGATTTGTCGGGGTTCTTACGTAGCCTGATTCTCCCTGGGTTTGAGTACACCTGATGGGGTTAGTCCTGAAGTCTGCGGCTGAGAGGCCACCTTAGGTGTGGTATCAAAGTCCTCCGGCACGACGACAGATGATTCTCGAGTGATTTGGTTTATGCGATCCTCGATTTTGTCCTGTTTGAGTTTTTCAACTATCTGTTGGCGTACCTTCTGGTCGGTATCAGGGGAAGCCGCCGATCGGCGCTCTTCGAGCTTAATTATGTGGAAGCCGAATTGAGTCTCAACCAAATCGCTGATCTCTCCTGGCTTCAGAGCAAAAGCGGCCTTTTCAAATTCTGGAACCATCTTCCCATGGCCGAAGAAATCGTACTCGCCACCTTTATCTTTTGAGCCTGGATCATCGGAGTTTTCACTGGCAAGTTTCGCGAAGTCTTCGCCTTTACGAGCCCGTTCCAAAAGTGACTCTGATTTTTTTCGCGCCTCTTCTTTGGTTAATGCCTTTGGCTTTTCGGTTGGTTTCTTGTCTTTGACGTCCTTGTTGTCGACTTCGTCTTCGGCTTCTGGCTTTGGTTGAGTGCTGACCAGAATGTGGCGCACGCGAACCTCATCGAAATCAGAGGGGTGATCCGTGAAATATTGTTGTACGTCGGCGTCGGCGACCAGCTTGTCCGCGTTCTTCTGGAGATCGCCCAGGTAAGCGCCCGCTAGTGTCTGACTGCGAGTGATGAGCTGCTGCAATCTCGTAAGGTCGTCGCGTTCAAGGCCCTCTTTTCGGGCCCGCTCTGCAATGACTTTGAACTCGCCGACTTGCTTTTTGAGTTCGTCGCGTTGCGCTCCCTGAGCTTGCTGTGATGCTCGAGGATTGGCAGCCAAAAAATCGTCAAAATCCTTCGGATGACCGAGGTAGTAAGCGTTTATCTCATCATCGGTTGCTTTAGCGTCGGGGTTTTTCTTTTTGTACGCTTCAAACAGGACGCGATCCAACTGAAAGGAGAGCTGTGACTTCAGATCCGCATGCTCGGCGTAGCCCTCTTGTTCGGCAACTTGAGCGACTGACAGCAGCTTCCTGAGGTTATCGACGAGCTGCTTTTTCGCCTCGGGATCGGAAGCAATTTCCTGTTGTTGCTGTGGCGGCAGCAGCTCCTGAAAGATCAATTGCATGTCGTGCGCGGTGAGCTTGGCTGCCTTTGTCGACGATGATGAGCATTGCACGAACAAAAGTCCAGACGCCAACACGCCCAAAACCAGCATCATAGCGATAACCTTGACAGGTAATTTCATTAAATCTCCTCGTGAAGTTCAGCCTTTTCGACCAGCTCGACAAGAACTCCATGTGCGCTTGCCGGATGAAGAAAGGCAACAAGTTTTCCTTCAGCCCCGCGTCGCGGATAGCCCTCCAACAGACGTATGCCGCGTGACCGCAGGTCGTCTAATTTCGAAGCGAGGTCATCGACCTCATAACAAATGTGATGCAACCCTTCGCCTCGACGAGCTATGAAGCGGCCGACTGGAGTGTCCTCCGAAAAGGGCTCAAGCAGTTCGATTCGCGATTCGCCGGCAGGAAGCAATGCCACTCGTACCCCTTGATCCTGCACTTCCTCAGTGCCGGCCAATTCGAGTCCCAATGCATCACGATAAAAGTTCAGCGAATCGGATATTGAACGAACCGCAATTCCGAGATGGTCGATTTTCATCGCAATAGAACAATATAGGACCTATTATTGAATTCCAATCCTCTTTATTATTTCATCAACGACCGAATAGGGATCACGGCGGCGCTCGGCTACATCGGATGCCAGCTCGCGCAGCTGCGCATCAGTTACACCCTTGTTGAGCGCAGTCTTCAGCAATCGCTCACGCAACAATTCGATTATCCGATGCTCGGCCGTATTGATGCGGCGTCCGTCCGCTTGCGCACCCTTATCACCGATAAACTGCTTGTAATCCGCGATTGCTGCTGCGAGGGCTTCAGTTCCGCTATTCTCGGTTGCTACGGTCTTTATTATTGGTGGTGTCCAGCCATCGGAGCGTTCGGAGATCGAGAGAAGCGTCTCAAGTTCCCGCTCGGTCCTCAAGACTCCCTCGCGATCGGCCTTATTTATTGCAAAAACGTCGCCGATTTCCATTATCCCCGCCTTCATCGCCTGTACCTCATCACCCATCCCCGGCACAAGCACGACGACGGTAACATCAGCGGCCCTCACAACATCTACTTCATCCTGGCCGACTCCGACTGTTTCAACGATCACTCTATTATAACCACCGGCATCCAGGATCGCTACCGCATCAACCGTTGCGCGCGCTAACCCCCCAAGGTGTCCGCGGGAAGCCATGCTTCGAATGAAGATCCCAGGGTCGGTCGCCATGTTTTGCATCCGAATTCGATCCCCAAGCAGCGCGCCACCGGTAAATGGGCTCGAAGGATCAACGGCGATGATTCCAACTTGCTCGCCAGCCGCACGATAGTGCGCCGCAAGCCGATCAACAAGGGTGCTTTTGCCTGCGCCTGGCGCGCCGGTAATCCCGATCACTGTCGCCTTTCCGGTGTGAGCGAAAATATCTTTAAGCAATTCGGTGGCTTCCGGGCGCGCGTCTTCAACGGCGCTGATCGCACGTCCAATCGAGCGCTTGTCTCCGCTGAGAATTCGATCCTTGAGTGACTTCATAGCTCGATTAAAGCAGCGCCTGACGACTGATCTCTTGATTAGTTACAATGCTCAGGCCTTCAAGATCTGACGTGCAATTACAGTACGCTGTATTTCGCTTGTCCCCTCGCCGATTGTGCAGAGCTTCGAGTCTCGCCAGTACTTCTCAGCCGGATAGTCTTTAATGTAGCCGTAACCACCATGAATCTGTACCGACTCTTCTGATACCCGAACCGCTACTTCACTGGCAAAAAGCTTGGCCATCGAAGACTCTTTTGTGGTCGTTCGCCCATTGTTCTTCATTGCGGCAGCGCGATAGGTCAACAGCCGTGCAGCATCGATCTGGGTTGCCATGTCCGCAAGCTTGAATTGAATTGCCTGGAACTCGGCTATCGATCGCCCAAATTGATGCCGTTCCTTCGAATACTTCAGCGCCGCCTCGTAAGCTCCCTGGGCGATGCCAACCGCCAGCGCAGCGATTGAAATTCTTCCGCCGTCCAAAACCTTCATTGCCTGGATAAATCCCTGGCCGGGCTCCCCAATCAAATTTGCGTCTGGTAGAAAACAGTCATCAAAGACCAGAGCTGCAGTATCGCTCGCACGCATTCCGAGTTTGTTCTCTTTCTTGGCAACTGAGAAGCCCTTGGTGCCTTTCTCAACTATGAAAGCGGAGATTCCATGAGAGCCCGCGGTCCGGTCGGTAATCGCCAGGACGACGGTTGTCTCGGCGAATGTGGCATTAGTTATGAAGTTCTTGGAACCGTTGAGGGTCCACCCTTTGCCTCGTCGAACTGCGGTGGTCCTCATCGAGCTTGCGTCCGATCCGGAACTGGGCTCAGTCAGGCCCCAGGCCGCAAAGCTCTCACCTTTTGCCAGCGGCACCAGATACTTCTCTTTCTGGGCTTCATTGGCCGCGACATAGATATGTCCTGCGCCGAGAGAGTTGTGTGCAGCGACTGAGAGCGCAATAGACGGGTCAACTCGTGAGATCTCTTCGATTATGGTTGCGTATTCCATGTAACCCATTCCCGCTCCGCCGTACTCTTCGGGAAACAGCACTCCGAGAATCCCGAGTTCGGCGAACTTGGGTCTTAGATCAATCGGGAAATGAGCGGCTTCGTCCCATTCGAGGACATGGGGCCTCAGCTCACTTTCGGCAAACTCGCGAATTGTTCTCTTGATCTGCTGTTGTTCTTCGTTCAGCTCAAACTCCATCGGGACCTCCGCGACTCGATTCGGTGCCGTGCCTCCGATCATGTGTCAACGACCAGGGGCTGGTGCGAACTGAACATTTTACACGTGCATTGAGGAAAAAGCATGCTTGACATAACAACGCAAACTGATGATTCTAAGCGTGGAAGCAATCCGGCCTGGGCGAGCTTACTTCCCTTGACCTTGATTTGAAAGAAGGCCCCATGGACTTGGAGAGTTTGATGAAGAAGCAGAACGAATTTGAGGAGACGATTCGTCAAGTGATGCAGACTATGGCTGAGGTCGCGAACTCACACGAGCGCACGAGCGCCATCTTAGAAACTCTTGCGGAAAGACAGGTCAATACCGAAGAAGTTCTCAGCAGCCTTGCGGCAAGACAAATAAATACGGAAGAAGCTCTAAACAGGCTGGCTCAGAAGCAAGCTATCACTGAAGAAAACTTGAATGTCCTGCTCCTCACGGTTGAGCGGCACATCGCAGGTCACGGCTAATCAAGATTTCAACGGACTGTTTCAGCGCGACGCTTTGAACCCTCACGGTGACGTTTCTTTCTGCGAGCTGATGCATTATTGAGCTTACGTGAGGCTGTTGCAGCCTGTGTCCTAAGGAATCTGTTTACTTCCGAAGTCGTAAGCTCTCGATGATGACCCGGTGGGAGACCTGCGTCAGTTATGTGACCGATTTTTATTCGGCGCAGTTTTACAACCGAATGCCCAATTGAATCGAACATCTTCCGAATCTGCTGGTTCTTCCCCTGGCGCAGTATAACTTCGTACCAGGTATTCCCCGCCTCTCGTGTTCGTTCAATCAGCCTAATCTGGGCTGGTGCGGTACGAGATCTCCCGATCATTATCCCTGCTCGTAAGTGCTCGATCTGCGATTCACCAGGCGAGCCTTTTACTTTGACGTGATAAACCTTTTCGACTCGTCCGCCGGTGGTCAAGAGATTTGTAAGCTCACCATCGTTTGTCAGAATGATCAGACCTTCGGTGTTGTAGTCGAGCCTGCCTACCGGATGAAGACCACGACGCGATGATGGCGGCAAGAGATGTGCGACCAGCGGCCGATTCTTTGGATCCGAAACCGAAGAAAGATAGCCGCGAAGCTTGTTGATAAGAATATAGCGCTTCTCTTGTTGACGATGCGAAGTTATAAGTTTTCCGCCGACCTTGATGTGATCGTGTTCGGGATCGGCCTTTGTGCCAAGCTCGGTCACAACGCGGCCGTTAACGGTTACTTCGCCGCGCACCATCATCTCTTCAACGGCCCGACGCGAAGCAATACCCGCGTTTGCGATTATCTTTTGGAGACGTTCCAGCAAAATAATGGGACCTATAGGGGCGAATAGGACCTGTCTGACCTATCGTTCAGCTCGTCATCAGGTCTTCAAAATCTTCGAGGTTAGGCAGCTCCGAGAGATCGTTGAGTCCGAAATGAATCAAGAATTCCTTTGATGTGCCATACAACATTGGTCGCCCGACAACCGGCTTGTGGCCTCTTGCGACTATCAATCGTCTATCGAGCAGGGTCTTTATCGCGGAAGTCGATGTTACTCCACGAATCTCAAGAATCTCAGGGATCGTGATCGGCTGCTTGTAGGCGATCACCGCAAGCGTTTCAAGCGCCGCCAGCGACAGGCGCGCCGATGGCTGCGACTTCAAATATCTTCGCACGTACTCACTGAGTTCCGGTCGCGTGGTTATTCGGTAACCGCCTGCAAGCTGACGCACCTCGAGACCACCACCCCGAGAGTTGAACTCAGCCGAAAGCTGTTCCACCGCCGCCTGAATATCGTCTGCTGACTCGCCTTCGAGGATCGCCGCGAGTTGCTTCAAGCTGATCGGCTCCTCGGACACGTAGATCAACGCTTCAATAATTGGCTTTAATTCGTCGACGGTCATCTCTAAAAAATGGTCCTGGCTTAGATCTTGTGATCAGAATCTGATTGCTCAATTTCACGTTTCGTTATGGTTATGTCACCGAATATTGCAGATTGCTTCAGTCGGATCTGCAGCTCCTTGACCAGCTCGAGCACTGCTAGAAATATCAAAACCATCTCGCGACGCGAAGCGGCACGTTCGAACAGGCTTCTGGCGCTTACCTTCTCGCTGGTATTCAGCATTAGCTTTATCTCGGCGATCTTCTCCGCCATCGTCATTTCGTCGCGAGCGATCTCGATCTCGGTGATAGCGCGCCTTCGATCCATTACCTCTTTGAAGACTTCGAATAGCTGGAAGAGGGTCGTGGCCACCTCAGGATTATCTTTGTCCTCGTCCATCGAAGCGCGGGTGAACGCTGCAGCTTCCATCATCGCGCGCTGATGCAGCACGTTTGCCGCGCCTTTGAACTTTTGATGCTCGAGTAACTGATAAACCAGCTCCTTGCGCGGATCCTCCATCTCTTCATCGGACGCATTAGGGTCGCGCGGCAACAACATCTGAGTTTTTATATGAATCAGTGTTGCAGCCATAACCAGGAACTCGCCGGCCACTCCGATATCCAGCTCCTGCATCGCACGCAAATACTCGAGATATTGCTCGGTTATTCGGGCTATCGGGATATCGTAGATCGAAACCTCTTCTTTTCGGATAAGAAAGAGGAGAAGGTCGAGCGGGCCTTCAAACATCGATAGCTTGACCTTGTACTGGTCAGAGCTTTCCGCGAAGTCCGGTTGCGCTTCTAATAAGCCGGGGTCTGTTTGCTGGCTTGCTTCTTTCATCGTCTTTCCGCGAAATCTTTACTTATTCCCAATCCATTTTAATTGCGCGACGCACTTCTGACATGGTCTTTTTTGCTTCGAGCCCGGCACGCCTCGAACCTTCCTTCATTACAGCTACAACCCTTTCAGGGTTTTCGCGCAGCTGGCGGCTTCGCTCACCTATGACGCCGTAGCGTTCAATTATAGAGTCCGCCAGTGCACGCTTGCGATCTACGCAGCCGATGCGCGCGCCACGGCAATCGTCATCGAAGCGATCTGCAGCCTCGGTTGATAGAAAGAATCGATGCATTTGACAAACGTCGCAGTTCTCGGGGTGACCGGGATCAGTCCTCTTGATTCTAGTCCGATCCGTTATCATCATCCGAGCTTTCTCACGGATGACTGCCGCTGAATCGATCAGATAGATTGCGTTGCCATAGCTCTTGGACATCTTTCGACCGTCGGTCCCCGGCAGAACCGGCACTTCGGTGTGCAATTCTTTGGGCTCAGGGAAAACATCACCGAAGAAGTTGTTGAATCGTCGTACAATTTCCCTGGTCAGCTCAACGTGAGAAGCTTGATCTTTTCCGACCGGAACAAAGTCGGCCTTATACATGATTATGTCGGCTGCCTGGAGCACCGGATAACCAAGAAACGCGTAGTTGCCTATGTCTTTTTCGGTGATATTCTCGCGTTGTTCCTTGTAGGTCGGCACGCGCTCAAGCCATCCCAACGGCGTTACCGCCGATAGAATCACATGCAGTTCTGAATGTTCCGGGATCAAGGATTGAATGAATATCGTCGAGCGCTCCGGATCCAACCCGGCAGCCAGCCAGTCGCTGACCATATCAATGGTGTTCTGTTTGATCGCACTGGTATCCGCGTAATCACTGGTGAGCGCATGCAAATCGGCAATGAAGTAATAACACTCGTAGTCACCAGAATCCTGCAAGCGGATCCAGTTCTTGAGCGCGCCTTCGTAGTTGCCAAGATGGAGGTTTCCGGTTGGGCGCATTCCGCTTACAATGCGTTTCTTTCCAGTCTTTGTATCTGAATTGCTCACGACAAATCTCTTCCTCAATCAGGCGCGTAAGAGCATCACGATCAGATCGTGTAGAGGGTTGAAGATGGCGGTGAATACTCCGAGAAACAAAAGTCCATAGAGCAGTAGAAAGCCATACGGTCGAATTTGCTCATAAGCCTGGGACATTTGAGGCGGCAGCAACTCCTCCAAAACATGGCTTCCGTCCAAAGGTGGAACGGGTATTAGATTAAAAATGCCCAGTGCGATGTTGAGCATAAGCATAACGGATAATAGCTTAGCCAGGGGTTCCATAAATGCCGGCTGCGAAGGCATCGGCAATACCAATGTAAAAAAACCCTGGAACGCAAAGAGCATCCCCGCAGCGATCATGATCTTTATGATGATGAATGCAATCGCTGCCAGGATGAAATTGCTGATCGGACCTGCTGCCGAGACGCTGATGTTCGCTTTTCTTTTGTCGCGCCACATCAGCGGATTTGTTTGCACCGGCTTTGCCCAACCCAGAAGCGGAAAGCCGGTGACGAATCCGATGATCGGAAACAATATCGTCCCGAACGGGTCGATATGTGCGATCGGATTCAGTGTAATCCGTCCCTGATATCGCCCGGTAGAGTCACCGAATTTCTCCGATGTCCACGCGTGCGCGGCTTCGTGAAACGAGAGTGAAAACAACAAGACAATAAACCAGATTATGAGGTCACCGGGGTTGAAATTTCTCAATCGTTTACGCTCCCGAAAGGCTCGATGGCAGAGAAGTCATAAGCCAAACTAACACGCGACTGGTGGGCTGTCAAAGAATGGCGATGATAACGTTTTCAATGTTGAACGTTCAGCGTTTAGCGTTCAGCTTCCATTAGCTCTCGAAAGGCATTTGATAGGAATCTAAGAGCAATAGAGTTTGCATGAAGGCAGGAGGGATGAACGATAAACGATGAACGCTAAACGCTATAACGCCTTTCGTTAGAAAGGCCAATAGCCCTCGATTCCCAAATGTACCCGGAAGATCTCGCGGTTTGTGGCCACGATCATATTGCCCTGGTCGTCGAAACACATTCCCACGATTCCTATGCCCGCGAGCGCCATCTCAGCTTCCGCGTCCGGCGTGATCTTCACAATGCCCCTGTGGCCCCGCCGGCTCGCGGCTACATAAACATTGCCGTCTCTGTCAAATGCGAGACCTTGCGGGCGACCGAGCCCCGAGAAAAACCTGGTCACTTCGCCATCGGGACTGATCCGCATTATCGAATCAAAACTCGAGAGTGTCGGGCCGGTTACGTAGAGATAACCATCCGGTCCAAAAGCAAGATGATATGCAGCCATGCTCGGCTCGAGCGTGGCAAAACTGGTTCCTTCGCCGATATCGTTTACCTGGTATATCGTGCCACTGCGATCGCCGACAAACATTCGGCCTTCCGAGTCGAACGCAATACCGGTTGCGATTCCGAGGTTCCGCGCGAACTCTTCCGCCTCCTTGAATGGCGTTACCCGATAAACCGTGCCATCGAAGCGGCTGGTGATGAACATTTCACCGCCCGGACTGAATGCAAGGCCAGTCGGATTGATCATTTCTGTAAGGAACGGTTCACTGTCGCCGCCCGGTGTAATTTTGTATACCGAGACCGGCACTTTCTGCCCTCGAGAGCCCGACAGAGTCGTGTAGACGGCGCCGTTGTCCCGATCGTAAGCTGGATTTGCTACTGGATGAAGATTCTCGGCAAGCTTCACGCCCACAATAAATGGAACACCTTCGCTAACGGAACCATTTGACTCAAGGGTTATGAAGACTTCACCGCTGTCGGAAAAAAGATCCGAGGGAACCGGAGCGATGACACGAGTTGAAGAAGCGCTCACTGGCCTCGTCTTCGCTCCGCTGAACAAGACCCGGGCATCATCATAGGTAGAAAAAACAAAATCCTTGCAGGTGATGATAACCTCGCCGCCCTCAACTCCTGCGCGCGGTACGATGTTCTCGATCACAGGCTGCGCCATCATTGTTCCTTCGTGGTGCCTTCGTCCAACCGCGAGTATATTACGATGCCCTGCATTGAATGTCCACGAACTGAACCTGCGGTTCAGCGTTCGGCGTTTAGCGTTCAGCGTTTAGGATTCAGCCTTTAGCTTCATTATCTGTCCGAAGTGCAATTGATAGGAATCCTAAGATAATCAAGTTCGGATAAAGGCGGGAACGCTAAACTCGGAACGCTAAACGCTAAACGATGAACGATGAACTTTGAACGCTGAACCCTAAAGGATTGATTATTGCCGAAATAGCATCTCCAGCCGATTCATTGACAAACCTTCAAGCGTGTCGACTACCAGCTCAGCTTCAGCAAGTTTCTCTTTCGGGTAAGAATTGGTTACCGCCAGACATCGCATTGAGGCCTGGTGTGCAGCGCGAATGCCGTGAATCGAATCCTCGATTACAAGACACTCTTCCGGGGTTATCGTTTCGTTCAAGCACTGGTTGAAGAGATCAAGAGCTTTCAGAAAGGGATCAGGGTATGGTTTGCTTCTCATTACGTCTTCGGCGCTCACAATTACTTTAAAGAAATGGTCCAGGCCTGCATTATGCACGATCGCCTCGATTTCACGGCGAAGGGCGCCTGAAGCAATCGCAAGAGGGTAGTGATTCGCAGCGCCGCGAATCATCTCTGAGATTCCAGGCAGAATTTGAACTCCTTCTGCAATGATCTTATCCACGCACTGAGATTTTCTGCGAATCAGCTCGTTAACTCGTTCCTGAGCGTCAGGAAGCCCGTCCAGTGAAAGGGCTTTGGTAAAGCAAGCGCGATCATCCAAAGCAAGATATTCAGCGAAGTAATCTTCCTTCGTTAGCGAGATACCCTCCCCCGCCAGTACGCGTTGGAGCGCATCCATATGTATCGGCTCGGTATCTGCTATCACACCGTCGCAGTCGAAAATGATCGCTTTTAACATAAGCCGCTCAAGTTATAGATATCTGCAAAATGAATGAGGAGTGACGTTGCTCAATCAGCAAATCACTCCTCGTGACTTCCGCGTCGCAGCAAGCTTTGGTTCGCCGGCGCGGAACAAAGATGAGTACTGGTCTCTAGTTATTGGGCGAAGGCGCCGCCTTCTTTGCATCGCTAGCTTTTTTAAGCTGTTTGAGAGCGGTGTCCGCTTCAGCGCGAGTGATTTCCCCGTCCTTGTTAAGATCAAGTGACTTGAAGAGTCGCTCGTTGCCGAATTCCTCCGCGGTGATCTTGTTGTCCTTGTTCTTGTCGTATTTCTCAAAGAGATTGTTCACTTCTACGCCGCCAGTGGCCTGCGTCTGAACCTCGTTTACTGCCCGGAAAAATCCGTTCAATTCTTCCTGGGATAACTGAGAATTATGATCTTTATCCAGAGCGTCAAACAAAGTTACGATCTTCGCAAATTCTTCGCGCGACACCTGCCCGTCTGAATTCGCATCCAGAAGCTTTGTAAGGCTTTCACCAAAGCGAGGTCCACCAACCATCATCTGTCCTCGACCGCCGCTGAACTGCGCTTGCATTGCTTTCCATTCCTCTTCATCTATCGAACCGTCGTGATTTGTATCGATTCGATCGAACAGTTGAGGGGGAAACTGGCTCGGAAACTCGTCTTTGCTGATCTTCTTATCTTTGTTCTTGTCCAGATCAGCAAAAGTCGGCATCTGGAACTGCATCATCCGTTGACCGCCACCAAAACCACCAGGTGGTGGTGGCACGGGAACATCTTGTGCGGACGCAAGCGTTACTCCACCTATGATTACTATTGTTGAAAAAACCACACCGCAAAACTTGTTCATACTTTGCTCCGTTGAGACCGTCGCGCAACGTTGATTCTACGTTAGAAGTTGAACCTCAAGCTAAGATCGATTCTTCGCCCGCCGCTTCCTCCAAAAAATCCAAACCCACCGCCACCACCACCGGTACTGTTAGATTTCCCGAAGAATGGTGATGTGAGCGTCCCGTTGATACGACCCTCGTTAAAATGATTGAGCACGTTGGATGCGTTTACGCTAATTGTTAGATTGTATTTGTGACGCTGGCCTGGGAAGCCACCGGGGCCCATCATCATCATCATGCCACCGCCGCCGCCTCCAACCATCATCATTGTCGGACCGCCTCCGCCAGCCTGAGCCCCGCCACGACCACCGCCGGGATTTCCGCCGCCACGGGCACCACCAGCCGCGCCGCGCGCGTTCTGCTGACCTCCCGCGCCACGACCGGCTCGCTCATTCTGGGCTTGCGTGCCACCACCCTGAGCGCGGTTCTGTTGACCCCGATTTGCGGCTGCCAATCCGGGGAAGTTGTTCGGTGGCGGGCCAAAACCAAATGTTCTCGACACTCCGAGATTCACGTAGATCGCACCAGGCCCATCACCAAAGTTTCTTGGAATGATCTGATCCCCCTTTAACGGCAAGGGATTGAAAGTACCAAACGGAGTAACTATTGCTCCGGGTTCTCCTGGTTTGGCAAAAGCGGGTCGGTCTGAAAATTGATTGTCGCCGTTGTTATCCCGGCCGGTAGTTATGTTGAACGGTCCGCCGCTTATCATTTGCACGCTGGGTAATAGACGCACCTCGCCGGGAAGTGTGAAGCTGCCTACCAAGTTGAACGAATGACGTCTATCTGAACCCAATCTTCCGTATTCAGTGGTGAGATCATACGGGTTTGCGGGAGTGGTTCCTGATCCGTCAGTGTCTCCGTGCGCAAAGCCGAGGACATAACTACTGAATAGGTTTATCTTTTGATTTATTCTTGCCTGCAAACCAACTCGCAATTGATGCCGGCGGGAGAACCCCGTTGACTCATACTGCAGAATCGGCCCTTCATCCGGGAACGGAAGTATTGGTTGGCCGTCTTCAAGTCCCGTCGGAGCGTTGATGTTTCGAAGCCGAAGAAGGTGAACGCCTCTGAAAAAGTCATATGAAACGGAAGCGAACATGTTTTTTGGCAGCTGACGCTCGTAGCTGATATTCGTCTGGATCACGTAAGGTGCGTTCAGGCCTTCTGATTTGATTCGCGTCGTGGGAAGAACTTGTCCGGTTGTATCGAATGTATCAGGGATATTCAAAAAGAAATCCGGTCGCTGAATCACGAACTGCTGCTGATGCTCTCCGTCGAACCTGATCGTGTCTGACGTTATCCCCGTATCCAGACGGCTGTAAAACACACCGGCTCCGCCACGGATATTGCTTTTCTTATTGACTGCCAAGACAATTCCGAGCCGGGGTGAGATATTGACCTTATCATCGAGATGAGTCTGCAAATCCTCCCTGGCTCCGAAAGATAGAGTCAGCTTCGGAGATACTTTCCAGTCATCCTGAAAGAATGTCCCATACTCCCACTGCGTAAATCCCAGGAACGGATCGCCGCGGTTGATTGAGAACTGTGTCGGGCGAGCACCGGGAACGCCTTGCAGCACTGCGGAGTACTGCGCCAGGGAGCTGAAGGTAAAACTGCCTCTGAAATTTGATCGATTCAGATTCTCATACTGATTAGCCTCAGCAGTAATCCCCATCTTGAACGTGTGGGTCTTATGCGTGTAGGTGAGAATCTCGGCGGTATCCAGGTTTCGGTTTACGTTGTTTGTAAAGGTCTGACTTCCGCCGCTGCCGAACGCATCCAGCACGGTGATTGCTACATCATTCGAGACACCACGAGACTGGTTTGGCCGGCGGCTCGCCTGAACTCGAAACTCATTCACCGCGTGTTCGGAGGCGATTGTCGTCAGTGAAAACCGCAGCGTGTCTTCTTTGAAGCTGGTTGCGGTAGCTCGCTCGGGCAAATAGAAGCCGTTGCCTCCGAGGCCTAGTCGTTCGTTTTGCGAATGACGATACCCAAAAGCGATCGTATGTTTTTTGCTTAGAAGGACATCGCTTCGTACAGCAATGTTGTAGCCTCGGGTAGGTGTCAAGAAAGTCGTGTTGAACGGCACGGGTTGAAAGGTTACCGGATCGAGAACTATGGCGTTTACGACATCGTTCTCGTCGGTTTCGTTTCGCGAAAAATCGGTAAAGAAGCCGGCGCGACTGCGAACGATAGGTCCGCTGAAATATCCGCCGTACCTGCGCACCTGCAAGGGCGCCCTGAATGTAGCATATGGATTACGGGCGTTGAGAGATTCATCATTAAAATTCATGTTAAAGCCGCCGTGGTAGGTATCCACGCCTGGCTTGGTGATGATCTCGATACGTCCGAATCCGGTTTCCGTATGTTCAGCAGAAAATGGATTAGAATTGATATTGATTCTGAGGATTGCTTCTTTGGGCGGAATCTGTCCTCGCTCGCGGAACCCGCCAACAAATACGTTTGCATCCGCACCTGCGGCGCCGGCCATCTGTTTGAGAGTCTCGAGCAATTCATCGGGATCGTCCGGAAGCGCTTCCAGGTCTTTCTCAGTTAAGGTAATTGCAGATAGATTCTTGTCGGGATCGGTTGAGATCGTAGCAGCGTTGTCTTTTACCTCGACTTGTTCGGACAGCATTACCCTTAGCTTTACATCAAACGGACTGTTGGGTTTCGAAGTGAGGTCAACCTGTTCACTGAATTTGGCGAAGCCTTCGACCTCCACGGTAAGGGTATATAGCCCTGGCTTGACGTTGAAGCGGTAACGACCGTGGTCGTCCGCTACTGTTGTGTACTTCTTGCCCTGTGCGTCTTCCAGGATCACTGGCGCGGCGGCGATATAGGCGTTTGTCTCATCTATGACCGTACCGCGTAGCTCAACCGAGGCTTGTGCGGAGACGCCTCCGGTTCCGACGAGGGTAAGAAGATTAACGATTAATAGGAACGAGCTAAGCGTAATTGCAACTGTTCTTTTCATTTCTTTTATGTCTTTTCTTAGTCAGCTGACACTGTGAACTAAGTCTTTTCTTCTATTCAGCTGACACAGTGAACAAGTTCCACTGATTCGTACCAGACTGTCCACTCACAGAAAGGGGCGTTCGAATCCTTCAAAATTAGGTGATTAACGTGAAGTGCTACTTCTTTGAGTGCTGTTCTCTTTCCTGTTCGCGCATTTTGTCGTGCTTCTCAACCATCTTTTCGTACTTCGGAAGTTGCTCGGGAGTCAGCAAAGCGCGGATGCGATCACGAGACTCCTGACGCACCGCGTTAAAACGAGGCTCGTAGGGCTTGAGAACCGGATCAATTTCTCTCCTGATTTCCCGGTATTTATCGTTGGTATCCTCGAGAATCTTTTTGATCTGTTCCTGTTGATCTGATGCGAGACCAACTTCGTCGTTCATCCTCTTTAGTAGAATTTCGGTGCCGCCTCTCGGCTGGTTCTTCTTATTGTCGGAGCTGGTGAGTTGTTGATACAAATTCAGAGACAAGGCGCCCGCGGCGAACCCGATCACGAATACCGTAATCACAATTAACCGAGCCTTTGATTGACTCTTCGAATCACTATTCATTTTTACTTCTCCTCGATTGCGACCAGGGTCTCGAGCACATCATCTTGCGTGGGCTCGGGATAATCGTACATATCGGGAAACATGACGCGCTCTCTCGGCCTTACTGAGGCGCTCGTCTCCAGTTGACGCGGCCGATTCCAAAACAGCGTTGCTCCAAGCATCAACAGCAGCAGAACCGCCATCGCCGGAACCAGTTGGCGCGCGGTAACAAACAAGGCGGCGGCCCAGGATTCGTCAGGCTGGCGGGTGCGAGAAGGTTCAGGTCCCCTTGCGATTCGCGCGCGAACCCCTTTGAAGAATTCTTCGTCGGGGCTGAAGGGCTCGCCGGCGGCTAAATCGAGAGTAGTCCTTTGGAGTGCAAACAGTCGATACTCCATCGAGCACCGCGAGCAGCTTTTCACGTGATGACTGATGGCCGCGCGTTCGGCGTTATTCATTCTGTTCGAAGCGCCTTCGCGATTATCGAGTTCGGCAAATCGCTTACGCGCTTCACGGCACGCAATGCTTCGTTCTCTACCAACGGTGTCGCTCATTTCTTCTTGCTCCTCTGCATTCGCTCTCCACTGAGGACCAATCTCTTCATGGCTGCTCTGAGAACACGACGGGCTCGGAAAGCACGGACTTTAACTTTCGATTGGCCCCAACCGGTCATCTCAGAGACTTCTTTTACCGAGAAGCCATCTCTGTCGATCAGTACGACCACCAGTCTATCCTCGGGTTCAAGCTTTCCAAGCAATCGCTCGGCGATTTCAGCTGCGTCGCGCTGCCGTTCAGAACTCGCGTGCCGATCACGCGCGACCTCCAGCATTTGTAATTCGAACCACTCGTCTTCCTGCTGCGTCTCGTGTGGCAGTTGCTGTTCGATTCGCCGTCGCTGGGCACGCAGGTGATCGTAGCAGGCATTCACCGCTATCTTGGCTACCCAGGCCTCAAATGAACGACCTAGTGTAAACGTGCCAAGAGAGAAGAACGCTTTCGCGAAGACTTCTTGCGCGATGTCCTCGACGAGGTCGCGGCGACGGAAGAAGCTTCCGATTATGCTGAAGACGCGCGAACTGTGACGGCGTACCAGAATCTCAAAGCTATCATCGTCACCGGCCAGGCTGCTTCTGATGAGCTCGTCCTCATCACCTGCGACTGCAGCGCTTCCATCATCCGGCGATACTGATTCTTCCGTAACCGCAGATGACTGCGCATCAAGCCTGTCGACGCGTTCATCATCCCGCACATCCAACTCTATGAGCGGGATGTTCGATGCGTCGCTCACCAGGGCCTGACGAGTTGTGCTCTGCGCGTTGCGGTTATCGGCCTGCTTCAATCTACACTCCACTGAAATTCGGTTTGTCCCCGAAGTGTGCTTCGAACGCAATCGACTTCGCTGAATGTCGCAGCTCTGTCGAGGGCGCGAGCAAGGATGACTAGTTAGGCTAAAAACCTGACTTAACGTACTCTGACTGACGTAATAACGCTAACTTTGTTCGCCTTTTTCATCAACCCGCTAGCGTGCCCGCCAAGCTTTATTGCAAAGAACTATTGATGACCCCAGGCAAAAATCCGGGCCAACAGACCATAAGACGGCCATCTGCCCTACACGGTTACCATTAATTTATGTGAAATATTAACTTTAGCTGGAGATGGAAGGCGGTTCGGGCTGAGCTGATTACACTCGAGGCAAAACCGCAAAAATGACGGCCAAAAAGTGACAGATGCTCCCAGCCAGCACAAATAAATGCCAAATAGCGTGATTATAAGGGAGCCGCTTCAGCGCAAAAAATGGGACGCCAATCGTGTAGAAAACTCCGCCCGCAACGAGCCATAGTATCCCCGATAAGGGTAACGCCACCGTAACTGGCTTGATTGCGATTAACACCAGCCATCCCATCGCTAAGTAAATCAGCGTTGAGATTATCTGAAACCTCTCAGCGTGAAAAAATTTCCAGAGGATACCGAAGACCGATAAACCCCATACGAGCGAAAACAGCGTCCAACCCCAGAACCCGCGCAGGTTCACCAGCGTGAACGGGGTGTAAGTGCCGGCGATCAGAAGATAGATTGCGGTGTGATCAAGTATCTTCAGGATGCGTTTCAACCGCGGCGCTCTGAATGCGTGGTAAAACGTGGAGGCGGAATACAGCAGGACAAGTGTTACGCCGAAGATCGTGCAACCGGCAATGTGCCACGCGTTTCCCCGAGTCACGGAAAGCACGACTAAGACGATGAGACCTACAACGCTCAGCGCAAGCCCAACGCCATGCGTGATACTGTTTGCAAGCTCCTCGAAAAATATGTCGGCCTTGATCATTGACTCATTGACGAATTGATTCATTGATTCATTGATTCATTGGATCATTGGTTCATTGACTCATTGACTCATTGGTTCATTGACTCATTGATTCGTTGACTTGTCGAACCATTGGTTTCTGATATCGGACTAGATTACTCAAACAATCAATGAACCAATGAGTCAATGAACCAATGATCCAATGAGTCAATGAATCAATGAACCAATGAGTCAATGAACCAATGATCCAATGAGTCAATTCTTCTCTAACGTATAAACGCTCTCAATGCTTCGATGCGCTGGCTTAACTCCACCGGAGAGAGATGACGATACTGTTCGGGCACCATCTCTTTGGAGGTCGCCTCACGAGCTGCAACCAGAATCTGATACTCGACCGCCATTTCGTCGCGCGCCGGACTGAATTCGTTTGCAACGCTTTCAATATCCTGCTGAGCCATCTTTTCGCGTTTGGCGAGGCGGCTGGTTCGTCTCGCTCTGACGAGCATCGATTCAATGTCAGCCCCCGAAAGTGTCAACTTGTTTTTAGTGATCGGAGACCAATCGGTTACCTCGTGGCTAATCTTATGTTTGCGAACCATCGCCTCAATCACTGCCAGCCTGTCTTCTTCCGATTCTGGATAAAACAGCGAAATATGTTCTTCCGCGCGCCCCTGCCGCTTCAGATCGATCGGCAGCAAATCTGGCCGACTGGTCATCAGTATCCACAAGATCCGGCCGCGATTTCTTGTGTCGCCCATCGCGCCAGCCAGCTTTGAGAAAATTCGCGCGTCGACACCAGAGTCTCCTCCGGTCTCGCGCGAGCCAAGCGTCGCATCCGCTTCATCCACGAGAACGACGATTGGAGCCAGTGTTTGAAGCAGGTTGAGAATCTTTTCGAGATTCGCTTCGCTTGAGCCAACCCACCGCTCCCGGAAGTTCTTAAACGCGACCACATTCAACCCGCAATCGTGAGCGAAGCACTCTGCCAGAAAGGTCTTTCCGGTACCCACCGGACCGGATATCAGAATTCCCATCGGCGCTTCTTCTGTGTTGCCGAGACGGATCGTGTCCGCTATCGACCGCATGAAGTCTTTGGCTTTTGACATGCCACCGACCGAGTCGAGGCCGAACCGCGGGTGAACGAATTCCACCAAACCTACACATTCCGCCTCGATGAGTTCCTTCTTCTTGTGGCGAATGCTGTCAAGCGTCAACGCGGCGCCTTCGGAAGCTGCGCTTCTCAGTAACGAATTCAGATGTACTCGATTCAGTCCCGAAGTTGTAAGTGCCAATTGTTCATCGCTGACGTCGGTGGATAAAGAGGGCAACTGGCCTCGCAGATGGCCGATGAACTCAAGCCTTTCAGCATCGTCTGGATAAGGTATATCGATGGCAGCGAGCCGCGAGTTCTGGCGAATGCGCGGATGTACTTCAGCGACGCTTTCGGCTACCAGTATAACTATATTGTCTTTCTTCAACAGGCGCGAACTGGTGATCCAGCGCTGAAACGCTACCAGATTCGTGCGATCATCGCCCGACATGTAACTCACATCACCCGCCGGAATGATCGTATCCAGAAAGTTGATAATTACCGCGACCTGCTCGCCGTAAAGCAAAAAGTGTTCGATCAACGGAAGCGCCCGGCTGGGTTCTTTTGGCAGTTGGCGAAATGCATCGCGGTTCATCAGAGGGTCGGAGACGCGCAACAACGCCGCAAACTGACGCTCGGCTTCCTGCGATCCAAACTTAATTCCTTCGCTGCGGTTGTAAGTGAGAAGGTGCTTGGTCCCAACCAGCTCGCGCTGGAGGTAATTCAGCAGGCTGATGTAGTCGGAGTTTGATCGAACCAGATCATAGATATTGTTGTACAGGAGAAAATGACTTGCCTCGCCGGCGTAATACTTGCGCGCCATTCGCGCCGCCCACTGTGGAAGCTGATCTATTTCGTCAAGTAATAGTCTTGTTCGTGAGGATGACATGTAAGAATCGTTTTCGAACTATTGTCTCTGGGCAAAGGGCGGGCGACCCTGCGGCGTTGATGATGTTCTTTCTGACAGATCCAGCTGGTTCATAATGGGCGCCGTCTCGTCTAATATTTCTTTCGTCAATTCAATCGACGATAGCAACGATTCGAAATCAAGCGAGGTGATGTGTTCGGGGGTCGGCATGGTGATTACTTGATCGTTTACAAGGCCGAAGAAGCTTTCAATCGACTGAAGCTGCGCCTCCACCCGTTTCATGGAGCGCTCCATATCGTCGTAAGTTTTCATCCTCTTTTGAAGAAAATCCAGGTTCGTCTGATAAAGCCTCCGGGTGTCGTCATCGGGTGCGGTTGCAATCGCACGCTCCGCCTGCTGGATCTGGTTCTGAATCGTTTGACGGTTTATCGAGCGCATGTGGTTCTTGCGGCGTCTGTATGTATCGAGCAGGTCAACGTAGGACTCCCAATAGACGTCAAGGGTTTCGATTCTTTCCGGTACTTCTGTTACGCCCGTGAATTTCTTGTAATTTTGGTAGATTTGATTCTTCATCCAACGCAGGTACTCGACCGCTTCTCGCTCGCGTGGATCGAACGTCTTGACGAGTTCGTCTCTTCTTCGGTTGCGCTCTGCAAGGGCGCGGCGTCGGGTTCTCTGATCAACCAGTCTACGGTACCCCGGTGTATTCGGAACGGTTGAGAGGTAAAGGGCCTCCGCTACGGCGCCGGCGGCCAGGGGTCCCCACCAGGCGAGCCATTGCAGAAACGCAAAGTCTGGCGCGGCAGTAACAGCAAAGACCGCGAGCGCGACAAACAGCACTATCGCCCAGATATTGAGCGGTTCCTTGACTGCTTCCTTGATGTAGCTGACCTGTTCGGGCATATCGATTCTTTTGACGAGTGATGCGTGGATCGTGTCAGGGACCAGAGTTCATCTCTGCTCCTGCCCGTTACGCGTTTCGCTCATCGTTACTCAGGATCCATCTATATGAGAGGTGTAGCAAAAAGTAGCTCTCACTCCAAAGCCTTTGCTCTGTCAGATGGTCCGAGTGTTTTCTCAGCTGCGGAATCACTTCGAGTCGACGGCGGAGCTGGTGCTGATGCGGGTGTATCGGGCACCATCCCCATCTGGCGTTTATAAGCGGTAAGAGTATCTTCCACCTGAATGTTAAGCGCTTCGCGTTCGATATCCTGGATTTGCTGTTCAACGCCTCCAGTTGCCAGATCCATTCGGGCCTCTGCGGCGGCCGAGCGTCGCTGGATCCGCTCTCGCATTTCCTGAAAAGTACCGGCATCGTCACCAATCTGAAACGAAGCCATGGCTTGCGAAAGCTGTTCCTGCATTTTGGCGGCGCGCGCCTCATTGACCAATTGTTGAGCTTCGGCGGTACGCTTTTTGACTTGCAAAATGTAATTATCCAGGAACTTCTTGGCCTGCTCGGATGCGGCGTGCGCGGTTTCGAGCTGTTGCCGAGCGCGATCGAGCGCGGTTTGTTTCTCTTGTAACGCCGTGATGTAGGTCCGTGCTATGTCGTCGCGGTTTGACGAAATAGCAGCCTTGACCTTTGCATCGTATTCCTTAATTTCTTTTTCGAGTGTGGACACTTCTTTCTGCAACAGCTTCTCAGTCGCCATCACCTGAACGACATTGTTCTGCATTTGGGGGACCTTCTCGCGCATATCGCGGATGGTCTGTTGCAGGATCAGTTCTGGGTCTTCAGCCTTCTCGATCAGCCCACCGAAAATCGAACGAAACAGCCTCTTGAGTCTAGCCCACATTTGACCTCCTAAACCGGCGGCCTCGGCTCCACCGCTTGCGGGCCCATTTGAACCGTGCTGGGCTCAGACTTCGCAAAAAACAGGCGCGCGGGGTGAGGCATATTGGAATTCGTCATTAGTCTACCATAACCAAACACAGGCGAAAAATTTAAGTAGCGCCTTATTTCAAGACAACATACGTCGTCTGAGTGGTCGCCGTTCTGACAACAGGAGTTGGGGGTTTGGGATTGGGGGTTGGAGATTAGAGTTGGGGGTTAGGGGTCGGGTTGGGATTCGGGTTGGAATTGATGGGTTCGTGGTTGATGAGTGGATTAGCGATGGTCGAAATTACAGAGTCGTAGCACAGAAACCCCAATCACGCCTAACTCCCCAACCCGACCCCAATGACTAATCCCCATTTCCAACCCCCAACCCCTAACTCCCCCAGTTTGCGCCAGCCGCTGCAGCACGCTATAACGCAATAGGAGGAAGATGTTGGAGCTATTCTAATTTTGCCTCACACCGATTGGTTTGTTATGATTCCCGTCGCATTGGGCGAGGTAAAGACAAATTGAGTGTGCTCAGTGCGAGATGGAGCCTCAGATCTGATGCAGAGCGGTTTGCAAGCACCCGCGGCAGAAGACTCACTTATGACACCGGAAGAGATCTTTTCTCTGGTGCACCATGATCTTGCGCTGGTAGAGGAAGAATTCGACCGTAACGTGTCTGATGTTTCCACTGCCGTGTCTTCGATCGCTCGCTATCTTCACGAGGGCGGCGGCAAGCGCGTTCGCCCAGCGCTGCTTCTGCTAGCCTCGAAGCTTGTCAGCGGCGAAGCATCTCCGGCGGCCATTCGAATGGCAGCAGTTATGGAGATGCTGCACACCGCCACGCTCGTTCACGACGACATAATAGATGAAGCCTGCGTCAGACGCGGCCGGGCATCTGCCAACGTACAGTGGGGAAATGATCGCACGGTACTGATTGGCGATTGGCTCTACATGACCGCTTTTGATATGAGTTTGCGCGAACGAAGCTTTGATATCCTCGACGCACTGACTTCGATGACGCGGTGGATGGTCGAAGGTGAGATCATCCAGCTATCACTAGTCGGAAACAGCAATATTACCGAGGAAGAGCACCTAGAGATCGTCCGACGAAAAACAGGCTACATGTTCAGCGTGTGCGCAGAGGTTGGCGGCATTGTGGCGGGTGCGTCGCGCGAGGAGCGACGTGCGCTCGCTTGTTACGGGTTATCAGTTGGAACCGCATTTCAGTTGATCGATGACGTGCTCGATTTCGTATCAACAGAAGCGAAGCTTGGAAAGCCCGTAGCCAATGACATCCGGGAAGGCAAGCTCACGCTACCGCTGATATACTTGATGGAAGAGGGTAATGAAGAGCATCGGCGACTGATTGAGAAGGTTATGCACGAACGCGGGTTTGAATCGGTGCGGCGAGAAGAAATCCTACGGTTAATCCAAGACAAAGGAACGCTTAAACGAGCGAGAGCTGAAGCCGAGCGCTACGCCGGCCAAGCAATCGAATCCTTGAGTATTTTCCCGCCCTCCCTCTATCGCCAGGCCCTGCTGAGCGTTCCTCGCTTCATCGTCGAGCGCGAGATGTGATATAAACTCGGCTCCATGCCGCACGGGTGCAAAGGAAAGCCGCAAAGACCTGAGCGTAGGAGAATTTTGTTTTCCTACGCCTATATTGCTCACCTATCCTGATGCACACGGTTGCAAACCAGATTTACCATGCACTGTGAACGATGCAATGTCGATTTCCCTGAAGGGCTGCGCTACTGCAAGTGGTGCGGAGAAGCCCTGGTTGACCGCCCTCGGATAACCAGTGAGCTGCACTCTTGTCCGAGTTGCTCAGCCGCGGTTCAACCCGGTTGGACTTACTGCAAAGCCTGTGGCGAGCGACTCCGCACGGTTGCACGTGAGGGTGTTTCGCCGGTCTGCCCAGCATGCGGCGCCGAGACCCAAGCCGGATCTCCAAAGTGCCTGCGGTGCGGGCACGACCTGTTAGTCGATCGAGCTAAAGCTGCAAGTCCGGAGTCAACCGACACGACAATCTTCGCGACGTGCTCCACTTGCGGTGAGAGGTTGGACACCGGCTCGCTCTATTGCAAGGGATGCGGATCAGCGGTTTATACCGATAAGCCCGCTGGCAGTGGATCCGCACTCCTCTGCGGTGCTTGTAAGAGCTACAGTCCACTTGGGTCCCGTGAATGTCGCATATGCGGCGCTCCTTTCACTCACGGCTCGCGCGCTGTCGTCGACGTTCCTGCCGGGGCTACAACTATTCAACAGAAGCCTCCTACTCTGCCCGACCTGGAGGAATTCCACGAATCATCCGAACAGCATCCCGCAGATCCCGGCGCGAACACAGTCGTATTCACCGGTAAGGATCCCAAAGCCGGCCCCCCCACGGGCGGCGTTGATACGAGTATGCTGCCTGGCACCGCCGGATCGAGGTCTGAGCAGCAGGCGCCGACGG
>Ga0126384_10000159_pt1 | contig 32484 bp, 34 predicted proteins | sample PanSoiMetPlot_36_FD_92543 | JGI IMG/M metagenome (GOLD analysis project Ga0126384, IMG submission 92543) | Tropical forest soil microbial communities from Panama - MetaG Plot_36 | ecosystem: Environmental > Terrestrial > Soil > Tropical forest > Bulk soil | place: Panama | collected 2016-02-17 | reverse complement strand
GTGCTGGGGATGCGAAGGAGAGCAAAACGCCCGCTTCGATCCATCCCACAGACATGTTTCAGGCCAAGGAACTCAAAGGTCTCCGGCCTTAATCCGTGCTTGCCCCGCACGGCGGCGGCAAAGCGTCCAAAGAGCAGCAACCGAGTCTTGTCCTCGGCTAGCTCCAGGTTGAACGACGCAAAACGCTCCCGCAACTGGCGCTGAAAGTTCTGCGCATCTTCCTGGAATTGAAAGCATCCCACAAAGTCATCAGCAAAACGCACCAAGTATGCCTCGCCCCGACACCGCGGCTTGAATTTCTTCTCAAACCACAGATCGAGCGTAAAGTGCAGATAGACGTTACTGAGCACAGGCGATATCGGGCCGCCTTGCGGCGTCCCTTCCTCGGCTGCAATGAAGACCCCATCTCGCAACGCGCCAGCCTTTAGCCATTTTGCAATGAGCCGAAGGATGATCGGGTCGGCGATCCTGTGGGCCACCATGCGGCGTAGCCACTGATGATCGATCCGGGTGAAGTAGCTGCGGATATCGGCCTCGAACACGTGGCTAACCTTCTTCGTCACGATCTGCAGACGCAAAGCCTGCAGGGCGTGGTGAGGGTTGCGCCCCGGTCTAAAACCGTAACTGCAATCGAGGAAATTGGCTTCAAACACAGCCTCGAGTATGCGCGCAACCGCTCGCTGCAACAGCCGGTCCGCCACAGTGGGAATCCCCAGCGGTCGCGTGCCGCTCTTGCCCGGTCCTTTGGGTATTTCGACCCGCCGGACCGGTGGCGCTCGGTACGTGCCTGCCCTCAGTTGTTTGCAGATTTCCTCGACCCGCTCCTCCATCTCGCTGGCAAACTGTTCGGTGCTCTCCCCATCGATGCCACTTGCTGCCTTCCGGTTCATCACCCGCCAAGTTTCCTTGAGGAATGCCGGCGTCAGTAAGTGCGCCAACGAGGTGAAGCGTACCTGTCGATCCAGTTTGGCCTTCTTCGCTATCTGACCGAGTTGCGTTGACATCAAAATCCTGCCTCCGTGCGTGCGGGTGATGTTTCTCTGCGGTCAGTCTTCATCTGCTTCGCCGCTTCCCCCTGTACGCGGCTTTCCCGCGCTCCGAGTACTACCAGCGAATCCGACTTCCACTGCGACCTCCGCCTTTCTCAGGAATGATCCATCTCGTCCGGCATACTCGGTGTGCTTCCGCTGCGCACCAAGACCACAGTGGATCTCTCAGGTTCCTTGATGCTTCCTTCTGCGAACGTGCCGTGCGCTCTGACCCCGCCGCAGTCTCCAGTCACCTCGCCCATAGCGGTGACCTACTCGTGCCTTCCAGCCATTACAACTCTGTCGGCCTGCGGACGATGTACTTAACGAGGCTGAACCGCTTCACTTTCGTTACGGCCCGCGCGTCGCTCTGCCTACGCTTAGCCCATGTCGTTGCCTCCATGAGCCCAAGGCTCGATTCCCGGTGGGGCGGCTCATTCCCCTTGTCGGGACGGGACTTTCACCCGCTGGAAGCATCAGGCTTGTCCTGACGCCCTGTAATGCATGAACAGATTCGCGAGAATCGGGCTGATAACGCCACCTTGAGGGGTACCACGCGTACGCTCGACCCTCGTCCCATCCTCGAATTCCATCGGCGCCGTCAGCCACCGTTCGATGTACAGCAGCGCCCATTTGCATTTCACGTGTTTCCGGACAGCCCGTAGCAAGAGTTCGTGATCGATATTGTCGAACAGACCTTTAATGTCGAACTCTAGAACCCAGTTGTATTTCCAGCTTCGCTCACGCGTGACACCGATGGCATCGAGTGCCGATTTTCCCGGTCGATAGCCATACGAGTCTGCCAGAAAAATTGCATCCAGATCAGGCTCGATGAGTTGCTTCACAACCATCTGCGCCACGCGATCAGCTACCGTGGGCACACCCAAAATCCTTTCACCTCCAGACTTTTTGGGTATGGAGACGGCACGCACCGGCGGCGGAAAGTAACTCCCCGAGCTCATCCGATTCCAGACCTTGTAGAGATTACCCTTCAAGTTGGTTTCGAACTGCTCGATGGTCTCCTTATCCACTCCGGCCGCGCCCTGATTGGATTTGACCGCTTTGTAAGCCTCGTACACTTGCTTCTTGGTGATGTTGAACGGTTTGTCTGTCGTACGCATCGTCATCATCCTGTTTCCAGTTGTTTCGATCATACGACCGCCTGACCCGATCCCTTTGCTCCAGCCCCATTACAGCGCCTTCATCGCTCCTACGGATCGGTCCGTCCCAGTGCTCTGCATCGGTACTCTCGCCTCGCGGTTTTCGCCGCTTGTGCTTCTCCCTTGCCATCAGAGCACTGGTTCCTGCAGTTCCACGTGAAAGCCAGCATCCGGTTCACGCCCCCTTTACGCCGGTCGCCGTCTGCCCAGTCACCAGGCACCCGACAGACTTGTCCCAGAAGAGATTGACGCCTCTGGTTTTGACGACATCAAAGTCTTTTCGACGCGTCATCGAAGGGTTTGCTTGCGCTCGTCTCCCGGACGCACACCTGCTCGGGGTCATGCCCCGAACTTTTGTTCCAACGCTCACGACCACGGCTTTTTGACCGTAGCCGCTTGGAATGGTTTGGGACCCGCTCCTGAAAGCCGATCCCGAGGGGCCTACCCTCATCTTTCACGCAGCTGTAAGACACGTTTTCATTTCATGTTGTTGTCCTCCTTTTTTTTCTTTTTTTCCGTGTCTCTCTGCAGCACACTCAATCTCAAGACGGCCAAAGCACTAGGCATCATCGTCACGGCATCGTTGCTCGCCCGCGCGGACGAGGTGATTGAACAAGATCCTTCTGCCCCCACACGTTGTTGCAATTGCTCAGGGCCGTTTTTGGCACATTTTGCCCGTGGGCTAGTCGGTCAATGGCCCCTTCGCCTGAGCAACGGACACGAGGTCGGCGCCGCCTTTGACCCGAGACATTTCTATCGATCGGATCGCACAGGTGGGAATATTCTACACAACGACCTTAGTTGCGGGGGGGGGGCAGCGTGTTTGGTTGTTTTCGGTTCGTTACTACTATTCCATTTTTCCTTGGTCTGGTTGTCACCATTGCAGATTCCATATCGCAGAAGACCAACACCAAGGTGGCCCACGTAGCTTTCCTCGGGCTAGCGCCACGACCTCCCGATAAGGAGTTTATCGAGGACCTGCGCGAGCGTCGATTTATTGGCATCCCTACCTCCGCTCCGGGCCGAGGAGTCATCCAATGAAACGTTCCTAACTGCCGCCGCCCTTGCGGCTGTTCTTATTGCCGGCATCTCGCCCGCAGCTTGGTGTCAATCCACCGAAAGGGTACGGCGTGTGGGTATTCTACTATCGACATCGATCTCGGATGCCAATGCAATTGGCACGATGGGAGCGTTTGTGGATGGCTTGCGAAAGGAGGGCTGGGAGGAAGGCCGCAACGTAACCGCAAGCCCGAGTCCAGCGGTCTTACCCACCTGAGTACGTTTCGGCGGACACAGCGGCTTATTTGCTCGATTGCTCGCGCTCGACGCTCGACGACTATATGCGACGTGGCTTGCTTCCGAAACCGCTTGAGGTCGGCACGATGCCCCGGTGGCGCTGGCGCGATCTTGACAGCTTCATTTTAAGTCGCAACGGGCTTGCGCCCGGGACCCCTGGTGAGGCACCTTCCGAGCCGGACAGGTACAGCAAGGGTGCCCTTCGTGTCGCGTCCCCGCATGCCTAAGCTTGCTCTTCCAGCTCACGTGCACATGGTTCGCTCGCGCGGCCGTGAGTATTTTTATTTCCAGCCTTTTCGAGGAACGAAGCGTGAGCAGCCGCGCACGCCCATTCAGGGCTGTCCCGTGTACCCTGACGGCACTCCGACCACTTCATCAAAATCTATTTGCTCGATCGTGCGGGTCGCATGTCCGGGACGCTCGACCTCAACAGTGAACCGACGGCGCGCCTCGACAGGCTGACCCGGCTGTTGGCGAAACTTGGCGAAAACAATTGACGCGACCGGTTCAGCGGCAAGCAGCATTGGCGCGCCTAAGCGCACGCTCGGGAGTCAACTTGCCACGTCCCATTGCCACGCATTGAGCTTGCGCACCGCTTGCACGCGATTGCGAACTTGCAGCTTTTCCATGATGACCGTCATGTAGTGCTTCACGGTCTTCTCGCTGATTTGCAGTTCTCGCGCCACTTCCTTGTTGGTAAGGGCGCGCGCCACACACGCCAGAATTTGCTCCTCGCGCGCGGTCAGGCCATAGGGCCTTCGGTTGTCGCGGCGTGCGCCGTTCAAACGCATGCTTTGACGCAGCAGTCCGGCGCCAAGTTCGGGTGGCACATAGGACCCACCCTGAGCAATGCTCGCGAGAATGCGCACGAATTCGCTGCCCGCGACGCGCTTGAGAATGTAGCCGCGGATGCCGGCCGTTACCATAGGTCCCACTTCATCCGCCGTCGCTGTTTCCGACACCACCACGATCGGCATCTGCGGACAACGCAAAGCCAAGGCCTTTGCCATTTCCATCTTCTCGCGGCAGCAGGCATCGATGACCGTCATGTCTGCCAAACTCACCTCGGCCAAAGCAATGGCATCGTTGATCGTCCTCTCGGCCAAAAGAACCAAACATTGGCTCTCGCGCAAAGACATTTGCATGCCGTCTCGATAGAGCGGCTCGTCGGTGAGGAGCACAATGCGCACCGGGGTCACGGCACCGTTGGGAGAAGAACTTGAGGCTGGCTGCTCGGTTTGTGTATCGGGCGCTGACATCGGTTGCTCGCTCCAACCGTACCTCATCGAGGCTCCGGGCCTCTCTCAAGTATGTGGTGAGGCCCTTGCATTGGCGATTTGACTTAAGTCAAGCCGCAGATGGTGCCACAGCCCAAACTTTGGCCGCAACCCTCAGTAGTGTAGGCCCAGAGCCTATCGTGCTTTTCATCGGACGCATAGCCGGGGTGGCGCAATTAGCTCCAGCATTCGTGCGGTTGGAAGAGTGAGCAGATGTCGCCCACTGCACGCCAAAGGTGTCGTAAGTGGGACTCCTGCGGCGCGAACGAGGGTTTCAACTTTGCAAAGGCTTTCGATCGGATCGAGATCGGGCGATAAGCTGGCAGGGACAGGAACCAGGCAGCACGTGGTTTAGAGTCTCAGCTGCCTTGGCGGACGCATGGACCTTTAAATGATCGCGACAGATCCCCCAAAATCTCTTTTACCTGACCTTTTTCGACAGCAGCCGCTGCGGTCTGCGCTGGGATGCAATCTTGAACAGTGAATATGTGCGGTTCACATAGTTAGTTACTGCGCGCGCGCCCTGCATGTATTCCTTCAACTGCGGGGTGAGCTCTGCCTCAACTAAGCGCACCTGTCGGGCGGGGTGGTGCGTCTCAAAATGCAGGTAAAACCAGGGTTCCCCTCGCTCCAACTCCAGCTCCCGTGTCGTATCTATCCATTCGAATGCCCACATCATTGGTCGCGGCCAAATATGAATTGGCAATCGCCCTGAAATTAGCCGACCTGGCAGACTTGGAGTTCTAAAATAATTAAACGGCGGCAGCAAACTCATAAACGTCGGTTCATCAGCTATAAATATGTAGGGGGTATGGATCTGAATGATTGGGCGATCTGGGTAGCGCCACTCCTTAGCAGCGACGATCTTGACCATTTTGCCAAGCGTCTTTGTGCGTATTTCTGTTTTATCACCAGCGGTGTTTATGAGAGTTGCCTCCCCGGTATCTATAATCTTAACTCTAAGTTTTACATTGATCGGGCAATGGACGACGAAGAATCGCGCTTCATGATCAATGACTGCCGGACACAAGGAAGCTGACTTTGCGTGCCGCGGAGGCGGTCGATCCGAGATCAGCCTGGTCGGCGCGCTCCAGATGAAGCCGCCCTCCTCCGCATTCAGAAGCCAACCCACCTCAACGGATCGGGTAGCCTCGGCCTTGTTTTTCAAGTGTCGTAGAAGCATCGGTCGGCGCCTTTTTAGACCAACAGATTCAATGCTTAACGGCGGTCGTGCTTGGATCAATCATACCAACGCCTGCTGAACGAACCATCCCCCAATATCGTCTCGCCGGATATTTTCGGTGTTCGATCGAAGTGGCTGAGGTCAGCTGGTCGCTCTCAACCGCGGTCATCGAACGCCAGATGGGCGCCCGTCCAGATCTCCAGCTGCTGCCACTGCGGGGCAAGCGCAAGAGGCTCGGCCATGTCGGTAGCGTCTTCGATCTTATTAAGCGTGCAACGCAATGCGGCCTCGGGTTTGTTGAATTGCTCCCTACTACGGGTGGTCTGGATACTGCGATCGGACGGTGCATCACGCCTTCGCCCACGAAGATCTTGCATAGTCGGTGATAGCGGACGCTCGCCAGTTGGGCCAGGTCCGTCGGGGTGCAAATCGCGTAAGCCCGTCTTTGTGGTTTGATCTAGATCAAGCGCAACGACCGCAAACTGCGTGCAGATTCGCACCAAAGCAGCCTCGAGCAATACGGCCATGCAGCGAACAAGGGTATGCCTTGACTGTGCCGTCAGAGACAAAGCGCTCTGCAACGCGCTAAGCCCTGAGGACTTAGCCAAGCTCAATCGATTGTCCTATCGCAAGCGCTATTGTGCTGGCCAATTGATTTCGGCCTCCTCGACACCTGAGGCATGGTGTGCAACAATTCTCGCCGGGGTCGTTAAGCTCATTAAGTCGTTGCCCGACGGCCGGCAACAGATCGTTGGCCTGTTGTTCCCATCGGACTTTTTAGGCCGGCCTTTCAAGACAACCAGGCCTTATGCGGCGGAGGCGGCAACCGACGTTGTGCTCTGCTGCTACAACGGACGCTCCTTCGAACACTTGCTGGCGGAGCAGCCGCGCATGCAACACCTGCTGCTAGAACGGACCTTGGATGCGGTCGATACCTCGCATGAATGGATGCTGCTGCTGGGATGCAAAAGCGCCAAGGAAAGAGTAGCCGCGTTGCTGGTACTGATTGCGCGGCGGCTAGCGCCGGACGCCGCTTCCGCCGGCGGCGGGCAGCCGACGCTCACGATCGAGCTGCCGCTGTCGCGCGCCGACATAGCCGACTACCTTGGCTTGCGCCTGGAGACCGTGAGCCGGCAATTGAACCGACTGGAGGCGGCGGGTGTGATCAAACGCTTCGCCCGGCGCCGCATTGCGCTTTGCGAACCGCGTGAGCTCGAGCGGTTGGCGGGTGATACCCCGCACGGATGACCACTATGATGCGGGACCTAGGCACGCCTGCCAACCGCAGTGCGGCGTGCTGGCCGAACTCGTCCCTCGGTCGCACGTGACGATAGCCCGTGAGGCGCACGTTCGCCTGCATCACTCCTGTAGGGCATCGTCTTGGTGACGAACCATTGGCCGTCAAGTGCCAAGCCAGAAAGTGGCCCCGGCCGCACGTGACACCGCGGGAGTGCCATCGAGATCGCCGAGGCCAGTGGCTGACGTGCGTTGAGGTCGTCAGGGAAACTCAAGGCTAGCAGAACCCGCGGCAAGTTGCAAATGATAGGCATTCCGAAAAAGCGTGGGTCCGGCTGAGCTCCTCAAAAAGGAGCGTCGGTGGCTCGCTCCAACAAAGATCGCGACCGCGCGGTGACGTCGCCCGGCTCACCAGGCGGGGATGCTCAGATCAGCTGCCGAAGCCTGCGACGTGCGAGGAGCGAGCGCCGAGACCTGCTGCAGCTCCGACCAATCGGGAGCCGCTCGGCTCGGCCTCCAGACTGAGTCGCAAACAACAATCGGGTGGATCTCGCCGCAAACTTAGACGCAACCTTTTCACAGCTGATGCGACGCCAGAGCGCATCATCGCCGCGGTTCGATTTGGGCTCGCCGCGCATGAGACGGAGATGCACCCATGATATCGTTTCGCTGCATCGCCATCAGAACCGAGGATGCCGTCAGGCTTCGCCGCGCCAGCAGTGACGATTTTGGCCACCCGATCCAGCGGATCGATCTCGACCGCAGTTATCCTTGCCGCCACTGCTTGCGCGAAGCCTCCGCCAGCTCCGGCATGCTCCTCCTCTGATACCAAACCCCCAAGCCCAAGAGTGTCTATGGACAGCCGACGGCGATCTTCATGTGCGTCGCCGACTGTGAGCGCTTCCGGGAGCCGGATGCCATTCCCGACATCGTCCGCAATCGGCTGGTCTCCTTCCGAGCCTTTCGCAGCGACGGCCTGATGATTTACGACGCCAACGAAATCGTCGAAGGCACGAACACATCACGGTGGTACGTCGGATCTTGGCCCGCGACGATGTTGCCTACATCAACGCCCACACCGCCAAAGCTGGCTGCCTCCTCTGCCACGTTGAGCGCGCGTGAGCCGCTCTCATGCCGGCGCTAGTTGGCGAGCGCCAGCGGTTGCGAGGCAGCTAAACAAGCATCCAATCGCCTCGACTTCTCACCCCCGTGTCTTCAGTGTTCCCGGGAGGCGAGCGCCTGCCGCCAGCCGATTGCTGCATCAACGGGCACGCCGCGTAAGCCAGCTAGCGAGTTTAGCAAGCTGCGATGATTCAGCAGTCGAGTTGATTATCACCGGTCTCGGGTGGCGTCGACGCGGTCGGCTGGCGTCGACGGGTCAGGTGACAAGGCCCAGCTTTTTATGTCGAGCAAGCCTTAGGCTGCGTCAGCTGCTCCTATCGCCTTCGTCACGTGTACCAAACTCAGTGCCGGGCCCCTTCTCAGCTAGTGCTTCCAATAGTTCGGCGCGCAACTCATTGCGCTCGGCGAGAAGCCTATAGCTCTCGGCGACGAACAACAGCTTCCGCTTGGCTTCCGGGTCGGCCGCGCGGCTTACTGCATCAAGTGCTTCACGTTCCAGCTTGCGCCAGCGTGCAGCCGAATTAATAGCCTGATCTCGCGCATCTTCCGACATGGTGCCAGTACCCCACCGGCCCCGCGCCCAAACCCCTTCCCCACTCCTGGCGTAACGTGCCGTTGGCCTTGTTGTTCCTGGCTCCTGATGCGGATGTCGGTCCTGCGTGGCCGATTTGCATCTAGGTCAGCAAGGCCAAGCGCGTTCGCGGATCATGATCATGCCGAGTTCGCAGGCCGATCGCGGCTCTGTCGCGGCAGTCTATTCATGAGAGATTCTAAGAGCCTGCGCGAAGGAATGATGTTCATCGGCAATTTCGCTGGTGGTCCCAACACAGCTCCTTGTCTCCCCCGGTCGCAGCGCGGGCGTGCCGTAGAGGCACCGTCGGCTGCGCGCAGATCCGCGAGCAGACGGTTACTCGACGCTGCAGACCACATTGAGAAGCGCCTGACGCTTTTCGCGCATCACGACGGCAGTGGCGCGCTCGAAGGCGCCGGGCAATGCGGCGGGGTCTTCGACGCGCTCGCCATAGCCTCCGGCCGCGATGCAGATTTGCTCGAATGCCGGGAGGCGATCGAGCCGCATGAACGGTGATTGATTGCGCTTCGAGGCGCGGCCGCCTGGGTACATGGCGGTCGTGAAATGGCGCACGGCGTTCCACATCGCATTGTTCATGACGACGAAGAGCACCGGCAGGTCGTGCAGGGCAGCAGCATGGTGCACGGCGGCTGGATTACTAAACAGATAGGCGCCGTCGCCAACGACGGCAACGACCGGTCGGTCGGGCGCCGCGAGCTTGGCGCCAAGCGCAGCGCCCGCCCCCCAACCCAAGCCTGAAGCGGAGCTCGAACCGAAGTAGCAGTCGGGGTATTCGAATGCGCAATGCGTCAGGCGGAGCGTGTATTCGTTGACAACGATCGAACGTGGGTCCTTTGCCTGATTGAGGCAATGGCTGACCCAGGCCGGATGGATGGGGCTGCGGGTGGAGACGAGTTCACAGGTCCTGTCCCAGTCCGCTGCCAGCGAAGTTCTCTGCTTGATGATACGTGACCGGCGTTTCGCCACCGCTGCCTCAGCGACCTCCCCCATCAGCGCGTCTGTCAGTGCCTGGAGGATCGTTGCTGTCGAGCCGGTGATGCCGAGATCGCAAGCAAATCCTCGAATGGGAATGTGCGAAAACAATGGGTCGAAGCCGCATTGGATGACTTTGCACCCTTCCGACGGGGCCACGTGGTCGGGGATCCATGGAACATCGATCTCCATCGCCAAGATGAGATCGGCGTCGGCTACCAAAGAACTTGGGTCGTAGCCCAGGTTCATGCAATGCGACGATGGCAGCGACAGATAGCGGGGGTGGAACTGCGCAAGGGGAATGGCAAATCGATCGGTGAACTGAGCCAGAGCATGGAACGCAGCGGCATCGCGGCCTGCGCTGGCCGTCAGGATCAGCGGGCTCTTGGCTCTGGCGATCATTTGCGCTGCCTCGGCGACAGCATCTCGGGCGGGTGCTGGCGGCGCCGCCGCGCGAAGACGGGTCGGTGTCCGATGATTGCCCTGGGCTTCTACCGCTAGAACTTCGCGCGGCAGGCTCAGGTAGACGGGTCCGCGCGGCTCTGTGCCCGCAATGGAGAGGGCGCGATCGACGACGGTTTCGAGCTGCTCGGCGTTGCGCAGCTCGTAGTCCCATTTGACCAATTCCCGAATCATGCCGGCCTGGTCATACATTTCCTGCGCCCAGTGGATATAGCCGTCGCGTGAACCGAGCAGGCCGCGTTCCGTGATGGGCGAGCGTCCCGCTGTTAGAAGCACGGCTATGTTTTCGCGGGCCGCATTCATCGCGGCACACACCATGTTGGCCGTTCCGACGCTGACGTGCACCATCACGGCGGGTATCTTGCGCGAGACCATGGCGTAGCCATGCGCCATGGTGACCGCAAGGTTTTCGTGGGTGGCGAGGATCGGCTGCGGCACACGCGTGCCCTTCTGTTCAGCCTCCGCGTAGGCCTCGATGATCGGGGCAAAGTCGGTCCCGGCATTGCCAAACAGGTATTCGACCCCGCGCTCGGCAAGAAGACTGAGATAGGCTGTGGCGACGCTGTCCGCCTTACGGGCCGGCATCGAGCTTCTCCTCTTTCCGCTACACGCTGTGAGGCGCTGGTTTCGGCTCAAACGCCATGGCGTCGGAGCCCGCGATTGATATGCCGACGCGGGTGCCGGCGGGCCAGCGGTTGATCGCATCGGGCTCCAGCGATCTCACCAGTATGCGGCTGGCGCAAACGTCAGGCGCCTCAAGATAGAGATTGACGTAGCCGCCCTGATAGCTATGCGCCGCCACCGTGCCCTCAACGGCGATCGGCTCGCCGGCATTGGCAAAGCGCAACTGTTCGGGCCGTACGAACAGCTCGACGCGATCGCCGGATTGCACTCGCGCGAGTGGCTCGCTTGGGACGGATATCCTTGCTGCGCCCAGCATGGCGACGGCGTAGCCGGCAACCCGGTCAAGGCGTGCGCGCAGCACATTTACATCGCCAACGAAGGACGCGACAAACCGGTCGGCGGGGCGCCGGTAAATCTCATCCGGACTACCGACCTGGCGAATGCGTCCCTCGAACATGACGGCGATCCGATCTGACAAACTCAAGGCTTCGCTTTGATCGTGGGTCACGAAGATCGTAGTTACTCCGAGCTGGCGTTGGATCTCCTTGATCTCAATCTGCATGGAGACGCGCAAATTTCGGTCGAGCGCCGAAAATGGTTCATCCAGCAGCAGGACTTTCGGCGAAACGACAAGCGCGCGAGCCAGCGCCACACGCTGTTGTTGACCGCCTGAGAGCTGGTGTGGCCGGCGGTCATCTACGCCGTTGAGCCGCACCAGAGACAGCGCCTCAGCAACCCGGCGCTTCAGGTCGGGCTTGGCGATGCCCCGCATCCGCAGGCCGTACCCGACATTATCCGCGATGCTCATATGCGGGAACAGCGCATAGTTCTGGAACATCATCCCGATCTCGCGCTTGTAGGTCGGGATTGCGTTGACGCGCTTGCCGTCGATCTCGATTTCGCCGTCGTCGACCACAAGAAATCCGGCAACCAGATTGAGCAACGTGGTCTTGCCGCACCCCGACGGCCCGAGCAGGGTCATGAGCTCGCCGCGGTGGATGGATAGTGTGGCATCCTGGAGCGCAACGACCTTGCCGAAGCGCTTGCTTGCGCCGCGCAAACGAACGGCAGCATGCTCGGAGCCGGCCATCGTGGGTGCTCCTGCACGCCCGCTCGATCGACGTTCAGCGGCGAGACTCGACATTCAGCACTTTCCCAAGGCCGAGATAGAGGTTGGCCACGATCAGTAACGTGGCCGTTGCCGCGATATATAAGACTGACAGCGCGGCCATGGAGGGATCGGCATACTCGCGCACGTAGTTGTACATCGCCACGGGCAGCGTCTGGGTGCGTTGCGCCGTGACGAACAGCGAAGCCGTGAATTCGTTGAACGACAGCACCGCCGCCAGCAGCCAGCCGCCGACCAGGCCAGGCGCCAGCAGTGGCAAGGTGATGGTAGCGATGACCCTGGCCGGTGATGCGCCGAGGCTTGCAGCAGCAAGCTCGAGCTTTTGATCAAGATTGCGCAATGAGACATAGACGCTGCGCAACACGAACGGCAGCACCAGCACGACGTGGCAAGCGATGACCACCGCAAAGCCACGTGCCCAGCCAATCTGCGCGGCCAGAATGAGAAAACCCAGCCCGATGGTAAAGTGAGGCACGACCAACGACGACAACAGAACGGCCTCTAGCGTACGCTTGAGGGGGAACGAATAGCGATCGAGCGCAAAGGCGAAAGTTGTTCCCACCAACAGGGCGATGGAGGAGGCGCAGCCGGCGACGATGAAGCCATTACGGAAGCCGGAACGAAAGTCCTCATAGGCGAGGGCCTTGGCAAACCAACGCCCCGACCAAGTCTCGGGGGGAAACGCCAGAATTGCCTTATCGTTGAAGGCAGCCAAGGTTACGACAGCGGCCGGGAGAATGACGAAGCCTAGAATGGTCAGCACGGCCAAGACACCGACAATTCCCAACAGGCGCTGGAAGGCGGACCGTGCCATCAATGCGGACCGAATTTCTCGAAGGGCCGAGCTACCACCCGCAAAAGGCTGAGGATCATGAAGGTGAGCGCGAGCCCAGCCACCGAAAGACTGGCCGCGAACGGAAAATTGAAGCTCGCGAGACCCAGCTGATACACAAGATTTGAGATCATGTTCACCTGGCCGCCGCCGATCAGCTGAGGGGTTGCAAAGGCGCTGAACGTCCAGGCAAAGGCCGTGGTAACCCCGGCGATGATGCCGGGTGTGGAGAGCGGCAATGTCACGGTAAGGAACGCACGGACGGGGCCTGCCCCGAGGCTCTGCGCCGCCTTCTCAAAGCTTGGGTCAATATGCGCTAACGCGGCTGCCAGCATGATGACCATCACCGGCAACGTGACATGAACGAGCGCGGTGACGACGGCGAAGGTCGTGAACATGATCTGAAGCGGCCGATCGATCAGCCCCAGCTTCAGCAGAACGGAGTTGATGAAGCCGTTGTTGCCAAGCACGACGATCCACGAATAGGTCCTTACCACCTCGCCCAGAAAAAGCGGTGTCACGGCGATAATGAGGATGGCGGCCTTGATCAGTCGATTCTGCGCATGCACCAGCGCGTAGGCGATCGGGTACGCGACCAGTAGCGCACAGGCAGCGGTGAGAAAGCAGATCCACACGGTGTCGATGAAGACGCGGGCATAAAGAGGCTTCAACAGCGCTGAGAAGTTGTCGAACGATAGTCCTCCGGCCTCAAGAGAACCGGGCACATAGGCGCGCAAGCTGTACTGCAGCACGGTCGCCATCGCTGCAAGGAAACCGAGCGCACAGAGCGCTGCCGGAAAGACAAAGGTGCGCAGGAAGGGTTGCGGCTGCATGGCGCGGACCTATCCGCTCAAGGACGGCCGGCGGGCCGGCCGTCCGCCGCGGAAGTCATCCCGTTAATTCATGATGTTCTCTGCAAACCACTTGCGCCACTCCGCCGTCTTCTCGGCGCGCAACTTGTGGTCGATAATGATGGCCTGGCTCTTCCATTGTTCTGGGGTCGAGAACACGCCGGGAAGTTTGGCGATCTCAGGATTGAGCTTGGCGCTCGACACGACCGGGCTGCCCTTCTTGAGTGTGGCGACTTCCGCCTGTATGGCGGGGTCGAACATAACGTTGATGAACTTATAGGCCAGGTCGACCTTCTTTGACCCCTTCATGATGGCGATGGTGTCGATACCGAGGACCGCGCCTTCCTTGGGGATGACGAGCTTGATCGGGACGCCTTGGCCGATCATGTGGTGCGCGTTCATTGACAATATGACCTGCACGGGTGTCTCGCCGTTGGCGATAAGCTGCTGGCTGTTGGCGTCATTGGTGTAATAGGCCTTGAAGCTCGGCTTCAGCTGCTTGAGCTTCTCCTGCCCCTTCTCCCATTGCCCCGCGTCACCGCCGGCTAGCAGAGCCGAGACGACGATGATGTGACTGGGATCGAAATCCGGCGCCGCAAGCTTGCCCTTCACCTCAGGCTTCCACAGGTCGGCCCAGCTCTCGAACGTGATCCCTGGCAACAGGTCCGGGCGATAGCCGATCGTATAGACGTAGGCCCAGGTGCCGACGTGATAGGGACTGATCTTGGCCTGCTCGACCAGGTTAGCTGCGTTGGGAACCTTGCTGAGGTCAAGTTGCTCGTAGAGGTCGTCGTTAGCGTAGAGCCAACCGACGTGCGAGGTTGTGAAATTAAGATCGCTCTCCGGGTTGCCCTTGGCGAGTTTCGCCTTGTTGAGACGGTCGATGGTGCCGCCGGTGATGAACTCCACGGCCACGCCGGTTTCCTGCGTGAATTTCTTAGCCACGGTCTCGGCAACGAGATCGCGCCAGCTGCCGCCCCAGATGCTGACAACGAGCTTGTCTTGCGCCGCAGCGGGAAATGAAAGCAGCAGCAGACCGAAGCCAAACGCGAGAATGGAAAGCCGTTTCACTGCAACCTCCTGACCTGCGGTGCGTGCGACATGAGCCCACGCGCCATGGTATTTCAGTCTATGCATGGGCGGCGAGGCCGTCGATGAAATTGTCAGCCGTTCAGCCTGTCCGATGGGGTGGCGATCAGTCGATCCTTAGGCCGACGCAGGGGTCGTGGATCCTGACCTCGCTACCGACGTCTGCGATACACTACTTGGGCGCCGGGACCACACCCAACCTGGCCTATGGGCTCGGCAGCAACCCACGCACCACCCGGCCAAGCGGCTGCTACCAGCGCGAGCTGGTGCGGCTCCCGGCTGCGGCGACCGTTTCGAAGACGCCGCGGCGACGACGGCCGCCGCCACGGTGCTGGCCGGCGCAATTCACAGACCGAGCGCAATCGTGGCCGCGCTCTCCGCCTAGCTGCGACATTCCCGACCATGCCGCCGGGACACACTGCAACGATCGGTGTTGCGGGCCGTCACCACGTTGCAACTCGCGGCAATGGCGGTGCTCGCACTATGCGTATGAGCGTGTTGGTGAGCCGGCCACGAAACAATGGATTTCGTCTGGTTGCAGTCGCAGGACTTTGTTCCTTGGGCCGCATCGGCTGTTGCTTGCGAAGCTCCTGAGGCTCGAACTGGCTTGCGATGCGACCGCCACGCCGAGGCGGCGGGTAGCACCTCGACGCACGGAAGCGCTATCGTGGACCTCACGTAGCCGTTCAACGCCGGCCCGGAACGACGCCGGCCGGAACGAGCGCATCATCGGCGCGTTTGTGAAGCGCCAGCCGGCTCCAACTTAGGGACACGCTCATGCGCCCTATCCTGCCCACCCTCACCGCCGTGCTGACGCTCATGTCGGCGTCCGCGAGCGCCCAACAATCGAAATACTACGAGCTGCCGAAAGGCGATTTTCCGCACGACGTGGCTGCCGGCGTCGCCGGTGAGGTTTGGTATGCGGGTCAGAAGGCCGGCGTCGCCGGCCGACTTGATGCCACGACCGGGCAGATCGAACGCATCGCACTTGGCAAGAATTCCGCGCCGCAAGGGGTGATCGTTGGGCCGGACGGCGCCCCGTGGTTCACCGACGGGGGCCAGAACGCGATCGTGCGTGTCGATCCGACCACCAAGGAGGTGAAAGTCTGGCCGCTCCCGCCCGAGCGCATGCCAACCGTCTATCTCAACACTGCTGCCTTCGATGGCAGCGGCCGCATCTGGTTCACGGGCCAAATCGGCGTCTACGGTCGGCTTGACCCGAAGTCGGGCGACATCAAGGTGTGGGATGCACCAAAAGGGTGGGGTCCTTACGGCATCGCGGCCACGCCGAACGGCGAGATCTGGTTCGTGTCGCTTGCCGGCAGCTACTTGGCCAATGTGGATTTAGAGACCGGTGCGGCAACCGTTTATGATCCGCCAACCAGAGATGGCGGCACCCGCCGTGTATGGTCGGATTCCAAGGGTCGAATGTGGATCAGCGAATGGAACTCCGGAAACGTCAGTCTCTATGACCCAGGTTCAAAAGCTTGGAAGCAGTGGAAGCTGCCGGGTGAGGAGCCGCACACCTACGCCGTCTGGGTCGACCCGGACGATAAGGTCTGGCTTTCCGAATGGACCGCCAATGCGGTCGTGCGTTTTGACCCGGTAACCGAGACATTTCAGAGCTTTCCCAGTAATCGTCCGGATGCAGAAGTTCGCCAGATGCTTGGTCGCGACCGAGAGGCCTGGATGGCTGAATCGGGCACCGAGCGCCTGCGCGTGATCACGTTCGCGGTGAACTCGAGGTGAGTTCTTGCGGACTAAAGCAAGCACTCCGGCTTACGCATCTATTTGCGCAGAGATTGGCACTTGACTCGGTTAACATCGCGCCAACCAGAAGCGGGATAGCGCCCTTGAGCATAGCTGATGCGCTGCCCAATCTATCCATTGCAGCATTGGCAATTGTTTGAGTGGCTCGCAGCTTTGGGGGTCGGCTTGGGTCGCGGTGCACACGGCTCAACGACGCCATAGGGACCTTATTTGGGTGGCCCTGCGAATGACACGGCCGGCTACGCATGATCTACAGTGAAGCGATGGCAAGCTGCAAATCCCGGCCGCACACAGTTGCGGACCGCTTTAGCGAAGGTGGCGTTGCATTGGATAGATTTGGGCGCAGCTACGCATCTGACGCTCATTTGGCGGTCTGCCGGCGTCGCCTTCGTTTGTTCGGCTCCAACCGCTGGTTAGGCCGGCAGCAGCGCTGCCGCGCAGTGTGCGGGCTTGGCAGACGCGGGGAACAACTTCCTTAGCAAGCGCGCTTCCTCCGAAATTGCACTGCGCCACCATTGAAAAGTCAGCAGCGACCGTTTGAGGCGCGGGTTAATGTCAGGCGCCCATACGTGCTCCAGCCCTTTGGCAATAACTCGTTGCTCGGGCGACAGGCCTTCATCGTGCATCCGCAGCATCCGCCAGCTCATCGAGCGGGCCCAGCATTGCTGAAGGACCATGACATGCTCGGTTAGGCCGCCGATACGTGCGACGATCGCTAGGTTTCCCTGATTTTCCGCCATCGGAGTTAGCATGTTGTGCCTCCCACTTCGGCAAGTCCGCACAAGATCTCCATGGGCTTACTCTGATTTGCTTTCACCGGGAAGTAGCTGATAGCCACAAGCTCTTGATCGTGCCATTATCTCGCTGCCGGCATGCAATCGATCGGCTGGGCGCAGATACAAGCTTTCCGTTGCGTGGACGTGGTCGCGACGGCGAGGGATTAGGCAAGTGGCGTCGGGCATTCTGGCAGGCGACGCCGGCTGCCCGTGCGGCTGCGTGCCATCGACATCCTGAGCGGTTTACCGGTTCGCCTGTTCCGCCGCTCCATCGAAGGACCCGGCCACCGGCAACGGTTCAATCATTGGTGCCGCGCCAGCGCCAGTCTCGCAAGTTTCCAAGCGCGAGAGGCTAAGGTCGTGGTGCAAGCTCCAGCCCGTGCGCCGGCCAGCATCCGCCTGCCGCCAAAACCCAACCATACTGCGGGTCGTCGTAACCGATGTGACTGAACCCATGTGCAGCCGGTCAGCCAGAATCGGCAACCCGGGCTCGGGCTGGCGCGTGCGCTGTCAATCTACTCAGCCCGTCCAGCGAAAAATTGTCTGACGGTGGCGGCAATTCACTGCAACGGTTTTATCTTGACTATAGTTGCTACGCGAACCGATGATTGGTTCGTCTTATGGTGGGGGAAGGCTGGGTGATGTTCCTTAGGGCACTGGTCGTTGTTGGACTAATCGGTCTGCTACCGGACGCAGCTATCGCCGATACACGGGTGCAGGTTTGCGTTGGCGACAAACCTCAAAAATGCGCACATCACGAGTATTTCGCCCGCTGTGGTACTGCCGTTGAAGCTGTGGCCAAGGGTGCGTGCGGCGTTTCTAATGCAGGCCGAGTTCTGCAAATAGGCAAGCAAAGCACCATTGCCGGGGGCAAATGCGGTTACACGTGGTTCGTCGTTCTATGCGGCGACAAGTAAACCCTCTGTTGACTTTGGAGCCATCATTCAGATTATCTCGCGCGACACGGTGAGCGCGTCCGCCGCTACCTCGCCTTCGGCAGGGATTGGTGGCCTTATGCGGTGCGACGCATCGACGAAAATCACAACAGTCAACCCCCGAAGCCGATGAGACGGCCACTCGCGTTAGCGCTCTGCGCGAGCCAAACTACGTCCCTTGACGTTGTCCCTGCTATCGCCCCGGCGCGGCCAAACGATCAAGCCGTAGACGTTCTCGGCTGTCCGTCAGCCTCCAGACGCTTGCGAACGTCGCCGCAAGAACGCCGAGACCGGTCGCTCCGCCGATCAGTAGAGTGATCAGGATCTGGTACTTGACGGCTTCCTGGGGGTCGACACCTGACAGGATCTGGCCTGTCATCATGCCCGGGAGAGAGACGACACCGGTCGCCGCCATGGAGTTTATGATCGGCGTAAAGCCGCTGCGCACGGCACGCTGGTGCGCCGCCGACACCGCTTCCCATCGCGTGCTTCCGAGCAGCAGCCTCGCCTCTATGGCAGCGCGCTCTCTATAGAGCGCGGTGTGAAGTGTATCGAGGCCCAGGCTCACGCCCGTCATTGTATTGCCGAGGATCATTCCGAATAAAGGCAGCGCGAACTGCGGCGACCACCATGGCGTCGGCTGGATCTGCGTTGTCAGCGCAAACACCGTGACGATCGTGCCCGCCAGCAACATTGACGTGCCGCCGAGCCCGATCCCCCATATGCCCTGCAGATGACGATCCTGACGCGCCCAGATCTCCCTGCCGGCAAACGTCACCATGATGGCGGCGGCCAACAATGTGAGCCACAGCGAGGAAGCCCTGAAAATGGTCTTCAGGACCAAGCCAACGAGAAAAAGCTGCGTGATCATCCGCAGCGCGGAGACGATCAGCTGGCGTTCGAGTCGAAGTCTGAGCAAGATCGAGAACACGGCATTCATTGCCAGGAATATCGACGCCAGCAGCAGATCTCCGTGCGTGAGCGAGATGTATGAGTTCATGGCGCACTTTCCGAGCCCCCATCGATCCTGCCATCGGTTATTCGCAACAGCCGCTTTGCCACGCGCTCGGCCTGCCGGCGGTCGTGCGTCACCAGCAGCAGGGCCATGCCGTCCCCGCAGCACTCTCGGATGAGGTCTTCGACAAGTCTGGTGGCATGATCGTCGAGTGATGCCGTGGGCTCGTCAAGGAGAAGGGCCTCCGGTCTGCGGCAAAGCGCACGGGCGAGGGCAAGCCGTTGGCGCTCGCCGGTCGATAGACGACTTACATCCCAGTCGAACGAGCCGGCGAGCCCCAATTTCCCGATTAGCCCCGTTGCATCGAACTTGGCGGGAAAATGCTCACGAACGCGATCCGCCCACCATCCGGATTCGGCAGGAACAAGCGCAACGAGCTTACGCCACTCGCTGGCCGGCATATTGTCGCGCGCGTGGTCACCGACCGTGACATTTCCGGTGCTCGGATCGAGATCGACGATCGCCCGCAGCAGAAGTGATTTGCCCGCCCCCGATGGGCCCATCAGCGCGAGACATTCCCCGGCGGCAATGTCAAAACTAATTGGACCGATCAATTTGGTCGCAAGTGCCTTGATCCGCAGCGCCGGCACGTTTTCCTCCCTGTACGGACGAAGACAGCCGCGCGGCTCGGTCCGTTGCAGTAAGATCAGCGCCGTCGCTCGATTTGCGCGAGCGTCTCCGCGACCAGAGGATCGAGCGCGTGGTCGGGAAATGGGTATACGGAGCTGACGTTGATCTCGCAAAGGATGTAAGTATCTGCGCCATCGGCGTCCTTCTTGCCGTAGAGAAAATCCGCATCCCATAGGATGGGCAATTGCCCCTTGTCTACGTCGACCAAGCCGCACAGCTGGTCCAGCCACTCTCGTTCTAGCCGGTCCTTGAGCCGCTGGAAGTCCACTCGTGTGGGCGGGTAGTAGAGACGTGCACCGGGCGGTGGCGCAGAGTTCGCGGCGGCGCCCGGTTCGGTCGGATAGAGAGCATTGACCAGCTGCTCGCCGAAGCCGGCCACGCGATCCCGCACGAGATAGCAGCGTACCATACCGTCGGCAAGCCGCTGCTGGTAGATCTGGTCGATGATGCCATCGCCACGCGCGAAGTATGGCTCCAATTGCGCCATGAACGCCGCAAGCGACATCGTTGTCTCGACACTGCCCCGCTTGGCGTGCCGAACCCGCACACCTGTATGCGGAGAAACGACGGTAGCAGTTGCGGTGGCGGCTTGATCTGCAAGCTCGACCTTCCAGATGCCGTCGCCGCTGTGCCCACGCGCCTGCTTCAGGACACGCGCCTCGCCGGTTGCCAGGCTTTCTGGCAGGTCCCGGTGCAGCGCAACGAAGCTTGGATAGTAACGCGTGTCGCAGCCCCATTGCATGGTCCGCGTACGAAAGAGAACGTCCTTGGTGCCCATCTTCGCGATCACGTCGGGATGGGCGCTCACGAATACGCCGGTGGCTGCGACCTCGGCCAGTACCTTGTTCAGGTCCGCCCTGTCGCGACCCTCGACGATTGGATTGATCCAGACCAACACACCGTCGACGCGCATGAGCTGCTCGCGCAGCTCTTCGACAGCGTCAGCAACATAGGGCGCTGCCTCGACCGCGACGCCCTTTTCGGCAAGCGCCGCAGCAGTTTGGGCAAAACGCGAGTCCTCTAGTCGGGTCTTTTGTCGGCGCTCGGGATCGGCCGGAAACACGATTGCCACTCGATTGGGTGAGATACGCCCGGCGGTGCTTCGCATGGATCACGCTCCAAGGTCGGTCGGCAGGCACGAGCGGAGGCTCCCCTCGAAGCGAGGACCGGATTGGCATTGCACAGATTGAGCGTAAGGATCGGCTGAAAGACCAGCCATTTTGACCAACCCAAGTCGTCTCGCCGTGATAGCCGACGGTGAGCGGAACTTGGGCCGAAGCCTCACGGGGCATCCGCATTCCCCGTGACCCTTATCTACGCCGAAGCCCATTCAATGACAAGCCGCGACCAAGCTGATCGGCAAGGCGCCGTAGAGGTGCTTCCAGTCACGGATCAGCTTTGGAAGCTGAGAGCCGCGGCAAGCGCTGTCGTGCATCGTTTCACCAGCACGCTTTGCGATCGCTGAGTCACGTCTGCAGGCCCGGCGGATGGAAGCGGAGGCGACCTGCACGAGCACATCCCGAAGCCGGTCGGGCGAACGTGGCGAGCGTGAGTTGGTGATCGCATGGCGATTGAACAGCCGATGATATTCCGAAGGTGCAGAGCGTTAGCATCACCGCTAGCTTGCGTTTGCCGCCCAACGCCGTCACCGCGTTCTGGGCAATGGGATTGAGGTCGGGCGGTGACGTCAGTCCGGAAGCATCCGTGCAGCACCGCGTATCCGGTGACGCGGTTCCGCGCCTTGTTCGCGCGCCCCTATGCTCGCCGGACCAAGTCGATGTCGGGATAGCCGACGATGCAGGCCTCGAAGTTCAGCGCGGCCGTGGCACGTAGCCTCAGCGTCCAAATCGTAGAGGCAGCTCCACTTTTCCGGCTGAAGAGTTATTTTCCCACCCCAATTTGGCCCGAGCGGGCCGCGCGTTCACCCTTGATCAGCAAGGTAGTCAGGAGCGGCTTGCGCTCCAAACGCCCGAGCAGAGACCGGAGGGTCCGCGACCGGCCCAGGTGCCGCTGCCGCGGCCCCGGTAGAAGCGGCCGGTACCATGAGCAACGCGCGGCCCAGCCACAGCATTCATGCGGGCGTACCCGGCCCCCGAAATGCGTCCCGCCACGTTGATCGGGTAAAAGGCGAAGAAGCCGCCAGTGGAATAAATCCGGCCGCGATCCACGCCAAGGTCAATCTCAATGGTTCCGCAATGACCGCGGGTCGTCTCGGCCACCATGCTCCAGCTGCCATCGAAGTCAGCCGCCCCTGCCGGCGGAGCCAAAGACAACATTGCAGAAGCCGCCGACAAGGCGATAATGCACGTCCGATTGCCGATCATGTGAGCCCTCCTTCGTGTCTCGTGCTGGTGAAAATCAACTGCTGGCCCCGGTGTCTCAATTTGGGAACCCGCGCAGCTCACTAACGCCCAAGCCGGCACAACTGTTGCCTGAGTACATTTTCACTCCCGGGGAATTGATCGAAATGCATAGGCTTCAATCGAGCACGACCTGCGGTGAAACCCTGACGCTGGATTGGGAGGCGCGTCTGGCGCCGGCTGTTGGCGCACGTCGGGCAGGCTGTTGAATGTGAAAGCCCATTAATGCCTGAAATGCGCAAGCCTAACGGTCGGAACATGCCAGCAGGCGAACCGCAACACGGGAGAGCTCTGCGCTGACGAACCTCAACGCGCTGTCACGTAACAGGCGTACCTCATACTCGAACTCCGGGCCGCAGCTTCCGACCTGGCGCGGGTATTCATTCGCCGCCGGCATTGCGTAGAGTGCGCGCGGGAAACGCAATTCACCCTCAAAGAAGCTCGCCTTGCGCGGCACCATTGCGGCATCGGTCTTGGTGCTATGCTCGCGCTCGAGTGTCCGGATGGAGTATTTCTTGGTCGGACAGCGCAGCGTCGCATACTTGAAGCGCGACATCATCGGCCCGCAGGCGTCGGATAAACGCCGCGAGGCATGCTCCACGACCCACAGGGACCGTTTTCCCATCATTGTCACCGCCAGGCGTCCTGCCCCGGGCTCAGCCGCCTGCTTAAGGCCTCACTCCAGAGCCGGTCGCCCTCGCGGTGGCGATCAGGCCTACCCGCCGGGCAGTGCGGGATGCTTCTTCGGCGGCAGCTGCGGTGCACCTTTGCTCACCGCTGGGGTCTACTCGGCGAAAGCCGAGGTCATGCACAACGCGGCCCCGCGGCGCGACTGCTCGGCGACCTCTGTATTGTATCTATTTCCCGCACTTGGCGTCGTGGTGCCGCTCAAGGATTCCCTTCCGCCACGATCCGCCGCACCGTACCGTCGGCCGTAACCTCTTGCAGCACGTGAAAGCCCTCGAACTCGGGATGGCCCAAAGTGGTCGGCTTTTGGTCGCCAGCGCGCGCGTGCGCTTTGCGGAATGCCTCCGACTTGGTCCAGGCCTCGAAGTCAGCATAGCTGCGCCACATCGTGTGCGAGGAATAGAGTACGTAATCCTCATGCTCTGGTCCGCGCAGCAAATGGAAGGCAATAAAACCCGGCAGTTCGTGCAGATAGCTGGTCCGACCAAACCAAACGCTCTCGAAATCCTTGGTACTCTCCTTTAGCACCTTGAACCGGTTCATGGCGATGAACATCCTCATTCTCCTCGACTGGAGTCGTCCAACCGCACCCAAATCCGGCAAGCAGGAGCGGCGTTGCCGATCGCGGGGCTTCTTATAGCACTCTCCGCCCCGTCGCCCACAATCGACCCGAAGGGCATGGGACCACCTTGTGATTGTATACTCTTTGTCTCCACTTTTCCCATAACAAATATCGGCTCGGAAGTTAACAAGGCTCTGATCTTTGGAATTGGTGAACACATCGACCAGCCTGTTCGCCCGGCATCAACGGAGCCGCATGCGAGCCAAACCCAGGGCGGACGGAGTTTATGGTACGGAACTCTCGGATAAGTCGAAACGCGCGCGCCAACCGTCAGGCGCTTCGAGCCACGTTTGTAGCCGAGGGAGATAGGAAGCGTTAATCCAATCTCATCCAGCGTGGTTCGATGTAATAAGCGCAAGCTTTGTCGCAACGCCCGGACAGCTGGTGATGCCAAGGACGCACCCGCATAGGGCTTCGATCTAAGTCTTGTCGCCGCATTGTCCTTTCATGAACGGCACCCATGTGACCTTCACTTTGCCCTACGCCCACCAATGCCGTCGCTCCGTGGAAGCAACAAGGCCCTTGCCGATGGAGATCAAATCCTGGACTATTGAATCCCTGCGCCGGCGTGCAACCCATGCGCGCGACCATCTCGTTCTTCTTCAGCACGGCCGCGCTGCGCTCAACTCAATCTCGCGGCCTCGCTGATGTGAAAGGACAAGCGGTGGAGTGGGAATCGTCGAGCCACATTGCGCACCTGATCGCCACCTATGGGTTTCTGGCGATCGGTGTCATCATCGCCTTGGAGAGTATGGGGCTTCCCCTGCCCGGCGAGAGCGTGCTGGTGCTGGCCGCGCTCCATGCAGCTCACCACGGCGACAGCATCACGGCAGTGGTGGCTTCAGCCGCGGTCGGCGCCGTGCTTGGGGACAATGTAGGCTACTGGATCGGCCGCGAGTTTGGATACCAGCTGCTGCGGCGCTACGGCAGCCGCATCGGCTTGACGCCCAACAAGATCAAGCTCGGCCAATATTTGTTCCTGCGCCATGGGGGCACGGTGGTGTTCTTTGGTCGCTTCGTCGCCGTCCTCCGCATGCTCGCCGCCGTCCTGGCCGGGATCAACCGGATGGACTGGCGTCGCTTCTTGCTCGCGAATGCGGCCGGTGCGATCCTTTGGGCATCGGCCTTCGGCTTCGGTACCTATTTCTTCGGCAGAGCTGTGATGCACGCGACGCGGCCGCTAGGCATCGCGCTTGCAGCTATCGCCTTGGCGGTCATCGTCGGAACGCTGCTGTTCGTGCGCGCGCACGAGGCGGAGCTCGAGGCGAAGGCGGAGCGCGCCCTGCCCGGTCCTTTGGAGCCGTAGTTTGCACCGGGCATCCGCGTGAGAAATGACCGCGCTTCGCCTCGACAGCTCGAGCTCGCTAGCGATCAATCCGTGTGCTCGCAAATGTGCGCCGCGGCAGGACCAACGCAGGTCACCCGGATCAGCCGCAATCGCGCCCCCGGCAGCAGCGCGGGCCGGCCTTCGAGCTGCTGGGCGATGAAGATCGCGCCCCGCATTTATCGCGCAATCGGTGACGAACGATCCAGCAACCAATGGCTTTCGTTCGACCAGCCGAGCAGGCGGCGGGCAGCATCCTGGCTTGCGGGCGCCCCCGCGATTGAGCCACCATTTGCAACAACAGACAGGCCTTTGAACGCGGGACGAAATCGGTTCTTGAACGCGTCCGATTGCGCGTCAAGATGCTGTTCCGCCCACACTAGAAAGTCGCTCACGGTGCGCGGCGGAAGCAACGACAAGAAGAAAATCATCTGGCGCCAGGCGTACGCCGTGTTCTTAACCATCGTCAGACGCCCATGCCGCGTGTCTATTTTCATCTGCTGGCGCCGGCAGATCCACCGGAAGCAGTGCTTGGCTATGTGAGCCAGCTGATCGCGCAGCGCATCGCTTAGCTCCAGCGCCACGAACAGCGCCGCCAGGTTGTGTGTCGTCAGGATTTGCTGCTGCTCGATGATCATTCCGTTTGTGGCGGGATCCCAAGTTCCGAGGAGTACGCCCGCGCGCGCCGCACAGAGCTGAACGAAGTCTCCCGGCGCCGCCCGGATTGGGTCCCAACGCGGCCTCGGCTTCGTGCCCGTTCGTTCCGTGAGCAGCCGGATGGTGGCGTAGTCAATGCCGTAATAGGCAGCGTAGAGTGACCCTTGAAGCAGGTCGGCCGCCCACCTGGCTGCCTCCAGGAACTTGGGAGAGAACTCCCCCATAAAGATGTCGGCGGCCACCTCATCCACGAGAGGAATGGCGAGGTCGGCTCCTGTCGCCAGCGCCCGCAGCTCCTGGAGCAGCTTGTTTGGGAGGATCGCATATGGGAAGGAGGTAAGCGCGAGAAGCGTCACCTCGTGAAGCGTCTGTTTCGCAAGCTCGCGGCCGGAAAGGTCCTTGCTGCGAAACCGGTCGATCGATGCGACCCATGGCAGTTCCTCGATCTGGATCTGCTTCTCCAGGTTCAACAGCAGCAGCGAACGGCGGCGCCGGAACGCCCGATAGGTCGCCGCATAGAGCCGGCGCAGGGCGGGATCCGCGATCCCGGCGGCGCGAAGTTCGGAGGTCATCTGCGGAAGCACGCGGGCAAGGCTCTCACCGGATGCAATCAGACCACGCTCGACCAGCACCGCGATCGTCTCGTTCTGGCATCGCTCAACCTTGCGCTGAATCGATGCCGGGACCGCGGTCCCTTCGGGAATGCCTGATCTCGCCGATTCGGCGGTGCTGATGGGCAGCGTCAGATGGCTGACGTCGTCGAGGGCCGCGCTCTTGGAGTGCCGCACCATGCGCGACAAGACGACAGCGGCGATCTCATGGAACGTTGGCGCGCTCACATCCCGAAGCTGGCGTTGACGTGCCTCCCTGCACGCACGCGAATCCGGAGCGCCGCGCTTCTCGGTGTATCTGGCCAGAATTTGCCTTATCCGACCCACCTCCCAACCGGTAAGCGATCGCGGGTTCCTGGCGGTTCGGAACAGGAAATTGCGAAGCTGGGCGAAGTGCCCTTTGCTACGGTCCGGCTTGCCGCAGAGTTTGTGGACCTTTCTTAGTTCAGCGTATTTGCGAAGGTGTGCCGTAGCGCGCTCTTGCCAGCCGGCGGGATAGGTCCTGCAGGGCCAATCGTCGCGAACGGTCTCCAGGAACAGGGTGACCATCTGGTCATAGAAGGGTTGCCAGATCCCGACGGCCTCCTTTTGCGCCAGCACCTGTCTGTTCGGCCTCAACTTGCGCAGATCGTCGACAGACTGCCCCAGGACCTGCACGTGGACGCGCGGACCGAACCGCTTAGGCAGGTCCAGTGGCACCGGGTAGAAGCGCAGCTTGGCGAGATAGGGCGCGAGCGTGTCGATCAGATCCCTGGCGTCATCGGTATAGCCGTTGTCCGCGAGCCACGCCGCAACCATGAGCGCGGCCTCCTCGGGAATCTCGACATCGTAACTGCCGGTTCGCAGGCGCTGTTGAAGTTCGGCAAAGCCGGCATCCGACAGGAAGTGCGCATTAAGCGCACGGCGTTCGCCGCCTTCGCGGACGTCCGGTAAGTGCTGAAGAAGGCTCCGCTCGTGCTCCTTAAGGGGGCCACCTGCAAGAAGCCCACCGGTTGCAAATCCGCCCGTTACGACCTCCAGCGTCGCCCAACCTGGGATCCCCCCGATGGGCGTCCTCGAGCCGTAGGTCGCCGCACCGCTGAGGATATTCTCCAGCACGGTCGCCCATTTCGAGATTTTCTGCCGGGCGCGTTCGCGGGTTGCCGGGTCGTCGTGGCGGAGGCTGGTCGTGAGCGCCTTGGCGATCTGGAAGGCAGCATAGTCTGGATTTACGCCGGTGCGTCTTGGGTCGCGATCGCCATTTCGTTCTGTCATGCGGCTACCCCGGGTTGGGTCCGGGGGCTGGAGTCGAACCAGCGCCTACTCGGTCCGAAGCCGAGCCTTCTGCCACTGAAGTACCCCGGAATAGCCTGCTCCCTGTCCACCCCAATTTCGACATTGTTGCGGCCGTTGCAGGTTTGGATGGCAAAGCGACCAAAGCTTTGCAGCCGCGAATGGCCGGTCACGGTGCCCCATGGCGCTTTCACGCGCCCGAGCTCCACTGCCGCCCGCACCCTCGCAGGGTTGGCGCCGTCATCGTTTGGGTTGGTTGTTGTTGTTGGCACGCTCGACCCTAGCGACAGCTGCCAATCGGTCCGCTACGCTTCGCAGCTGGCCTCGGCGTAAGGAGAAGCGGCGATGCGCATCGCGGTGATCAGCGACATCCATGGGAATCTCGCCGCGTTGGACGAGGTACTGGCAGATATTGCGCGGCGCGGCGCCGACATGACCATCAATCTCGGCGATATTTGCGCCAGCCCGCTGTGGCCGCGCGAGACATTCGAGCGCCTCGAGGGCTTGAAGCTGCCGACGGTCCGCGGAAATCATGACCGCTGGGTGGCAGAGCGACCGCGCGAGACACTCGGGCCGACCATGGGGTTCGAGTACGATCAGCTGCTCCCGGCGCAGCGCATGGCACTTGGAGCATTGCCGGCAACCCTGCAGCTGGATGGCGGAGACATTCTGGCGGTACATGGCACGCCGACCGATGATGAGACCTTCCTGCTTGAAGATCGACTCGAAAGTCGCATGCATTTGTCGAGGCCTAAGGCAATCAAAGCACGCTTAGGCAATGTGAGTGCCTCGCTCGTCCTGTGCGGCCACAGCCATACGCAGCAGGTCGTTCAGATCCCTGGTGGACCATTGATCGCCAATCCGGGCAGCGTTGGCTGTCCGGTGTTTGCAGACGGGCCAGATGCGGCTGGCACCAACGCCCGGTCACCGCACGCGCGTTACGCACTGCTGAGCCGCAATAACCGACGCTGGTCGGTTGAGCTGTTGGCGCTCGCCTACGACTGGGACCAGGCAGCTCGCAGGGCACTCGAAAATAACCGACCCGAATGGGCGCGCATGTATGCAAGCGGATCGGTACTGCCAACGGAAGCGTTTATGTGATCTGCTGCCTTAACCCGTACTGCAGCCAATCTGACCTCTCAGGGTTCACCGACCGCCAGCAAGGGCCATGGGTGGACCTCACACCTGCCCCGTCCTGCGCAACCGCTTCGGTACCCAGCGCTGCAGCGCAGAATTGATCGCAGTCTCGTGACGTTGCCAGAGGACGCCGAGCCAGACCACCCCCAGGCCGATTAGCATTAGCGCCACCGGGAATATGAGGCTGTCCTTGAACACTTTATAGGAGAGATGACCCAAGTAGGCCGCGATGCCGAGCGCACCGAACACGGTGTAGATACGTCGTTCGATCGCGGCACCGAACAGAAGCATGGCGACGTTGATCAGAAAATAGATGAACTTGCCGATCTCGCTGTCAGAACTCATCGACGAAAGGCCGCCCCAGAACGCTGTCACACCAGCTAGATGCAGCCAGAACGCATAATCCCGTTGGCTCCGAGCGCAAAAATCTACCGCGATGGCACCGGTCACAATGACGAGGCCGACCACGACCGACATCCACTGCCGGAGTTCCCAGTATGACTTCCAGAAATTCCGTTGCTGCTCAGACGATAGGTTCGGGTCGTTGGGATCGAGATTGCCAGTTAGGGTTGCCTGCAAGAGTGGCGCCAGATCCATGCTCATGTACCAAAGCGTGACCGCAATTGGCATCACCGAAAACGGAAGACGCCAGCGCCAGAGCACGGCTGCGCCGACGGCAAGCGTGGCAAGCTCCATAACGATCCATCGCCGGTCGACGATGGTGTGATACTCGCGATAGGGTGCATCGGACGGCCAATAGCCGAGCGTGCGCTGAAGCCCGTAGACGGCAAGCGGGGTCGCCGCAACGACCAGTGCGGCCATCAGCCCCGCTGGAATGGCGAGCTTCTGTTCCACCAGAAAGTGGTGGGTCAACCAGGCGGCCACGGTCATTACCGCCAACGCCACCAGCAAGAGCCCAACGCCGCCGAGCGTCTCCCAGCCGAGGGTCACGAATACCGAGACGCCGCCGATGGCGACCATCCCGCCAAGGTAATACAAAAGATGATTGAACGAGAACTGCGGCCGGTCCTTCTGCTCAGCTAGCAGGAAACTCCACAGTGCGGTCGCCTGAGCATCGTCTATGATCCCGCGACGGACGGCGTTGTCGAGTTGGGTCCGATCAATTTGCATGACGTCACCCGGCTGTTGCGACCAGCCACCGTATCGTGCCTAAGGGCCGGGTAAAATAGCCGGCGCACCGACCGGGCAAGCCCTGTGCTGAGGAGTGCCGGGTGCCAGTTAGGTCTTTTTGAGAGCCCGTTATTTGATCATTCCAATTGCCTGAGCATACATGCGCGCCAACGGATTGTGGCAGCGCACCGCCAATATTTCGAGCCCACGTTGTGCCTTGGAACGCTAGACGCTTACGGGCCAGCGGCTATGAAGGCAGGACGAACCGGCGACGCCGTTGCCCGGACGTGATGCCGCCATCTTGAGGCGATGGCGGGCGACCCCGCGAGGCCATCCGCACCTCGGGCTTATTGGCTGCAAGGTTGGCTCGGCACAGGCAATGTTCACGCTTGAGCCGAAGGTGGCGCCGGAAGCTTTCGAGCACGAAGCGCTGGCGGTCGCCCACCGAAAGTCCTTCCGGCGCGCGCATGCTCTAGGGGATTTGCCCCAGGAGCGCGCGATCAAGCACGGTCTGCAATCTCCGCAAGAAATGTTAAAATCCCAGCCGGCAATGGACCCACCAACATCGACCCGGTTTGAGAGCATCATGATCACCTCGCCGCTACCTACCCTGGCACCTGACGTTGACGCGTTGCTCGCCTCGCTTGGCGTGGCCAACCTGGCCTACACGAACGGCACCCTGGCCGTGGCCTCTCCGATAACGGGCGAGATCGTTGCGCATGTCCGCCAAGCGGACACAGCCGAAGCGCGCCAGGCGATCGATACTGCGCACGCCGCTTTTCTGGTCTGGCGCAATGTGCCCCCGCCGCATCGTGGGGAGCTTGTTCGGCTCCTTGGCGAGGAGCTGCGCACCCACAAGGAGGCGCTCGGCCGCCTCGTCTCGATCGAGGTCGGCAAAATCCTCTCCGAAGGTCTCGGCGAAGTTCAGGAGATGATCGACATCTGTGACTTCGCGGTCGGCCTGGCGCGCCAGCTGCATGGCCTGACCATCGCCACCGAGCGCTCCCAGCACCGCATGATGGAGACCTGGCACCCGCGCGGCGTCACCGGGATCATCAGCGCCTTCAACTTTCCGGTCGCTGTCTGGTCCTGGAACGCGGCGCTCGCCCTCGTGTGCGGCAATGCTTGCGTCTGGAAGCCGTCCGAGAAGACACCGCTCACCGCGCTCGCAACCCAGGCTTTGTTTGATCGTGCTGCTGCACGCTACGCAACGGGACGCGGGGCCACCCCCGCAGGCTTGTCAACCCTGCTGATCGGCGGTCCCGAGATCGGCCAAGTCCTCGTCGATCACCCATGCGTGCCGCTCGTCTCAGCGACCGGATCGACGGCCATGGGTCGCGCGCTTGCGCCGCGGCTTGCTCAGCGCCTGGCCCACGCTATTCTCGAACTTGGTGGCAACAATGCCGCCATCGTCTGCCCTTCCGCCGATCTCGATCTGACGCTGCGCGCTGTCGCCTTTGCGGCGATGGGCACAGCCGGGCAGCGCTGTACCTCTCTTCGGCGGCTGTTCGTGCATGAGGAGGTCTATGAACGGCTCGTCCCGCGGCTCAAGCAAGCCTACCGCTCGGTTGCGATCGGCAATCCCTTGGAGCCGGGCACGCTGATCGGCCCGCTGATCGGCGCCGGCGCCCACGCCGCTATGCAGCGGGCGCTGCAGGCTGCCAGGTCAAGAGGCGCCGCGGTCACCGGTGGCGAGCGCATCGATGCCGACAAGGCGCCTGGCGCCTTCTATGTCAGGCCGGCGCTCGTCGAAATGCCGGCGCAAGTTGATCCCGTTACGCAGGAGACCTTCGCCCCAATCCTCTACGTCATGCGCTACCGCGACTTCGAGGACGCACTCGCCCTCCACAATGCCGTACCGCAGGGGCTTGCCTCCTCGATTTTCACCAACGACCTGCGCGAGGCCGAAATCTTCCTCTCCGTGCGCGGCTCCGATTGTGGCATTGCCAATGTCAATATCGGGCCCTCCGGCGCCGAGATCGGAGGAGCCTTTGGCGGCGAGAAGGACACCGGCGGCGGCCGCGAATCGGGCTCGGATGCCTGGAAGGCCTACATGCGGCGAGCCACCAACACCATCAACTACGGCAACACACTCCCCCTCGCGCAGGGGGTGGAGTTCGACGTCGTCTAGGGTTTGCAATCCGACCGGCAACATTGTTGGCAAGCGTGCCTATGCGCGCAAGGCGTACTGGCACGATGGCTGCACCCCCTGTGGACGTCATATCTAAATGAACTCTTGGCGAGTGGCGTAACGATGGTCGGGTAACGCAGTGATGAGCCCAGCAGCCGCTGAAAGCAAAAATACGGCCGAACTTGCCACTGCGTTGGTGGCAGCTGGGTTTCAGAAACTGGGTCCATCCATGATCGTTGGCGATTGGGGCGATGGCGTCGCGCATGTGGTATTGACGGCTTGGAACGACAGGTTCGCTGGATCGCTTAAGCTTGAAATGATGTTCGGAATGCGCTTTGAGGATCGCGACAGGCTTGCCAACTATCGGGAGCTCATCGGCGGCGCGAGGCGCCCTGCTGACCACGTGGGCGCTGAACATAGCGAGGCAAGTCAAGTTGAGAATTGAGCACATCGCGGATGAGAAATCCGCACGTGAAGATTGCGTAGCGACTGCTACGATTTGTGATTGCATCAAGCTCGCGTCAGAGGAGTCGCCGTGGTGGTCGGGCAGGATCTTGCCGTAGTTTTCCGGCG
>Ga0126384_10000158_pt1 | contig 32575 bp, 27 predicted proteins | sample PanSoiMetPlot_36_FD_92543 | JGI IMG/M metagenome (GOLD analysis project Ga0126384, IMG submission 92543) | Tropical forest soil microbial communities from Panama - MetaG Plot_36 | ecosystem: Environmental > Terrestrial > Soil > Tropical forest > Bulk soil | place: Panama | collected 2016-02-17 | reverse complement strand
TTTGGGTCGGTCACGACCGGGCCATCGCCATCTTTGTGAGCCTTGGGGGTTGGCGTCGGCGCCGGTTTTGGCCGCCGGTGCGTCGGCCTGTTGGTTGTTGTCGTGGACGCCGGCTTGTCGACAGTCTTCGGTCGTGTTGTCAGGAATGCTCCGCGAACATCCTCATCTCCCGGATCTTGAGCACCGGTGTAGGGCGCGAGCGTCATTACTGTAACCAGCAAGAAGCTTAACCAGATGGCTTTCGATCTCATAATCTTCCTCACTTAAGTACAATTCCGGCCTTTCGGCCTGCACCTACTTGTGAACAATACGCACGTCAACCAATAGCGGATTGCCGACAGCTGTGGATCTTACGACAACAAATGGTGCCTCCGGGTCGCTGTAATCGTATTCTGGCGGCTTCGAGTCGTTCGATTTCTTCAGAGAATCCGTCAAGGAGACTAATTCCTGCTGATCTCCATCAGACAGTTCGTAACCGCTCTTGGCATTCTTCAGAAACCCGGGTGACTCGATGGGAGTAGGGGAGAAGATTAGTGTGTAGTTCTCAGTGCCTGGCTTCTTATCGAGGGCCAACCAGCGCTCGTTGCCTTTGACATCATTCCCGGCGGGGAAGCTGACGTCGACACCTTTCTTGACTTGGTTATTCGACCATCCAGTTGCGTCAGCCGTGGGAGAAGCAGTCAGAAAAGCAGTTGGCTTATTCTTCTTACCGGGGCCAATAATGTAAAGGTAGCCGTCCTGACTTGGCACGAAGTGTAGCTTGAATAAATAACCTGATGTGATAGGAAGAGAAGGTACAACCTGAAGCGGTTTGGAGTCGCTGTCAGGATCAGCGACCTGAATCCAGTATCGAGCAACTTCTTTCAAAACCGGCGACGCTGGTCCGGCCGGATTGTTGGCGCCTGATGTGCCAGGATTACTTGGGGGTTTTGGTCTTGTTGAATTAAACAGCAGCAGCACACCGATGCCGGCACCGAGTAGAAGTACTACTAACACCACACCGCCAATCACAAGCGGCGTCTTGCTGCGTCGCTCATGCAGAGTCTGCGGCTCAGGTGCCTCTACGGGCGGAGCGATGGCAACGGTCTGCGCCATTTCTGTCGCCGGTTGCGGTGCTGTGACGCGGGCCTTCTCAACAACGGTTTCTGCGGATTCAGGCGAACCAACCAGCGTTGGAATAGCCTGGTCGGACGAGGCCGTCGAACTGAACGAACCAGCTTGGAGAGGGGCGCCAGGCTGCGGTGGTGGGGCATCGATCGTGATGATGGTGGGAGCATCCATATCAGATTTAGTTTGCTGGCTTCGATCGATAATCGTTGCCTGTGGCGAATGGCCGCTAATAACATCACGCAAAGCTGAAACAAAATGAGGCGCGCCGTTGTCTGCCGCCAGAGCAGCCTTCAACTCCGTTGAAAGTTCTCCCATCGTTGCCGGGCGATCGCTGCGATCCTTTGCCATCGCGCGATCAACGACATCGCTGAAGCCGCGCGAAACTTCTGGCATTACCTCATCAAGTCGTCGCGGTATTACGGTGACATGTTCTTTCCGCAGTTCCAGCAAGGTCAGAGCGGAGTACGGTCGCCGGCCCGCAATCATCTCGTAAAAAACCAGGCCCAGACTGTAAATATCCGCACGGCCATCAATCTCCGAGTTGCCATCGCGCGGCAACTCGCCCCATTGCTCAGGCGACATGTAGTAAGGAGTGCCCAGCATCTGTCCGGCCATGGTCAGGGCTGTGCTCTTCCCGACCTCAGCACCGGCGACTTCCCGCAGTTTTGCAATGCCGAGATCCAGCAGCTTGACGTTTGGCTCGCCATCCGTGGTGGCCTTGCCAATCATGATGTTTTCGGGCTTCAGATCGCGATGGACGACACCCATAGCATGCGCCGCGTTCAGCACGCTCATGATTGGATCGAGAACGGCTACGGCCTCGCCCGGAGTGAAGTGTCCGCGTGCCTTCAGTTCAACGTCGAGAGTATGTCCCTCGACATATTCCATGACCATGTAGATCATGCCGTCGGCAGCAGTGCGAAGATCGTATACCGTGACAGCGTTGGGATGTCGAAAGCGCCGGGCAGCCTGCCCCTCACGTCGAAAGCGTCGCAGCCATTCGGCGTTGTTCCGCATCTCCGGAGGCAGGACTTTTATGGCTACACGGTCGCCAAGCAGGATGTGGCGGGCGCGAAAGACGGCGCCCATGCCGCCTTTGCCCAGCATCGACTCAATCTGGTATTGGCCGTCGAGGACTGTGCCGACAATTGAGGAGGGATCGTCTTCAAGAACCTCGCCATCAACGGCGCAGAAGCTGACACTGTCGTCGTACTTGGCTTTGCAGACGGTGCAGTATTTCATCGGCCTTGTAGTTTACAACGAACCGCAGAGGACTCGCGAATAAGACGCCGAGTACCGGCGTCTAGGTATAAATCTTCGCCGCATATTCGGCCACCATTCGGTCACTATTGAACTCGGGCACGAGAGTCTGTATCGAGCGCTTCATCATCGCTATCCAGCGATGCGGGATCCCATCGGCGTCGCGCTCGTAAAACTGACGGATCACCTGCTGCTCCAGAAGCTGGTAGAGCGACTCAGCATCGGCCGCATCCACGTCAGCGTTCTGATCGCTATTTCCGTCGCCGATAGCAAAGCCATTGGTGCCGTCGTAGCCTTCGAGCCACCAGCCGTCAAGGATAGAGAAGTTCAAGCCGCCGTTGATGCAAACTTTCTCCCCACTCGTCCCCGAAGCCTCCAATGGCCGGCGTGGCACATTTAGCCAAACATCAACTGAATGGACCATCTGTCGCGCAATCTCCTGATCGTAGTCCTGCAGAAATACTGCCCGGTTGCGGACGATCGGATCGTGCTTCCATTGAGCTATCTGCTGCAAAATCATCTTGGCCTGTTGGTCCTGCGGATGGGCTTTGCCGGCAAACACAAACTGTACGGGTCGAGTTTCGTTGTTGATGATTCGCAGCAAGCGATTGGGGTCCGTCAGGAGCAGACTCCAACGCTTGTAAGCGGCAGCACGGCGAGCGAAACCAATGGTCAAAGCGTTCGGGTCAAACATCGTGCGCGAGGCTTCCGTGTATTCCATGCTTTCGCCGCGCCCCAATCTCGCCTGGAACGACCGGAAGCGAACAAAAGCAACCAACCGATTCTTCAGCAGTTGGTGCGCTTCCCACAACTCTTCGTCGGGAATACTCGCGATGCCGTTCATCCAGTGCTCGCGATTGCGAACGCGTTCAGTCCAGTTTGGGCCTGCGTACTTCTCAAACAGCGTACGAATCAGCGGCGCAACCCATGTCGGTGCGTGCACACCATTTGTGACGTGAGTGATTGGGACTTCATCCGCGGTCTTTCCTGGAAAGAGTTTCCGCCAAAGCGATCTGGAAACCTCTTCGTGCTTTCGACTGACACCGTTGGTCGAGCGGGTCATGCGAATCGCAAGCGGAGTAAGCCCGAACGGCTCCTCCGAATTTTCCGGCTCGCTGCGACCGAGAGCGATGAACTCCTCGGGCTGCAGACCTAACTCCTCAGGATAGGCAGTGCCGAATGCTGTGTTGACGAGCTCGGGATCGAACTCATCATTGCCGGCAGCTACCGGCGTATGGGTCGTGAACACACAACGCTGGCGCACGATTCCCGCGGCTTCATCAAAGCTAAGCTTCTTCGACTGAATCAACTCGCGTGCTAGTTCGACAGTAAGAAACGCGGAATGGCCCTCATTCAAATGGAACACGTGCGGTTCCACGTTCAGTTGACGCAACAGACGCACTCCCCCGATTCCCAGAAGCATCTCCTGCACGATCCTCGTTTCACGATCGCCGCCGTAAAGATGACCTGTGACCCATCGATCCGTCTCGACGTTCGTGCTTATGTTGGTGTCAAGCAGGTAAAGCGAAACGCGGCCGACGTTCGCTCGCCAGATTTGAGCGCGAACGGTGCGCTCGCGAATCGATACTTCAATCAAACGCGGATTACCGCTTTCGTCGTTCATTAGCTGAATCGGCAGCGACGAAGGAAAGGTTTCGCCGTAGTACTCTTCCTGCCAGCCGTCACGACGCAGCCGCTGCCGGAAATAGCCGTAGTGATATAAGAGGCCAACAGCCACAAGCGGCAAGCGGAGATCGCTCGCAGACTTGAGGTGATCCCCCGCCAGGATTCCCAAACCACCGGAATAGAGGGGCAAGGAGTTGTGAACTCCATACTCGGCACAGAAATAAGCGACCGGATGGTCGGGCGTTATGGCCGAGCCGGGACGCGACTCCCAACCAGTCGGTTGACCCATGTACTGGTCGAATTCGGCAGCGAGTTTACGTACGCGCTCAATGTAAACAGGATCGGTTGACATCTGAGTCATCCGATACTCGGAGATTTTTGTCAAAAGCTGTCTTGGGTTTTGTTCGTACTCTTCCCAAATATCGGGATCCAGATCGCGAAAAACACTTGGGCCATCGGCTGACCAGCTCCACCAATAATTCCAGGAAAGGCGCTCAAGCGGACGTAGTGATAATGGTAATTGGTTCTCTTCCAAATTTTCCTCTGAGTTTAGTGCCGGCAAACTGGGCTGGGCTGCAGCCGGGTCTATGCGGGCCGGAATTTTTGTGCTGCCACAAAGGCTTTGGCATCACCCTGATCAAAGAACACCAGACGAACATCGACGATCGAACTGTTGTTTTGCAGATACTCCTGAATCGCCACTGATACGACAGCGGCGGCTTCTTCGCGAGGGTACCCAAAGGCCCCGGTGGAAATAGCAGGGAAAGCTATTGAGGCCAGTGAATACTTCAAGGCAACATTCAAAGAATTCGTGTAACAAGCTGACAGCAACTCTGCTTCACGACCCTGGTGCCGGCCATAGATAGGACCGACAGTATGGATCACATATTGAGCAGGCAAGTCGCCCGCAGCCGTTATCACTGCTTCACCAGTGGGCAGTCCTTCGGGATACAACGTACGACGGATTTCGCGGCATTGGTCCACAATAATGCGGCCGCCGGCGCGATGAATAGCGCCATCTACACCACCGCCTCCTAGTAGAGTGGCATTCGCGGCGTTCACAACAGCATCGACCTCCTGCTGAGTGATATCGCCGACAACGACGCGCACCCGCCCGTCTACAAAATTCTGCCCATCACCTTCAGATTTCTTCATCCGGGTAATTCGGAGTGTTACCGCCAGTCGGGTGGCTGAGACGGAGGCACATAAGCAGCTTCGCGGTATTCGCTATCCTGATCAAATGAACTCCCACGCGGGCCAAGCTGTAAAAGATCTGACGAAGCTGGACTTGCGGGCCAGATATAGAGATACCAATAAATAGGCATTGCAATCAATCCGCCCATGAATAGCACCACAACCCATAACAACTTCATATCCTTGTTCAGGCGATCATTACGGAAAACATTTGCGATATAAAAAGCCATTAATCCGAAGATGACCAGCATCGTCAACACATGAATCGGAATAATCATGCCCAGCCAGCTGCCGGATCCACCCATAACGTTTGAAAATGAAAGGACAATTACTCCAAGAAAAAGCAAGGTGTAGACGAACGGCCAAATCGTGGCCGAGAACAACAATATTTTGGAGCTTTCTTTCATCGTTTTCCCCTTACTCGGCATCGCGGGGTTCGATCTCAATCGCGTCAAACATATCCTGTCGCCGCAGCGCTTCGGCCACACCACGCGCCTTGTGTTCAGTCAGCGGGTGGTCTACGTCTGTGCTAGCTATCTCGAACACTCGATCATCCAGCATGACAATGCCTAACGAGCCCAACGTCACTCCGGGAGTGATCTGGATTTCGTCCATGTTATGAATCTTGAACGATCCGGTCTGCTCGACCCAATCTTCAAGGAAAGGATCCCGGAGGGCATGTTCCGCTTCGGACTCCGAGAGGTAGGCGCCTTCGACGATTAAGCAATATTCGCGCACTTTTGAGATTCTAAACGCCTGGGCCAATCACTTTACTACAAGTTAACCCAGATGCGATGCCGCTAACTTTACCACTCGCTAATTGTAAGGCCAAGCCCCTACGGGGATGATTGCGGATTGTAGAATGCGGATTGCGGATTGGTGTCTTCCTCAACGCAAGGGGTGTGGTTCTTAGTAAAGCGCCGTCGCGAGCGACCTCACGACGGCGCATTCTGTACGGCGCAGAGCCATGCGACGATGTTAACCGATTAAGTGCGCCTGTTCAGAGCGCGGCGCAATTCAGCAAAGTAGGGATCGAAGGTAACAAAACCAGTGGTCCCCTGGAAGAAAGCTTTCCCACCAGTTTCATTTGAGATTCGATTAAGCGAGCTCTGTCCGTAACTGGCAGCCAAACGGTTGTGGCTGGTCAGCCCAACTGATGGCGCATAGAACGAATAGACGTTAACGTTGCGCGTATTAGCTTCGCGCGTTGCTCGCAGCAAGTCGACTGTGTTCGCCGCTGTGGTTACGTCAAATCCGCGAGACGTATCCAGACCATCTGAAACTAGCAACACCACGTTTTGATTCTGCCAACTCGAATTGAACTGTCGGAGCGCCTCGATGACTTCCACATAAGGGTTGTACGGTGACGCCGCGGTGGTCGCAAGTGGAATTCGTAAGCTGCTCGCTGCGCTCGCGAGATCGGTGGTAAATGGCTGGCGCACTTGCAGTGTCCCTGTGGTTATGTAGCCAACCATTACTCGCGATCCTTTGGGTAAGCTACGAATAAAGTCTGCAGTCACTCCAAGCTCGTTACCTACCTGAGAAATCAGATCATCCTGGATCAGAACTGCGATGTTAATTGGGGACTCGACATTCCTGACCTGGCTCGCGCGATCGTCGTCACGAGGCTGGGACGCTCTTGCTTGAGAGCTCACCGCAAAGCCCACCACTGCGACGAGCGCAAGCATCACAAAAAACATTCGTCGGGGAATTCTTCTAACCAAACTGTCGTAAGACATAACTACTCCTTCATTTCCAAGGTGCCGCTCAATTTTGGCACGCTGCTCAGATGCGGAAGGGAGTCTTCAGGATGGCCTTGACAGGAAAATGTCAGAGGAAGATTACAGATTTGGGACTTTGATCTTTGGTCTTTGGTTTGAGGCTTCAGTGTGTAGTCAGTTGAGTGGCAAGCAGTCAGTACCACTCAACTGACTACACATCAAAGAGCAAAGACCTAAGAGCAATTCACGATTTTTCGTTAGGAAGTATGCCTGCTTGCCAACTTGCTATCGCCAGTCGCCTCGGATAAATTACGGCTATCCTGGAAACACGTCCCATAAGCTTTCGGATCCTGTGACCGGAAGTGGATGCGTATCCCGCACTGAGCACACCATGTCGAAAGGAATCACCTCTTATGAAAGCCTATGCTACGCAGTCAATCCGCAACCTTGCGGTCATCGGACACGGCGACGCAGGGAAGACGCAACTAATAAGTTCGCTTCTCTACGTCGCCGGAGCCACACCACGTTGGGGAAAAGTTGATGAAGGAACCACGGTTACTGATTACGAAGAAGACTCTATCGCCCGCAAAATTACTCTCAATACCGCATTAGCTCATCTCGATCATCGCGATACTAAAATAACTTTTATTGATACGCCGGGGTATGCAGCCTTCGTCGCGCATGCGCGTCCCGCGCTCAGAGTTGCGGACTGCGCACTGGTCGTTGTCGATGGAGTCAAAGGCGTCGAAGTACAGACTGAAAAGACCTGGGCCTATGCCAACGAGTTCATCCTGCCGCGCATGATGGTCATCACCAAGCTCGACAAAGAGCACGCCGACTTTGGCCACGCTCTCGAAAGTGCGCAGAGCCGTTTTAGCCGCGCCATCATTCCCTTCACCTTGCCAATTGGAAAAGAGAAGGACTTTCGCGGCGTTGTCGACGTGGTCCACATGAAGGCTTACCAATTGGGCTCTGATGGCCAGGCGAAAGAGATTGATATACCAGCCGAGGGCCGCGATATCGTCGACAAGACTCGCGAAAGACTTGTCGAGCTCGTTGCTGAATCCGACGACGCCTTAATGGAGAAGTATTTTGAACAAGGTACATTGGAAGAGTCGGACATACTGCCAAACATCAACAAGGCGATCGCCAACAGCAAGCTGTGTCCAGTGTTTGCGGTTTCAAGCCTGACACAGGTGGGACTGCGAGCGTTACTCAACGGAATTGTTGACTACGCTCCCGATCCGGCCCATCACAACGCTGAATACGGTCGCGCCGTTGATGCTGGTCCCGACGGGGAAAAGATCGCGCGCAAATATAATGATAGCGAGCCGTTTTCGGCCTACTGTTTTCGCACCGTCGCCGATCCATTTGCCGGTCGCATCAACATCATGAAAGTGATCAGCGGCAAGGTACAGACCGACGCCACGGTATTGAATACGACGCGCGGAATTAACGAGCGGCTGGGCGCGCTACACACAGTCCAAGGCAAGCAGATCGATAAGGTGGCTGAGGCGCACGCAGGGGACATCATCGCTTGCGTCAAGCTCAAGGAAACTCAAACCGGTGACACGCTGAGCGACAAGAGCGCTCAAGTAATCTACGATCCGGTGCAATATCCTGAAGCAGCTATTGCTTTTGCCATCGAGCCCAGGTCACGCCAGGACGAGGAAAAGATTAGCGTGGCTTTACACAAGATTCTGGAAGAAGATCGGGCTCTGCACTTCACTCGTGACGCGCAAACCAAGGAGTTCATTCTCGCCGGCTCTGGACAGCTGCACGTTGAGACTGTTGTCGAGAAATTGAAGAAACGTTACAGCGTAGAAGTGGCGCTGCATCCCCCAAAGGTTCCTTATAAGGAAACGATCACGCAGCGAGCCGAAGTTCAGGGCCGTCACAAGAAGCAAACCGGCGGTCGTGGTCAGTTTGGAGATTGCAAGTGTGTCTTCGAGCCTCTCCCGCGTGGCGAAGGTTTCATTTTCGAAGACAAGATCTTCGGCGGCTCAGTTCCTCAACAATTCCGGCCAGCCATCGAGAAGGGCATTTTGGAAGCAGCCGCATCCGGCGCTGTCGCAGGCTATCCGCTGGTCGACTTCAAGGTGTCGTTAATCGACGGCTCGTATCACGATGTCGATTCGGATGAGCATTCGTTTCGAGCGGCCGGGCGTAAGGCTTTCCGCGCGGCGATGGAGAAGGTCAAGCCTACCCTGCTCGAGCCAATCATGGAAGTCGAAGTCACAGCGCCGCAGGAATGCAGCGGCGACATCATGGGTGATCTGAACTCTCGACGTGGCCGAGTGCAAGGCATGGACACTGTCGGTAAGGACCAGGTCATCAAGGCGCAGGTTCCCATGGCCGAGATGTTGAATTATCAATCAACCTTGAATTCAATCACCGCGGCGCGCGGGTCGTTTCACATGCAGTTCGCTCGCTATGATCCGGTACCTGCTCACCTCGCCCAGAAAGTGGTTGACGCCGCAAAGGCCGAAGGAAGAATTCGCGGCGAGGAAGAGGATTAAGAGCTTGGGCAGTACGTTGTGTCTGCCTTAAACTCCACTGACTGTCTTTGCGACTTTGCTTCTTTGCGACTTTGCGTGAAGCGTCAGGCGACCCGAAGAGGATTCAGGCAAAGCCGCCGAGAAGCAAAGTCGCAAAGACAAATCTCTCAACCATAAAAACAACAGGCCACTCGAAATCTCCGAGTGGCCTGAAGTGTTTCGGATTCAAGGGTACGTTACCCCAGACATCCCCGCGTCTCCGCGTCTCCCCTTCCCCGCGTCCGCTTTTACTGTTCCGTTCCGGGTTTCCGGATCTTCTTTTGAAACTCGGGCGGCGGAAGCTTTGGGCCTTCCTGGACTGTGTAATCGGCGGGAACTTCGAACAACGACTTCGGTTGCTCACCGCGGCTGATGTTCGTCAGTCGATAACTGTTTTCTCCAAAGCGAGGATCAATGTGATGAGTCATTACCACGACCTGCAGTTCTGGTGAGTACCAGCGCTCGGAAACGATTTCGATGGCCCGCTCGTTGCCAATCTCACCGGCAGGAATCGTAATCGTCGTGCGGGTACCTTCAGCTTCGACTCCCTCGATCGTTTGCTTCCCAAGAGATTCGTTCTTTGCATTTTTCTTGGAGCCGAATTCCCAGTGCATTATCCCGCCTGGCCCCTGGTCAGGGCCTGGCAGTTGTCGCGTGAACACCTGCGCAGCACCTTCAACGCGTTCAGCTTCGCCTCCCGCTGGCGGCGTACGCTCGATGTGCAGTTCCGTACGCTGTTGAGACAAACCAACCACTACGCCTGCAGTGCCTGGTCCTTCGCCGACCGGCCCGCCAACAGTCGAGGGTGCAGTATCACCTGCAGCCGGCGGTTGGATCGTTTTGAACTTGAATTGCATGGGCGCCATCTTGTGCGCGATCTTTGTCCGTGGATCGAGCGCGTAGTTAACGCCCGCCACCGGATCATTGATTGAGATCGTTACCGGCGGGTCACCCATCGTCGCAAAAGGACCAATTGCCGCCAGCGTATGCTCACGACGCGTTCGTCCTTCACTGTCACGGTACACCGACGCAGTCGTTTTGTTCACGATGCGATTGCCGTCGCTCAAGGTTTGTATATTCTCTGAGACCGCCTGGGCCGAATAGGGAGCCCCCTTCACGACCTTGCCGTCAAAATTCATCTCCGAAGCGACGAACACAAAGGTGTCGCTTGGGAGCGGGGCCGGCACACCTTCTGGTCCTTGCGTCATTTCCTGACGAGTAATCACTACGTCGCGTTCCGGCGCACCCGGCGCAGGTTTCTGCTGAGCCAGAAGAGAAACTGAGCTGAGCAACAAAACCGCACTCGACACCAAAGCTCCCCACCACTTCATTTCTTTTTTCATAAGGATTGTCCTTTCCAGTGGGCCCGCAAGCCCCAGTTATAAATTTGAATGCGTCGAGCGCGACGCGCTCACTGTACAAAACGTATTGCCTGAGCCAGCCCGTCGGTGCCAACCAAAACATCAGCTTTCACTCGATCGCCGGGGCGATCCATGTTCACCGGAAGACCAAAACGCGCGACGGCGGCGCGAGGCAGCTCGACTCGCAGCAGCTGTCCGCCTTCCTGAAGACTGGTGGCATTGACATACCCAATCGGGAAGAAATCAGTTACCACTTCTTCAGCCCGCTGCTGTTTGTTGGTTGTAGCAGCCACCGCCTGATTCGCATCCGGAATCGTAGGTTTGCGATTCTCAATTCGTCGATGACGTCGAGGCGCCGAGCCACCGCTGTTGTTTACCACTTCATTCCGCGGACGATCCTTCGGCGTCTCGGGCTGTTGAACGGATCCTCCGACTGGCGTATCAACAGATTTAGGCGACGGAAGAGTCTCCGCAGTCTTGTCCGGCTGTCTGCCCAGCTGAGCTTTAAGAACAAAAAGCCCGAAGACGATCAGCAATGCCGCTGCAATTGCGGCCGCCCAATAACGTGTGCGGCTGCGGCGAACTGGAAGAGGAACAACGACTGGAGTCGTTTTGCGTTCTCGAAATGCCTGGAGCACCCTGGCTTCCACATCAGCTGAAGCTGAGAGAGAGCTCATCTCCTGAGCAAGAGCCCGTAGACCTTCACTCAGTCTCTGCTCTTGCTCGAGATTAGCCGCGCAGCTTCGACACTGTGCAGCATGCTCGAGAGCAGTCGTGCGTTCCGCAGCTTCCATCATTGATTCGCGGGCAAGCTCGCTAATTACATCCTGAAATCTTTCACAGTTCATGCGAAGCACCTCGCTTGTTTGACCCGGTCAGGAGCTGGCTCGATTGTCGTTTGGGGTCGCAGCTTTTCGATTAACATCCCGCGAGCGCGATGCAGGCGCGAGCGCACGGTGCCAATCGCGCACTGCAGAATGCCGGCGGCATCTGCGTAACTCAACTCCTGCAGCTCGCACAAAACCACTACTTCACGATAGCGCGCCGGTAGGCTCAAAACTGCCTTTCTGATGGACTCAATCGTTTCACCGCGCGACAGCTCTTCGAGAGGACAATCATCAGCATAGAGTCGATCCGAGACGGAGCCGCCTTCCTGCTCGTCATCCATCGACACGTAAAATTGCTCTCGTCCGAGCCTTTGCCTGATCAGATTACGAGCAATGCCAATCAGAAAAGCCTGCAGCGGCCCGCGGCTCGCGTCGTAGTTGAAGTCATCGCGCATCAGAATCATGAAGACTTCCTGCGTGACGTCCTCTGAAAGCGCCGTAGACCCGCTCATCTGCAAGGCGAAGCGATAGATGCCGCCCTGCCGGCGCCGGTAAAGCGCGGCAAAAGCCTCTTCATCTCCCGCGAGTATCCCGCTAAGGAGCTCGTTATCTGTGGGTTTCAGGACGGTCATTATCAAGAGATCGGCCAGGTTCTAATATTAATTCGGGCGAGAAAAGCAGAAAGTTCCAAAAACTGTTTTGGAGTGCGCCGACCTGTCGGCGCTTTATACAACAATCGGCCAAAGCGCTAACAGGTTACTGCTCCAAACTTTTCGCGAAAATCGGGAGACAGCCGCCGTAATTCCAGCCAGGAGGAAAAAAGTTCCGGTGTTTGCAGCCAGACACCAAGCCAGCTTCCAACTTCTTCTGCCGCGGCGCGTTCTGCCGGCTCCATTACCGGACTGGCACCACGAAACAGGCAGTCTGCCTTTTCTTCCATCGCAGCCTCGCGCAGCTCGCGAAGCCGCCGTGGATCATCGAGCGCAGCTAATCTTCGTTGCTCCAGGATCTCCAGCGACCGGATCGCCACAGATAGCGAACTGAAATCCAGTGTGCCTGAGAAGCGTTCGCTGAGGTTGTTTTGACGCCACCGTGAATCGCACTCGAGCACTTCCGGGTGACGTAGATAGGCACCTTCGTCTGCGAGCATTCGTGCGATTGCAGCCGGACTGTCAACAGTTGTTGGACCGAATCGATGCGCAACCTCAAGCTGTATTTGTTCCAGCTCACGCGCGCCGACAGATTCGCAATCAAGAGCTTCCCAGACCGCCAGCACGAAATCGCGTTTTGTGACAGCGCTTCGCACAGGTGCAGGCTTGGCTGGCGGTGGAGTACTCATAGCTTGAGTGTTAGTTTTGATCGACGTCTCTATTCAACGCTAATGCAACCACAGCTTGCGTTACACGGATAGAGCATCTTAGTCTGATGTCGTCAATCTTAAATCGGCCGGGCCTGAAAAACGAATTCGCATCGCATGCTTTCCAAAACAATGCTACCAACGAAAAGAATCAGTTCTGCACTGATATTCATAATCTGTACTGTACTGCCGGGCACGGCGGCATTAGCTCAGCAGCCGGCTGCTCCTGATCCGAAACTCGCGAAGGTAGAATTTGTCGGATTAAAGCGACTTACTCACGACCAGCTACTCAAAACGAGTGGCCTCCAGATCGGCGAGACTGTCAATCAGGACGCACTTGATGCTGCTGGGCAACGTCTGATGGACAGTGGTCTCGTGCACAGGTTGAGTTATCGCTTCCAGGTCAAAGGCGAGCAGGGGACCGTCATTTTTCAAATTGAGGAAGGTAGCGGGAAAGAATCGGCAGTTACGTTCGATAACTTCATCTGGTTCTCAGAAGAACAACTCGGGGACGCGGTCAGACGCGAAGTGCCATCCTTCAACGGCACTGCGCCCACCGAGGGGCAAATGACTGATGCGATTCTTAAGGCCCTCAAACAACTTCTGGCCGCGCGTAAGATCGCCGGAACAGTTGAGTACCTTCCCTCAGAAGGCATGGACAATAAAATCGAACATGTGTTTCGAGTAAAGGGAGTAAGGCTGCCGATTTGTTCCGTTCATTTTCCCGGTGCTCGTCATGTTGAAGAGGCGCGTCTCGTGAAGAGCTCTCATGATTTGCTGCTTACGGATTACTCGCGCTCGTTCGCATCCACTTTTGCTCTTAGCAATCTTTTTCCAATCTACAAAGAGCTCGGGCATCTTCGCGCCACCTTTGGGCGTCCGCAAGCCTCGCCACAGACCATAGAGGAATGTAAGGATGGAGTTGAAGTCACGATACCAGTCGAAGAAGGCGCTATCTACGTCTGGAACGGCGCTGAATGGTCGGGCAATCAAGTGTTGACGACCGCTACACTCGATTCAGAGCTAAACATGAAGTCGGGCGAGATTGCGAATGGTATCAAGTTTGATACTGGCATCGCCGCCGCTTTGAAAGCCTACGCGCGGAAAGGTTACCTGGAAGCTTCAGTTCGACCTCAACCGGATTACGACGATGCTGCTCGCAAGGTCAGCTATCACCTGGATGTCAAAGAAGGTCCGCAGTACCACATGGGAAATCTGAACATCAAAGGCTTTTCCGATCCTCTCGGCAATTATTTGCGTGGCAAGTGGGAGATGCGACGCGATGATGTTTACGATCAAGGTTATGTTGATGAGTTTTTCCGAAATGAGTTCAAAGAGGTGCTGAGAAAAGTCGTCGAAGAGCGGCAGTCGCAAGGACGACCTGCGCCAAAGAAGGTCGATACAATTGTCCGGCCCAACCGCGAAACCAAAACGGTTGATATCACGTTCGAGATTGGTGATGAATCAACAACGTCCCCAGGAGGTGTTTAGATAGATGAACAGGTCAGTACCGCCGCGCGGTAGCGGGTGGGTCATGTTGCGCCCAACTCGATCGTGATGAATGGATGACCCACCCGCTACCGCGCGGCGGTACTGACCTGTTCATCTGACGCCTCATTCACTGACTATGAAAACGACTCCGTTAACCGAGCCCACCGTCACGGAATTCCTGGCACGCGTAAGCTCAGTTTTCACCAACAAGCCGTTTCGCCCGCATCGCATCTTCTCCGGCGGGCATGCGCAAACGCTTGCGTCCTACGCCTGGCCGCGCCGGCTGAGAGCCAACGACCAGGATCGCATATTTGAAGTGGGGCCGGACGCGAAGCTACTCGCGAATTGTCGATGGCAAGCTAACCCCCTCGATCGTCCGACCATCCTTCTCTGGCACGGCATGGAAGGTTCAACGTCGTCCACTTACATGCTGGCTATCGCTCAGAAATCATTCCGCGACGGCTTCAACGTTGTGCGTGTGAACTTGCGGAACTGCGGCGGTACCGAGCACCTGACGCCCACGCTTTATCACGCCGGACTAAGCGAAGACTTGCGCGCTGTAATCAGCGAATTGGTCGCAAAGGACGGCCTGCGTCGCATTTTCCTGATTGGATATTCCCTGGGAGGAAACCTCGTGCTCAAGCTTGCCGGCGAATATGCCAACGAACCGCCCGGTGAAGTTGTGGCCATCTGTGCCGTATCACCGTCAGTAGATTTGGCCGCCAGCTCCGTGGCAATCTCCCGCAGCTCAAATTGGATCTACCAGCAAAACTTTCTGCGGCGTATGCGGAAGCGTGTACAGTTGAAGAAACGATTCTTTCCAGACCTTTATGATGTCAGCGAGCTGAATTCTGTCCACACCATTCGCGAATTTGACGAGCGCTACACTTCAAAGAGGCACGGCTTCAGCGGCGCTGACGATTACTACGCCAAAGCGAGCTCGCTAAGATTGATAGATCGAATTCGCATTCCGACGCTGATAATCCATTCCAGAGACGATCCCTTCATTCCATTCGCGCCACTGCAAAATCCCGTCGTCAATCAGAATCCTTACATCCTCTTCGTAGCAACTGAGGGCGGCGGCCATATCGCTTTTTTGGGCTCCACCAGGAACGGCGAGGATCGCTTCTGGGCCGAGAATCGCGTGGTCGAGTTCTGCCGCCGAGCCAACGACGAACTCTGACGGCGCGTGATCGTTCACGGAGCGTAACCGAAGGCGAAATCCTTGATCCGGCTCGCCGCCGGATGTGTGGCGAGGGCTTTGCCCGCCATCGGCTTCCTCCTTTTATTGGGGCTATGCCCCTTCTGCCCGGCGCGGTTCGGTTGTGACAAGTCCTTTCGGAATGCTCAGTTTGACCTTTTGATCCAGATGTTGTTCGATACCATCGAAAACATTTGCTTTAAAGTAAAACGATCAGCATGCCAGACACCAAAACTTAGGAGAGCCGTTCATGAAGCTGATTTGCACCGTAGCCGCGGCGGTCCTGTTCACGGCATTAACCGTGCTCGTAGTGAGCGCGAGAAAGAATGACGCCCTGACGGTGGCAGGCCAGGCCACCGTTCCTGATAGCAAAGTAGCGATCGTCGATACCGAGGAGTTTGGCGATCCCAAGACTGGTGTAACGCGACTTGTTACTGCGTTCGGCGCGCTGGAACGCGAAATGAAGCCCAGGCGTGATGAGCTCCAGCAATTGCAGACGCGTTATGACCAGCTGGTAAAAGAGATCAATGCCACGACAAATGTGGCCGATCAGAAGTCGCTGGCAACAAAGAGCGAGCAGGCTGAGTCCCTGCAGAAGGACATCAAGAGGAAGCAGGAGGACGGCCAGCGCGACATGGACAAACGGGTCAAGGATCTTACTGAGCCGATCTATACAGACATCAGCGACGCGTTGCAGGCGTTCGCGAAACAACGAGGCGTTAGCGTGATTGTCGACATTAGCAAGTTCCGCGGGGCGATGATGGTGATCAACGATCAAGTCGACATTACGAAGGCTTTCATCGCTGATTACAATGGCAAGCATCCAGCGACGGCTGCTCCGGCGGCGGCGCCGGCGGCAACTCCGAAACCGTGAGTGGAACCTGCGACTCTGATGATTGAGACATTCACGGGCGGGACGCCCGTGCCACAGTTTATGAATGGACCTGCCTATCCAGCGGCGCGGATTGCAGCCGCAACCGTCGCAGAATACTTCGCTCGCCGGCGAGAAGTGGCGCGCGAGCGTGGCGCCACGCGGCTGGCTCCGTTACCGGATGCAGTCGACATTGAAACCATCATCGAAACCGCTTTCTGGGCCAGCCTGCGCCGTGAAGAAGGTTTCTCTCCGAAAATCTCGCTTGCCTTCGTTACGCCAGAGCTAGCGGGCGAGCCACTGCGTTTCGAGAATCAACTGCCGCTCACGGCGGAAGGGCTCTCGCGCCTTTCACCCGCAGTGGAGCGCCCAGGCATTCACCTTGGAGTCTGGCGCTCTCCTGATCATGGTGACGCATTGCGTGTCTGGGGCACGACGCGTTCGATACCAAAACTCTGCCTTGTGCTAGAAGTAATCGAACCGGGTCTGCTGGTGGTTAAGTATCGTCGTGGTCAGGAAACCGGCAAGTACATCAACGTGGTGGTACTCAAAGGCGATGAGATTAAAGTCGTTGATGAACGAGGGGCAACGCTTCCCGACTGCCCGGATCTGCTCACTTCGCTGCTCGACTTCGGCACGCGCGCTTCGAACTCGGAATCTGTGAACGTGTTAGTGCAGCTGGCTGTATCGATGCGCGCTCATGGTCGCGGCGGCTCGCTCCTGGTGGTACCCAAAGGCTCGAATTCATGGCGCGAGTCGATACTGTCACCCACTCCTTATGCTGTTTCACCACCCTATTCTGAACTTGCAGAGCTAATGCGGCAGGATGCAAAGGTTCGAAACGAGTCTACCTGGCAGGAGGCGTTCATCGATGCCGTCGACGCGATCGCCGGCTTGACAGCGGTAGACGGCGCGGCTGTCATCAATGACCAGTATGAACTGCTTGCCTTTGGGGCAAAGATTGGCCGGCGGGATGGTGGCATGCAGGTCGATCGTGCGATTCTCACCGAGCCAATCATCGGCGGCGAGCCTGCGGTGATTGCGGCGCTCGAGCTTGGCGGCACCAGGCATTTATCGGCCGCTCAATTCGTCCATGATCAGCGCGGCTCGGTGGCGCTGGTAGCATCAGTCGACGGCCGATTCACGGTGCTCGCATGGTCACCCTGCGAGGGCCTCGTCCACGCCCACCGCGTTGAAACGTTGCTGCTGTAAATAACAGGTGACTATTTCTCAATCTTCTTCAGAAGTCGCGTGGCGTGATTGCGGGCAATCAGCGGCAGGTGCTCGTCGTTGGTGAGCTCACGCAAGAGCGGCACTAACTGGGTAGGATCTGATAGACCGCTGCGTGTAAGCAACGATTCAAAATACTCCATCAGCTTGGGCGCATTCAGCGGTTGATTCTCACGCGCTACGCCGATATCAAACACGAGCACGGCCTGATCAGATACTCGGCGATATTCGTTCACCAAATCCGAAGCCTGTTTGTTGTTGGTCCAATTGAACTCAGCACTCCGCTTCCGCTTCCCATCGTCCATGCCTAACTTCATCGTGCCCAGGTGTGGAAACTGTTTGGCACTCTGGTAGTCTTCGGTCGAATCCAGGAAGCGCAAAGCTCTCCAGAGGCCTAGTATCCGACCAAGCGCTGCAGGCGACAGTTCCACTGGCTCCTCAATTGGACCAGCCTCATTCAAACGCTCGAAGCTGATTTTGCCCTTTCCGTTGGCGTCATGCTCGATCACGATGTGCGAAGTCGTAAAACTTGGCTGGCTAAATTCGTAAGAGTATTTGGTCGGATCCGCTGGCTCCTTATTTTCTTCGCGAGGTGCCGATGGGGATGGTGACGGTTGCTGGCGAGCATTACTCTTAACGTTGGACGAATCGCTGTTGGTCCCATTCTGCGAAGTAGTCTGTCGCGACTGGCCCACAGCGAAAACCGCCGCACCCAAGAACGCGAGCGCGGCGGCCATTCTCACAAAATAGAAATGCTTACAGCTCATTCAAATTTTACCGAGACAAGTTTCGAGACCCCCGCTTCTTCCATCGTGACTCCGTAAAGAGCCCGCGCCATCTCCATAGTCCGCTTGTTATGAGTTATAACAATGAACTGTGTGTTCGCGGACATCTGGACGACCTTGTCAGTAAACCGCCCCACGTTCGCTTCGTCAAGCGGCGCGTCGACCTCGTCGAGGAGGCAGAAGGGCGACGGCCGGTAATGAAAGATGCCGAGCACCAGCGCTAGTGCTGCCATCGCCTTCTCACCACCAGATAGGAGCAGCACATTCTGCAAGCGCTTGCCGGGCGGTTGCGCGATTACATCGATTCCCGATTCAAGCACATCGTCGGCGTCGATCAGACTCATCTCGCCGCGGCCGCCGCCGAACAGCTCCTGGAATAGCTCTCCGAAGTTGCGATTGATCTGCTCGAATGCATGCCTGAAGCGCTCGCGCGAACGGCGCTTGATCTCACGCAGCGCTTCCTCGGTCGAGTGAATGCCTTCAACGATGTCCTGTCGCTGTGCCGTCAGGAACAGCAATCGCTCTTCAGCTTCGGCCAGCTCTTCGAGAGCCATCATGTTAACTGCACCGAAGGCCTCAAGACGGTTTCGCAGCTCTTCCACACGTGCGTGACCGGTCTCAAGCACAAAATCTTCAGCGAGAGTGTGCTCGCGCGCCAGTTCCTCGAGCGATTGGTTCAGTTCGGCCGCACAGTTTTCATGAACGAAGGAAAGTCGTGCCTGAGCTTCAGCCCGCTGGACTTCGATTGCAGCTCGAGCATCACGCGCTTCAGCCGCATTACGATTCAAGTCGGACAACGCAGCGGACAATAGATCTGCCCTTCCCCGGGCCTGTTCCAATTCCGCGGCCGCATCCGCAATCAGTTGTTCTTCGCGAGCTCGTTCGTCGCCCACCGCCGCCATACGGTTGTCGATCTCCGCGATGGAGCGTCCCAACTCATCGAGACGATTGTTGATTTCCACCAGCTCGAGCGAATGACGTTCAGTCCTCGCCATCACCTCGGCGCCTTCTGTCTCCAATCGCCGCAACTCGGCGCCGGTGGCGCGCCGCCGTTCGCCCGCTGCGGCTGCAGCTGCACGCTGACTACCGAGGCCTTCGTTTTGCGCTTCCGCAGCTCGCCTCGCTTCGGCCAGTAAGGCGGAAGCTGAGTTGACACTCTCCTTGGCCTGCACGCGCGCACTCTCTGCAGCTTCTGCATCAGCGAGAGCTTTCAGTCTCTTCTCAGCAACTGTGCGCTGCTCCTCTTCAAGACGCGCGGCATCATCAGCCACCACACGCAGATGTCGCTCAGCTCTTTCGATCTCCTGCGCCAAACCATTTGCGGTCACCTCTCGAGTGATCGCTTCGCGCTCTTCACGACCAATTGCTTCGTTCAAGAGTACGACTGCGTCTTCAAGCCCGACCATTCGCGCGCGAGCTTCACCGACAGCTTTTTCAGCCCCAACCATCTCGGTACGAAACGCTTCAGTCTTGCCTTCCAGCTCTCGCAGCTCGCGTTTGAAAGCCAGCAGCCCCGCGCCTTCTTCGAGCGCGCGAGCATCTCCTGCATTTACTAGCTGTCCGCTCGAGACCCAATCGCCGTTCAGCGTCACGTAAATTTCACCGGTCGCGAGCGATTGCGTCATCGCATCGTCAAGGTTGGCAGCTAAACGGGCGTCCATCTTCGGCGCCAGCGTACGTTTGAGCACGGCACAAAGCTCAGGACTGGCGCCCAGCAGGTCACCGATTCTGAGACTTTCCAAAGACTCTTCCGCAAAGCTGATCGAGGTGGGAGCTTGTTCGACAATTTCGAAGCCAAATATGCTGGTCTCGTCACTGCCGCCGTGGAGGCCGGCTACCAGAAAACTGGCACGTCCGGCATTGTTCTCTCGCAGCCAGCGAGCCGCTCGCACGGCATCCTCTGGAGTTGGAACCACGATTGACTGCAAGGATGAGCCGAACACTCCTTCAACGGCGCGCTCCCATTTGGCATCGACGTTGATTAGGTCGGCCAATGTCCCCAGGTGGTGAAAATCGCGCGGAATCTCAGTCTGTGAAAAGACAAACTGCACCGCGGAGGAGTAACAAGCGCGTCGCTCATCAAGCTCCTTAAGACTCTCGAGCCGGTGGCGCGAGCGCGAATACTCGTCGCGAACTCGTGTGAGCTCAGCATCGGTGTCGCTGACAGCCTCGTGCCCCTGCACGACGGCATCAACAGCGAGGGCGCGCTCAGTAGTGAGCTGCGTCACATATTCACGGGCCACACGAATCTGTTCATCCAGAGCATCCGCCGCTTCTTTGTGTTGCGCATACTGCGCAGCCGCACGTTCGCCTTCGTGCGCGAATCCCTCAGCTTGCTTCTCCAGCCGTTCCAGGGTTCCCTCGAGCTGGCGAGCGATTTCGCGTAAACGCTCGGCAACAGCCGTGTGCGAGAGCAACTCGCCACGAGCACGTTCGATCTCTGCTTCAGCGCTTGCAGCCAGGGCCATTTTTTCAGAATAGGCTTCTTCGGCTACCTGCAGTGAAAGCGCGCTCTCTTCACTCTCCGTCCGAAGCCTGCCCTCCTGCTCGCTCAAGCGCTCAGTCTCACGCCTCACAAGATCGAGACGAGCGGTCAGAGCTTCTATTTCGACCTTCACGTCACCGTGACGCTTGTTCAGCGCGGTTACCTGTTCCTGCTGGTAAATACGTTCACGAGCCTCTCGATCTCGCTGCAACGCAGCATCCGCAGCTGCAGCTCGTGCTTGAGCCAGACCATCCTCAAGCCGCCGGGCTTCCTGTGTCGCGCGCCGAGCTTCTTCTTCCTGTTGCGCCAGCTCGGTGGCCAGATTCTTTTCTTCCTGACTGACGCGCTCAAGCTGCGTCTGGGACTCGTCCAGCAGCTGGGCCAGTTTCCGATCCTCGGCGATGTAAACACTCTTCAAGAGGTCGCGCAGTTCGTCACGCTGCACGCGATAGCGGCGAGCCTTCGCTGCCTGGCGCCGCAGACTGTTAACCTGACGATCGATTTCCGAGATGATGTCAGAAAGGCGAGCGAGGTTTCCACGCGCCGATTCAAGTCTGCCTTCAGCGGCACGTTGTCGCACACGGAACTTTGTGATGCCGGCAGCTTCTTCAATGATGGTGCGCCGGTCCATCGGCTTAGCAGAGAGGATTTGGCCGATGCGGCCCTGCTCGATGATTGCGTAATGCCCGCCTGAGAGACCGGTTCCGGAAAACAAGTCCTGAATGTCTCTCAGCCTGCACAGCTTGTCATTAAGAAGGTACTCACTCTCGCCCGAGCGATAGAGCCTGCGCGAAACCGACACCGCTTCGCCGGGCGCGAACTCGAGCGCGAGATTGCGACGCCGCCAATGCCTTCTATGCGCTCTGGTTAAGCGAGGCTCAATGCCGGCTTCGGAGGCTGCGGCTGATTCAGGGCTGGTTTCGAGCGGCGTTTCATTTTCGCTGGTTGACTCTTCACCGGTGGGTTCTTCGACGCCAACACCAGTGAAACTGATTGCATGCTCATCAATCTGTTCGAGCGTTGAATCAATGTCCTCGATGTCGGGCTCACTCTCGATGACTTCATCGCGCACGAGATGGAGTATCACTTCCGCCATCCCGCTGGGCGGGCGATTGCGCGAGCCTTGAAAGATCACGTCCTTCATCTCGGCGCCGCGCAGGTGCTTGACGCGCTGCTCTCCCAAGACCCAGGCGATCGCGTCGGCAACATTGCTCTTGCCGCAGCCGTTGGGGCCGACAACGGCGGTTATGCCGTCTCCTGTGAATATGATTTCGGTGTAATCGGCGAAGGATTTAAAGCCGGTTATTTCGAGGCGTTGAAGTTTGAACATGCGTCCGTTCGTTCGCTTTGATAAGGCCCCAAGCATAACTGGCTCGTTTTGCGTGGGTCAACGTACGGGGGATGAATATACGTTTCCAGCGCTTAGAATGTCAACTAAAACTTGAGCTTAGTAGACTTTAACTGTTGCTGAGAGCGGGGTTTATTCGGCAGCTTAAGGCCGGCTTTTAGCTAATGCTAATGCGCGTAGCTGCTAAGGCTTGCCACCTTTTGCGCGGAGCATGTAATCAATTCCACGGCGGATGTCGTCGCCGTTGGTGTGCTCGGACTTGATCTCCTGGCCCTCGACGAAGACGGTGGGAGTGCCGCGGACGCCAAACGAGTCGGCTCGCTGCTGGTCCTCGGCCAATCGCTGTTTGACGGTGGGCCCGTCCATGTCGCGGTCAAACCGATCTGTGTTTAGGCCTAATTCGCCAGCGTATCTGATGAAGGTCGGGCGCGGATTTCCCTCATCAGTCCACTCGGCCTGGCTCTCGTAGAGTCGATCGTGCATCAGCTCGAACCTGTCCTGCAGGCGAGCTGCTTCGGCTGCTTCAGCGGCCAACAATGCGTTCTTGTGAAGCGATACGAGTGGAAGGTTACGGAAGACAAATCTGACTCGGCTTCCATAGTCGTTCTCAATCTTCTTCATTTCGGGATGAAGATGGCCACAGGGCGGGCATTGGTAATCACCGAATTCCTCCACAGTAACGGAAGCGCCGTTGACATTGACCGGGCCATCTGTGTTTGAAGGCGTTGACGGCGACGGCTGTGTCATCAATACCGTCTTTGGTTTGTCCGTTCGCAGCATGACTGCAACCGGCGCGATGGCAGCCGCCAACACGCCGGCGATTATCAGAATTGGTAGATATCGTTTCATCGACAGTTTGACTAATTTGTCAGGATGGTCATAACCAGGAATTCCATTACGGTCCGGCTATATCTCGGCGCACGAACAGCAACAAGTCTACCCCGGGCCGAAGGGGAAACTTGGAGTCGATTAGGCGATAGCGTTCTCCGAATGCTGCCTGAACTTCATCACGCTGCGATTCATTGGCGATGATGATCGGTTCGCTAGTGGCGGCAATTCGACCGTAATAACCGACACGCTTGTAGTTGCGAAAATACCATGGCAGCGGCCAGTAATCCGGCGAAACGATCGAAATCCCGGTGTCGACTCCCGAACTTCTCCTGGCGACTTTATCGATCTCATCAAGCAGAGCGAGAGTCTCTCGGCGCGTGTGTGCGTAAACGTAAGCATACTGATCGTCATCGTATTTGAAAAAATTCAAGACGATCATCTGGTAAGAACTAATCCCCAAAACGACAACCGCCACCAAAATCAAAAGACGCGAAAATTCCCGACCAACTACTTCATAAATCGCCTGGAATCCGTAACCGCCAATCAGTGCCAACGGAACGATGAAGTTCAGCGCGAGCCATGGAGTTTTGTAGGGCACCAGTGAATATGCGGCCAGGATGCCAACCGCCCACAGAGCACAAAACAGCGCCATTGTATTCTTCGGCCTCAGCACCACGGCGATGGCCCCAATCGCTCCCATGATCAAAAGTGGTGACTCCTCTTGCATCAGCCACTGAAAATACTGCACGTAGGAATGAACGTGAGCTTCCTTCCCCGTTTTGCTCCACACCTTGAAGGTGTTCAGTGAATCAGCGACGCCTTTCCAATTAGTCGTGAACGAGGAATAGAACAGCACACCAATGGTGACAAAGACACCGAGAGCAATGGCAAACCAAAACAATAAGTTCGAAGTTCCGCCAAGCCGCTCGACAGTCTCCCGAATCCACTCGCCCATCGGCCCAATCCTGGCGCGATGTTCCCGTCTTGCAAGCCCTGATGCGACCCATATTCGCCGGTAAATGTGCGTTGCCGGCAGAGCGATTAATAGCACTCCCACGGAGATGATCCACGTTTCTTTGGTGGCGAATAACAGGGCAGCAGAAGCTGCCCCCAGGATCAGATAGATTGGATGACCATCGTCCCAATACTTCACGAAGGCGACGACGACTCCGAGTGTGAAGAAAACGAAGAGTGACTCGTGTATAAAATAGCGTGAAAGGTAAACAGCGCCGGGCGACACTGCCAACAGAGCCGCTCCAGCAAGTGTTGCGATCGATCCCATTTGCCGGCGCAGCAACAACACCAGCCAGATCGTTGCCAGCCCAAATAGCGCTGTGACCAGCCTGAGGTTGAATGTAGTCAGCCCGTATAAATTCTGCGCTTGCTGCCCAAATAGGAATTTCGTTGTCCAGGGAATAATTGCAGAGAAGTAATAGAGCGTTGGGCCGTGATAATTCTCCGGGTCATAGTGATAGACGCCCTCGCGGACAAGACGCACCAGGAAATTTCCGTTAACGCCCTCGTCGTGATGGAAAGGCACGAGCGGCAAATCATAAAGACGCAGAATTCCGGCGACTGCCATGATCGAGAGAGCGCTTATCAACCAGACTCGATAGCTGAGATCTGTCTCGCTCGAATCCTGAGACAAGTGAGCCGGCTGCTCGATACGTCCGCCCTTCGCTTTGGCCCGTCGCTTACGGCTTAATTTTGTAGAGGCGGTACTCACCCGCTTGTCCCACCTTTTGATATCTTGAAAAGAACTGCTCGTTTACGGGCATCACACTTTTCTCTAATGGTCCCACCACTGCGTAATCCACATCGTACTTCGCGAGCAACGCGCTTGCATCCGAAGCTCCAGAGTAAATTCTTTTGATTTCATCCTGACGGGGTCCAAAATCCAATCCATGAGTCCAAATGTGGCCGGGATAACCCATCAAAGATCGCCTGCCAGTCAAAAACACCGGTGTGTTGTGCACCGGCGCATGGATCACGGTCGAACGTGGTTGCGTCTGTTCCTTCACAACTTCAGCGAATCGCACGCCATTAGGATCGAAGATTTGATAGTCCGCCGGGCTCGTTAGGATGCTCGCGACATCAAGCGCACCAGCGAGGGTCAGACAAACAAACAGTGCCACTGCTATGGCTCGCTGAAAAGCATCACTGCGCCATAGACGCGCGAGCAATAGCGCCACCAGTGGCGCAGAGGCCAGCCACCAATAGAAAAGTACTTTGACATTGTCCCAGATCCAGGGCGCAAGCTTTACCACGTTGGGGACGATGAAACAAAGCGTAAACGGCAAATAGAAGAACAGTAGTCGCCTGGGAACCAGATAATCCGCATTGCGCCAAAGTATCGCCGCCACCAACAGCGGAATGAACAGTCCCGTGTTCTTGAACCAGAACCAAACTGGATTGTCGTCGTGATGATCCCAACCGAACTCCCAGGCAAAGAAACTGCCGGCATGCACCGCGCTACCATGAGTGGACCACCACATTTGTGGAATGGCAATCAGCGACGCTACCACGGCAAACGTGATCCAATGTCTCCACTGCCGTTGTAGTAGCGCAATACACGCGCCCATGATCATTACGACTACGAAGCTGTGCGCATGCGCTAACGGTAATAGACCGGCGATAAGACCGGCAGCCACCATTCGCCGCGTTGCGGTCGAGCCAGGAAGTGCAAAGCCCTGAACATCCGCTGACCGTGCAACGCGCCCGGACTTCTGCGCTCCCCAATCTTGTTGCTTATTTTTTGCCGCTTTTGTTTTGCGACTTGATGGAGGTTCGTTTCGTTTCTCTTCCGCGGGACCTTCCGTTGTCGCAAGCCACCATTGCGTGAATACGATTACCGCGAGCGGCAATCCAAGCAGAATTCCGCGTTGTGTAACCAGTAATGACGAGATTGCATTTCCCCAACGCCAACTCGTTTCCGGAATCACAGTGAAGGACGGCGGCAGATTGCTAATCACACCCCACAATCCATTTTCATTGTTCGCTGCCAGATCCTTCAGCAGCACCCAGCCGAAACCTCCATTCAACAGCACCAGCAGCGGGGTTAGCAGGGCCGCAACGCGATCACGCAACATCTCCCAACCCCAGCGATGAAGAACGCCCACGAACCCGACGGCAAGCAGAACGTTTTCGATCAACATGGAAGCTCGAAAACTCGCGCCGCACCTCACAAAGATTGCCGAAATGAAATCAGTCAGAAACGGATAAGTGAACCGGACACCGGCGTAGGTTGGATCTTCAGGCGGATAGTTATTGCCAAAGGCAAAACTGCTGATGACACTTAAGTGAAACGGCAAGTCACCGAAGTTATTCAACACGCCGGTGTAAATGCCTTCGGTGGGCTTCACGATCATTGCTCGGTTGAAAATAAGCAACATTAAGATCGCGACGCCTATGTAAAAGAGAGCGTATCCAATTTCGGGACCTTTCGGCCGCGCGACCGTCTCTTGAATTCTGACCCAGACGTCCTGCAGATCGGACAGGACTTCCTGCCTCAGCTTTGAATCCAGAAGCAGCGCAAACGGCGCAGCGGTCACAACAGTTGCCAGTGTTATAGTCGAATTTGTAAGGCCAAATAACAGGGCAAGAATGAAGCCTATGAGCCCAAACGCTCCGAGACCAACGCAGGCCCCAGTGCAAAGTCGCGCCCCAACAGAAGCATTGCTGTCGTAAAGGTACGTGACGAGCGCGCCGCTCAAGGTAACAAGCAGCGCGAGCAATAGTGAAAGAATCATCAGGACGAGAATAGCCGGAGCTAACCCGGCGTTACACGAAAGTAAGAGAGCCTGGAAACTGACTTTGAATTATACGATCAGTAATTAGTAATCAGTAATCAGCAATCAGCTGTTTGAGCTTTGTGCTTTGTACTTGGCTCTTGTAGGGAAGGCTGGATCAAACGGTGTGAAGGAACCGAGCCTGATAGCCGGACACATAACAAAGTACAAAGCTCAAATTGCTGATTACTGATTGCTGATTGCTCTTTCCTCTTTGCCCTGTTAATTTCAGACCCGAGGTAATTTTCCATGCTACGAGCAGGTATCGTTGGCTTGCCGAACTCCGGTAAGACCACCTTTTTCAATGCAGTGACAGCCCAGTCATCGGGTCTCATCTCAAACTATCCATTTTCGAGCAGCAAAGCGAATGTTGGCGTCGTCGCAGTTCCTGACGAACGACTGGCGCCGCTCGCGAAGCTGGTTAAGACAACCGTCCTGGTTCCTGCGACCGTGGAGTTTGTCGACATTGCCGGTCTGGTCCGAGGCTCGTCAAAAGGTGAAGGACTAGGAAATCAATTCCTGCACAATATCCGAGAAACCGACACAATGATTCAGGTCGTGCGCTGCTTTGAGGACGAAGCAGTGCCACATGTTGATGGCTCAATCGATCCCCGGCGAGACATGGAAACGATTCAGATCGAACTAGCGCTCGCAGATCTTTCCACGGTCGAGCGGCGTCGAGAGCGTGTTCAGAAAACAGCGAAGAGCGGCGACAAGACTGCTCGCGCCGAATTAGAGGTGTTGGACAAGCTCCAGCCGGCTCTGGAAGAGTTCAAACCAGCAAAGAGCGTTTCACTTGATGCCGAAGAACTTGCCATCGTTCGCAACTATTTTCTTTTGACTATGAAGCCGACTATTTACGCTGCCAATGTCAGTGAATCAGCTCTCTCGGCGCCCGAGGATAGTTCCTATGTGCGGGCAGTACAGGAAGTCGCGGCCAGCGAAGACTCTGAATGCGTAACGATCTGTGCGCGGCTGGAAGCGGATCTCGTTGAACTTTCTGCCGAGGAGCAAAAGGAGTATCTAACGTCGCTCGGACTTCACGGAAGTGGCGCGGACAAACTAATCAAGAGTGCTTACCGGGTGCTCGGACTGATGTCATTTCTGACAGCGGGCGAGAAAGAAGCTCGCGCCTGGACGATTCCGCAAGGCTCGCGCGCGCAGGATGCGGCCGGCGCGATTCATTCGGATATCGCCCGCGGTTTTATCCGTGCCGAGATTGTGAGCTACGACGATTTGATTGGCGCCGGTTCGTATGCAGCCGCTCGAGAAAAGGGCTTGCTCAGGCTCGAAGGCAAAGACTACATCATGCAGGAAGGCGATATAGTCAACTTCCGATTTAACGTATGAGAGGTCTCCAAACCTCAAACCCGCGCGGTGATCAATCGCGACCTTCTTCGCTCGGGAATTTGAGTGACCGGTTAGCCAATTTGCGTAGGGCTTCCTGCATTTCGGCAAATCTTTTGTCGTTAATTTCAGCCAGCGCTTTCAACTTCTTGACCTTTTCTCGAAACTCCTGCGTGCTGCGGAGGTCAGGTTTGGCTAGTAAACGGAGGATTCGCTCCAACCGATCCATTTGCTCGTCCTGCGTCATCGGTGCCCTCTAAGGAAAAGTAGAGCGCCACGCCCTTCCTCACAAGAAGTATTAGGAAGCCAAATGTCCGTTGACATGGCCCATTATCCCTCACCTTTGTTCTTACCATAGAACCTATCACGAACAATGTCGATCAAGGCGTCCATGCGTCGTTCGCTGTGCGCTTGGGCTTCGGCTAATCTTGCAAATCGTTCCTCATTAGCCAATTGAGCATCAAGGATGATATTCACCTTCCCTTCAAGTGAACGAATAGTGCCACGAGCGCGCGCTCCCGCCCTTACGAACAACTTTGCTATCCGCTCGAGTCGATCCAGCCGTTGTTCCGGCGTCATTCCTTTCGTACCTTTCCGGTGGGAAACGTAATCTTCCCGCAGGATGTCTGGATTGGTCAAGGCGTCAAAGCGTGAGGAGGTTGGTGGTTATGAAATGAGGATCTGCCGAAAAAGGACTAAATCATTTGCGGCTCTAAACAGAGACTCACCGCAGCATGGCGCGTATGCCAACGAGAATCAAATAACCAATCGCGAGTAGCACGGCGACCTTAATAACAATAACGGCCAGGTGGAATAAGAATCCCAGCGCGACGCCTGCTGCTGCCAACAAGAGCGGTACCCCGACGCTCAATACAAAAATCCCAAGTACGATCATTGCTGCTACCTTAAAAATGTCTTTTGCGTCGCTCATCTCCCGCCTCCACTTTACTCTGCTGATCTGGGCAAAAACCTTCAGTATTTTTGCGCTCGGTTGGCTATACGAACGGCATCTGTAATGCGTTCCATCGAACTCTAAAGCGCTAAACGCCCTTCCGCAGGTTTGAATATGTCATACAAAACTCCGAAAAAACGATCACAGAATAAACACACCAGATGCGAATGCGCAAAGGCTACCGGTCAGTTTCCGGATTTCATTTTAGACGGGAGAGCCGGTTCATCCCCAGCCTTTGCGGATTATGCTCGTGCGCACTCGTCGTAGCGCCAGGATTTCGGCGATAATCACAACATCATGGCACCGCCCACCACCGGAAATCTCTTCGGCGAGCCGTCGCTTGCCGCTCATGCGGAACAATTCGCACCGCTCGCAGATCGCATGCGACCTCGGTCGCTATCTGAGTTTGTCGGGCAGGACCATCTCGTCGGCGAAGGCCGTATCCTGCGCCGCTTACTCGAAGGTGGGAGCAACTTGCCTTCACTGATTCTCTGGGGCGCTCCGGGCACCGGCAAGACTACTTTGGGCCGCTTACTCGCTGACAAGAGCAAGGCTAACTTCGTCCCACTGTCAGCAGTGTTCTCCGGTGTCAAAGATCTTCGTGCCGCGATCAGTGAAGCCAAACACGAAGCGCGATTCGGCAAGCGGACAGTCCTTTTCATCGATGAGATTCATCGTTTCAACAAGGGCCAGCAGGATGCACTGCTTCACGCTGTCGAAGACGGCACTGTGACGTTGATTGGCGCCACCACCGAGAATCCTTCGTTTGAAGTGACGAGCGCGCTGCTGTCCCGCTGCCGAGTGCTCGTGTTGAATCCTCTTGGCGAGACGGATCTGAAGCTAATTCTTCAACGCGCTCTCAGCGACAGCGATCGCGGGCTCGCTCGCCTGAATCCACAAATGGCGGCTGATGTGCTCGAGCGAGTTGCTCATTCCGCTGCCGGAGACGCGCGTGTCGCACTAGCAGCCCTGGAAGCAGCCGTAGAATCAACTGAGCTCGATGAGAATGGCGCGAGGCACATAGCACTTGAGACTGTCATTGAAGCGCTGGGTCGGGCCCGTTACGCTTACGATAAAGGTGGAGAGGAGCATTACAACCTGGCTTCGGCGTTGATTAAGTCGCTGCGCAATTCGGATGTTGATGCTTCGCTATACTGGCTCGCGCGTATGATTGAAGGCGGAGCTGATCCGATATTCATCGCAAGACGCCTGTGCATTCTCGCTTCTGAGGACATCGGGCTTGCGGATCCGCAGGCTATGGTACAAGCCGCAGCTGCCGCGCAGATTACCCAACTCATTGGCTTGCCAGAGGCCTTATTTCCACTTTCTCAGGCCACTATCTATCTGGCGCGAGCTCCAAAATCCAACACCGTGATGAAGGCATATGGCGCCGCTGCTGCCGATGCTATGGAAACTGCGCGCGAGCCAGTACCGCTTCATCTGCGCAATGCCCCAACACCTTTAATGAAACGCCTCGGTTATGGCGAGGGGTACCGCTACGTGCACAACGATCCCAAAGCTGAAGCCCAGATGCCATGTCTTCCGGAGAGCTTGCGCGGGCGGAAGTATTTTGAGGAAGAATCACAAGAACATGGGTACGGCAAAAACTGACAAGGAATTGGCGTTCATACAAGATCTCTTTATCGCGGCTGATTGGGGAGAACGATTCGCCTCGCTCATCGACGAACACGTCAAACTTCCGGAGGAAGGATCGGTTCTTTACGCAGGATCCGGCGGGGGTGGACATCCGCTGGCATTGCTGGAACAGCATGGCAACAAGATCGAATTCGTCTGTGTCGATGAAAACAACGAGTCGGTGCAGCTAGCGAGAGCCAAGGCTGAAAGCCTGAAAGCAGCGGTTGACTTTCGATCAGGCAGCTTAAATGAGCTTGAGTTTGATGATGAACAGTTTGATATGGTGATTGCAGACCTTTCTCTGCTAACACCTGAACGGGCTCCGGTCGTGGTTGCCGAGCTCGTTCGCGTCGCCAAACCAGACGCGACTGTTGCGCTTGTGCTGGCCACTGCGTCCAGCTTTGGCGAGTTCTTCTCGATCTATTGGGAAGCTCTCCACAATTCGGACGTTTCCGATCATGAAGTAGACGTCGAGAACCTGATTACCGCGCTGCCAACTGTTTCCGAAGTTGAAGAGGTCGCCGCCAGTGAAGGACTGGACGGCATTCGCTCATGGACGGAGATCGAAGAATTTGAATATGAGTCAGGCGAGGATTTTCTGAATTCGCCGCTGGTTTCGGACTTCCTGATGAAAGGCTGGCTTAAATCGATCCCTGAGCACTGGCAGGCGCGGGTCGAACGTGAAATTCTGGGACTCATTAATGAGGAGCGTCATAGCGCCGAGTTCTCGTTGACGGTTAAGGCGACACTAGTGACAGGTAAAAAGACTCAAGTGCCACTGGTAGGATAAGGTTAGGATTGCGGATTGCTGAATGCGGATTGCGGATTGGTCCACCGCACAGCGCTCGAGCTTGTAGCTCAGACCTGCCGCTTGCGTAAAGATGAGCTGCGTCGGATTTAGAGTTCTATCGGGTGAGGCTTTCAGGCAGTTCGCTTGCGGTGAGCAAAGACACCGAGCCAGGATTACTTTCTTTCCGCCACGTCTCCTTCGGCAACGCGTAGCCGCGCACGCCGGCGTGCCTCCTCAAAAAGAGCCTCATCATCAACTGAAGACAGCGAATCTGACTGACCGCCTGAAAACTCTCGCCGCCTTCTTTCCTCTGCTTCCTCAGCTTCACCTTCCGCGAGGCCGTCCTTGAAAGCCTTCTTGCTTTGGCCGAGGGCTTTGGCCAGCTGTGGTAGCTTGCTGCCGCCAAACAGAAGAAAAATGACTGCGACGATCAAAACCCACAACATCGGATTGTTTAAGTTAAATAAGAGAATCATGTTCAAAGCCTCCTTAACGCGGCGAGGGGAGCGTCGCAGAAAAACTTATTGCCACGTATCCGACTCATAAAATAGATATTTGCGCCAGGTCTGATCAGCCCGTCCCAGGTACCTCATGATCTGACGACTGACATGCAAAGAAAAACCGCGTGGACGGCGCGAGAGTTTCATACCGGATTCTTCAGGGGTCCGATTCCCCTTGCGATGATTGCAGCGGCGGCAACACGCCACCAGATTATCCCACGCCGATTCGCCCCCGCGCGAACGTGGCAACACATGATCAAGAGTCAGCTCCGATGGTGGATAATGCGTTCCGCAATACTGACAGGTCGAGTGATCGCGCAAGAGAATG
>Ga0126384_10000157_pt1 | contig 32676 bp, 27 predicted proteins | sample PanSoiMetPlot_36_FD_92543 | JGI IMG/M metagenome (GOLD analysis project Ga0126384, IMG submission 92543) | Tropical forest soil microbial communities from Panama - MetaG Plot_36 | ecosystem: Environmental > Terrestrial > Soil > Tropical forest > Bulk soil | place: Panama | collected 2016-02-17 | reverse complement strand
CTCACCCGAGCCGCAAGACGGCCGGCCGTGAAGGTAAGAGCGACCGACAGCTCAGGAGCTGCCGAGCAACCGAACCCAGCGGCGTAAATCACAAGGAACCAACCGAGGGCCGGGCTGACGAACCTGGCCCTCTTTTCTTACGTATGAGGCCGCCTGCTGGTTACGGTCGGCCGCTCAGGATTCCGGGCGTGGGGGTTCGCCGGCCCCGCCTGGCCGCCATTGCGCTCCTGTACAGAGATGCGTACTGCCGCGCCGAGCGAGCCCAGGAGACGTCCTCCCGCATCGCCCGTCGCAGCAAACGACCCCAGGTCGCGGTGTGGCGATACGTCTCGACCGCTCGCACCACTGTCCCGAACAGCTGCCATGGATCGTACGGCTCGAATGAGAAGCCGATCCCCTGGTCGGTCATCGGGTCGAAGTCCGTGATCGTATCCGCCAGCCCGCCTGTCGCGCGAACTATTGGGATCGTGCCGAACCGGAGGCTGATGAGCTGGGCCAAGCCGCAGGGCTCGAAGCGTGACGGCATCAGCAGCATGTCGGCACCGGCGTAGAGCCGCTGGGCCAGCGCTGAGTCGAATCCGATGTAGGCTGCGAACCGACCCGGATGCTGGGCGGCACCGTAGCGGAACATGTCCTCGTACCGGCGGTCGCCGGCTCCCAGGACAGCCAGCTGCAGGTCGAGACCGGTCAGGGCCGGTAGTGCCTGTTGGATCAGCTCCAGGCCCTTCTGCTCATAGAACCTGGAGATGAAGGCGATCACCGGCGCCGCGCCGTCCGCCAGGCCCAGCTCGGTTCGGAGAGCCGCCTTGTTCAAGGCCTTCGGCCCAGGATCCTCAGCCGAGTAGTGGTGCGGGATGGCGGGATCCGTGGCGGGGTCGAAGATCTCGATATCGATGCCGTTGACGATCCCGTACAGCTTATGGGCGTAGGTTCGCAGCAGCTCGTCCAGGCCCTCTCCGAACTCTGGCGTCTGGATCTCTTCCGCGTAGCGCTCGCTCACCGTGTTGACCACGTCGGCGAAGTAGATGCCGCGGCCAAGGAAGTTGACGACGTCGTCCAGATGAGGAATGCCGACCTTGATAAGGCCCCAACCCTCGAGCTCGGCAAGCCGCAGCGTGGCCGGTCCGAACTGACCCTGGAAGGCCAGGTTGTGAAGGGTCAGGACGGTGGCGATTCCGGACAGCTCAGGGTCTTCGGCATAGATCCGCTCCAGCATGTTGGGGATCAGGGCCACGTGCCAGTCGTGGACGTGGACCACCTCGGGTATGAATCCGATCGGCCGCAGCATCTCGATCGCGGCGCGGGACAGATACGTGAAACGGGCATCGTCGTCCGCGAATCCGTACATGCCGTCGCGGTCGTAGAGGCCTGGCGCCTCCACGAAATAGACAGGCACCTCACCGAGGCGACCCTCGAGGATGCTGCACTCCAGCGACTGGTCGCCCAGCGGGACACGCAGGCCCGTGACCGCCACGTGCAGCTGCTGGTCCTCGGGCGAGATCTGCCTGTAGCGCGGCAGGAGAAGCCGCACGTCGTGGCCCTGGCGCCGGAGCTCTTTGGCGAGCGCGGCCGTCACGTCAGCCACGCCCCCGGCCTTGGCGAACGGCGCCACCTCGGCGGCCGCGATCAGCACCCGAAGGGGCCTCCCGGCCCCGTTGGCGGGGGCGGCGCTGCGCGGCACGCGCAGGCCCAGCGAGCCGATGGGTGGTACGTGCTCGACGTCGCGATCGTCGCGGGTGACCACGACGGCCATCTGAATCGGCTCCCCACCGGCCCTGTCGAGCGTCCGGAAGGGGATGGAGAACCAGGAAGAGGCCGGGGCTGGCTCGACGGACACCGGCACCCCTCCGGTGCGATTCTCGTTCAGACGGGCCACGGTGAGCTCGCCATCCGCCAGGCGCACGACCGTCCCCGGGTCGAAGCCGAGGTCCACAATCCCGGCCGGCCGTAACGGGGTGGCGAAGGCCTCGCCGACGTCCTCCCCGCCAGGCGCACCCGACAGATACAGCCAGAAGCCCACCCCTGCCTCGGCGAGCTGTTCAGGGCTCATCGGGCTGTCCACGCGGACGTGCAGGCGGGAGGCGTCGCTGCCCCAGAACACCCGCTCCACGAGCTCGACGGGCTTGTGGAGGGCACCGAACCCGCTCCCCACCTCATAGAGGCCGGCCAGCCGCCACGCCGGGTCGTCCAGGGCCTTGGGTGCTATCAGGCCCTGGGGCAGGCGCCGGCCCTCGACGATGCCTGACTCCAGGATCGGCTTGAAGAGCGCACTCGGCGACTTCGCTCCGAGCAGCTTGTAGACGTTGCGGAGGTGAAGGCGGAACTGATTGTCCCAGATCGTGTCCATGCCCGAGTCGTGCCTGCGGCTGAACCACCAGAACCAGTCGGACCCCTCGACGATACGGATCTCCCGCCAGGCGTCCTCGACGCAGGGATGATCGGGATGGTGATTGGCGTAGTCCTCGAGCCAGTCCCGCGCCTCGGCCACCAGGTCCCAGGCTGCACTGTGCTCGGGATCCCCGATCCAGGTGTCGAAGTTGGCGCTGATCCAGCTTCCGGCGTGGAGCCGCCTCAGCTCCTGCCTGTGCGGGTGCTGATCCAGGAAGTCCGCGACCGTCGTGCAGACCACATCCTCGGCTCGGTCCAGCTCTTCGTAGAGCCCGTTCAAGAAGTCATGGCCCTCACGCGGATAGAAGTCCCACGGGTTCTCGCCGTCCAGGGCGACAACCACCAGAAAGTCGCGGTAGTCACCCTGCTGCCAGCGGATCCGGCGCAGCCGCGCCATGAAGTCACCGACCGCCTCCCTTGCGTGCATCCGGTGGTAGTCGAAGCCGATCAGGTTGCTCAGCAGGCTGTCGCGGAAGACCACCGACACCGAACCGGCCGGGCGCTCGAGGCGCCAGGGCTGATACAGCAGCTCCGGGCTGTGAAGTCCATTGTCGCCATCCCGGTGGAAGTAGACGTCGATCGAACGCCCGAGCACCGAGTCGTCGGACAGGAACCACTCGACGCCGGTCTCGATCGCGAGGTCGGCGAGGGACTCGCTGACGGCGAGCTCTGAAGGCCACATACCACGAGGCCGCACGCCGGTCAGGCGCACGAACTCCTCCCGACCTGCCTCGATCTGGAACCGGGCGTCCTCGGGGTGGGCGAAACGTCGGGACGGGAGCTGGATCCCTGGTACCGCCTCGCGCGCCGACTCCAGATTGACCAGCAGCGGCACTATCGGGTGGTAGTAGGGCGAGAAGGTGAGCTCTGCCTGTCCCCTCTCTGCCAGCTTTGCGAAGTAAGGGATGATGCGTCGCAACATCTGCAGCTGAGCTGCAAAGAGGTCCTCTTTGTCAGCCTCGGTGAAGCCACGGTCGCGGGCCTTGAGGCGCGACAGGCGAGGGTCCTGGTCGACCCAGGCCGGGTCGCACCACGCGAGGTTGTACCAGACCTGGAGGTCGCGCATCTCTTCGGTGGTGAACGCCTCCGTGTCCAGGCGGCTGGCCAGCTCCCGATAGCGAGGGGAGGCTTGAACCCGCAGGAACCGCTGCGACTCGCGCATCCAGCGGAGAATGAAAGCCCGATCGTCGGCGGTGAGATCCGCCGCGGGCTTGCGGCTCAGGCGAAGAAAGAGGTCGGGATCACGGCCATCGCCCGCCTCCCGCCCGCGTGGTTGGGCACAGTCGGCTGAGGAGTCGCCCGCGCGGCAGTAGTCCTCGATCTGAGTCAGCAGCGAAGGGACCAGGTTGAAGGTCTGCCGCACACGCGGATAGCCATCCAGCAGGGCCGCCATCTTGTGGTAGTCCTTGGTCGAGCGCAGGCGCACCCATGGCAGCAGGTAAGTGTCGGTCAGGTCGTCTTTGTAGTACGGCTGGTGCAGGTGCCAGACGAATGCTAAATGCAGGGGTCTCATTGGCAAGAGCCTGATTTTGGCTCAGGCCGGTCTCTTCGCGCCGGGACGGGGCCGAACGCCGGTTTGGCCGGGACAGGGCGAAAGGGCCGACTGGGACGTCAGCGGGAGCGCCGAAGCGTGGTCAGCTCTGCCGGCTCGACTGTTCCGGGCCCGGGCTCGTCCTCCGGCTCGACCGGCTCAACCGCAGTGAAAAAGACCGCAGAGAGCGGCGGCAAGGTGACGGACACCGAGTACGGCCGCCCGTGCCAGGGATCGGCGACCGCAACGACGCCCCCCAGGTTGCCCCAGCCACTGCCGCCGTAGACCTCCGCGTCGCTGTTCAACGCCTCCACCCAGCGCCCAGAGCAGGGCACCCCGAGCCTGTAAGCTTCACGAGGCACGGGCGTGAAGTTGAACACGCACAGCACGTGCCGATCCCCCGCTGAGCGGAGGAAGGACGCCACCGACTGGTCCGAGTCGTTGGCGTCCACCCAGGAGAATCCGCCGGGATCGAAGTCGTGCTGATGCAGGGCGGGGTCGCCGCTGTAGAGCCTGTTCACATCCCCCAGCCACCGCTCGACACCGGCGTGCCTGGGATACCCGGCCAGGTGCCAGTCCAGTGAGTGATCGTGGTCCCACTCGTGCCACTGCCCGAACTCCCCTCCCATGAACAGCAGCTTCTTACCGGGCTGACCGAACATCCATCCGTAGAGGAGGCGTAAGTTGGCGAACTTCTGCCAGTCGTCGCCTGGCATCCGGCCGAGCAGCGACCCCTTGCCATGCACCACCTCGTCGTGTGAGAGCGGCAGCACGAAGTTCTCCGTAAACGTGTACAGGCTGCGGAACGTCAGGTTCTCGTGGTGATAACGACGGTGAACAGGGTCCCGCTGAAAGTAATCGAGCGTGTCGTGCATCCAGCCCATGTCCCACTTCATGCCGAAGCCGAGGCCGCCAACGTAGGTCGGGCGAGAAACCATCGGCCACGAGGTGGACTCCTCGGCGATCATCTGGACGTCGGGGTGAGCGGCGTAGACCTCGACGTTCAGGCGGCGCAGGAACTCGATGGCGTCGAGGTTCTCCCTGCCGCCGAACGGGTTGGGGATCCACTCGCCTTCACGTCTCGAGTAGTCCAGGTAGAGCATCGAGGCGACGGCGTCGACGCGCAGGCCGTCGACGTGGTAGCGGTCCAGCCAGGACATCGCGCTGGAGTAGAGGAAGCTGCGCACCTCGTGCCGGCCGTAGTTGAAGATGTAGCTGTTCCAGTCCGGGTGAAAGCCGCGGCGTGGGTCCTGGTGCTCGTAGAGGTGGGTCCCATCGAAATAGCCAAGCCCGTGAGGGTCGCTTGGAAAGTGCGACGGCACCCAGTCCAGGATCACCCCGATCCTCCGCTGGTGGAGGTAGTCGATCAGGAACATAAAGTCCTGAGGCGTGCCGTAGCGGCTGGTCGGCGCGAAATAACCGGTGGTCTGATAGCCCCACGAACCGTAGAAAGGGTGCTCCATTATCGGCAGCAGCTCCACGTGGGTGAAGCCCAGGCGCTCGACGTGGGCCGCCAGACGTGGCGCCAGCTCTCGATAGCCGAGCCAGCGTCCGTCCTCCTCGGGAACTCGCATCCACGAGCCGACGTGGACCTCGTAGATCGACCAGGGAGCCGCCGGCGCGTTGTACCGCCACCGGTCTCGCATCCAATCGTCGTCTCCCCACTCGTAAGCCATATCCCAGACGATGGATCCGGTCCGGGGCGGGTTCTCGGCGTGCACCGCAAGCGGGTCTGCCTTGTCACCGCGATAAAGCCCGCCCCGCCCGACTACCCGGTACTTGTAGATGGCGCCCGGACGGGCCTCGGGGATGAAGCCGCCCCAGATGCCCGAACTCGCATGAGGTGACAGCTGATGCGTTCGCGGGTCCCAGCCGTTGAAGTCGCCGATCACTGACACAGCCTCGGCGTTGGGAGCCCAGACCGCGAACTGCGTGCCGTCCTGGGCCGGATGTCCGCCGAGCTTCTGATAGAGCCGGAAGTGGCTCCCCTCGTTGAACAGATAGACGTCCTCGTCGGTCAGCTCGCTCGGTCTCACAATGCTCACTCTCGTCATGTCCGTACAAGGTCCGCCAGCCCGCGAAGCGGGATGTGCACCCAGTCGGGGCGGTGATCGAGCTCATAACGCAGCTCGTAGAGCGCCTTCTCGATCAACATCGCGTCCAGGAGCAGTTCGCGCTCCTGGTCGTCGCGGGGCAGGAAGGGTGCGCCCTCGGCGGTCTCGATGTACGCGTCCATAAACGCCTCGCTCGCGGCTCGCGCCCACTCCTCGCCCTGCGGTGTCTCAGCCGCGAGGCCCGCGTAGGCGAAGGAGCGCAGCATGCCTGCCACGTCCTTCAGCGCCCAGCGCTTGAGCCTTCGCTCCCGGAGAGGCCGCGCGGGCTCACCCTCGAAGTCAACGATCACGAAGTCGCCGCCGGTGAACAGCACCTGCCCAAGGTGGTAGTCGCCGTGACAGCGGATGCGGCGCGCGGTGATCGGTCGGGTGAGCAGCCTGCGGACGCGCCCGTGCAACCGCTCCCAGGAGTCCATGACCAGCTCAGCATCCCCACCGGCGACCTCGTTCATCCGTTCCAGCCGCTGACGTACGAGCGGCAGGACCTGAACCGAGAGCGAGCGGATCGACTGATACACGGAGCGGGCGTCCCCGGTCAGGGTCGGCTCCGGGGCGAACGCCGGATCGTCGGGGCGAGAGGCCAGCGCCAGGTGCATCTCGGCGGAACGCCGGCCCAGCAGTGCGGCGAAGGGGCGGTAGCGTTCGATGACGCCGTCTTCGGCCACCAGCTCGCGCTGGGCGTGGCTCCAGGCGTCGCCCTGGTTGGGAACGTACGCCTGCAGCATCGCCAGCGCCGCGTTGCGGCGCCGATCGCGTCGGTAGAGCGCAGCGCCGGCCAGGACGGCGATGTTGGGGAAGCCGACCTCGGTCAGAAATCGGGACATCTCCAGGTCCGGCTGGATCCCGTCCTCGACCTTCCGAAACAGCTTCATGATCAGGCGTTCGCCGAAGACGACCGAGTTGTTGGTTTGCTCGGCTGTCGAGAGCCGGGGGGCCAGGTCTTCGCTGGTGCTTCTAAGGCGCGCAAGGTGTGGAGTCGGCAGCGTGATCACATCGCCCACCGCTCCACGGAACCGCCGCCGCCGAGCAATCGCATCCAGAAGAAGGTGGTTGAAGACAGGTTGACTCAGGGCGTCGATCACCTCGCCATCTCCGTTCGAGCAGAGCGGAAGCACGTAGGTCTCTCCCTCACCGGTCTGATAGGTCACGTCCGCAACCTTGAGGAGCGCGTTGGCGATCGGTATCGTGTCGACGACCTCGACGTCCTTGATCCTCCGGCTGCGAGCCCCGAACCAGCGTTGCTGAACCAGGTACGCCGGGAGGGCACGCTGAAGTTCAGCGTTGCGAAGCGACAGCTCCGGCACCCGCGCCAGCTGGGCCAGATCCACGCGCTGAGGCTCCAGCGAAAACCAGTAGAAGGCGTGAGGACCGAGCATGACGGGGTACGGCTGGTCGCTGACCACAGGGAATTCAGTGCCGCCGAACAGCTCCGTAGGCACACTGCCCGCGTGGGCTGAGAGGTCGAGCTGTGCGAACTGTGCGAAGCGGGAGAGGTTTGCTACGACCAGGATTCGCTCATCGCCGTGCTGGCGCACGAAGGCCAGCACCTTCCGGTTCTCCGGGTGCAGAAACTCGATGCTGCCCCGGCCGAAAGCCTGATAGCGCTTGCGCAGCGCGATCAGCCTCTTAATCCAGTTCAGCAGGGATTGAGGGTTGGCCTCCTGGGCCTCGACGTTGACCGCCTCGTAGTGGTACTCGGGGTCGAGGATGACGGGCAGATAGAGGCGCTGGCGGTTGCCGCTCGAGAAGCCGGCGTTGCGGTCGCTGCTCCACTGCATCGGCGTCCGGACGCCGTTGCGGTCGCCGAGGTAGATGTTGTCGCCCATGCCGATCTCGTCTCCGTAGTAGAGGACCGGCGTGCCTGGCAGCGAGAACAGCAGCGCCTTCATGAGCTCTATGCGGCGGCGGTTGTTGCCCAGGAGCGGGGCCAGGCGGCGGCGGATGCCGAGATTGAGGCGGGCCTCGGCGTCCTGCGTGTACGCCCACCACATGTAGTCGCGCTCCTCGTCGGTGACCATCTCCAGCGTCAGCTCGTCGTGATTGCGGAGGAACAGCGCCCACTGGGCACTGCTCGGTATGGGTGGCGTCTGGGCCAGGATGTCGATGATCGGGAAGCGATCCTCCATCCGCAGTGCCATGAAGAGACGGGGCATGACCGGGAAGTGGAACGCCATATGGGCCTCATCCCCCTCCCCCTGGCCGAAGTAGGCCACAGCGTCCTCCGGCCACTGATTGGCCTCAGCCAGGAGCATCCGGTTGGGGTAGCGGGCGTCAACGTGGGCCCGCAGCTCCTTGAGGAACTGGTGCGACTCGGGCAGGTTCTCGCCGTTGGTCCCCTCGCGCTCATAGAGGTAGGGGATCGCGTCGAGGCGAAGGCCGTCGATGCCCATGCTCAGCCAGTGGTCGACGACCTTCAAGACCTCCTTCCGGACATTCGGACTGTCGAAGTTAAGGTCGGGCTGGTGAGAGTAGAAGCGGTGCCAGTAGTAAGCCTGGGCGATAGGGTCCCAGGACCAGTTCGAGGTCTCGGTGTCCTTGAAGATGATGCGGACCTCGGGGTAGCGCTGGTCCGAGTCGCTCCAGACGTAGAAGTCGCGGACCGCAGTGCCCGGCCTGGCGCGCCGAGCCCGCTGGAACCACGGGTGCTGGTCGGACGTGTGGTTGCAGACCAGCTCCGTGATGACGCGGAGACCGCGTGCATGGGCCTCCTTGACCAGTCGCCGCACGTCGGCCAGCCGCCCGTAGGAGTCGTGGACGCCGTCGTAGTCCGCGATGTCGTAGCCGTCGTCCCGCAGCGGCGATGGATAGAAGGGCAGCAGCCAGATCGCGGTCACCCCGAGGCGGCTTATGTAGTCCAGTTTTTCGATCAGCCCCGCGAAGTCGCCGACGCCGTCCCCGTTGGAGTCGCGAAAGGCTCGGACGTGCAGCTCGTAGATGATCGCGTCCTTGTACCAGGTCGCGTCGTCAGCCAACGGGAGTCTCCGGAACCAGCGGGCGTGGAACACGCATGATGTGGGCGGGCGTGGCTGCGGGATCCAGGGCGACGTAATTCCAGCCGTCCGTGCGCCATGTATGGCGCGTGTCGTTCAGCAGGTCTTCGACGCCGTATGGCGGATGCCCGGCGCGCGGCACCACCGGAACCTCTACCCAGCCCGATTGCGCCCAGGTGGGATCGAGGTTGACGACCACGACTATCACGTCGACTTCTCCCCCACCTCCACCCTCCTCCTGAGGTGCGGGAGGGAGGGGGCTGCTCTTGGCGAACGCCAGCAACCGTTCGTTGTCGGTCCTGAGGAAGCGAAGGGTCCAATCCTGCTGCAGCGCCGGGTGCTCGCGGCGGATGCGGTTGACCTTCGCGATCAGCGGGCGCAGGCTGCCCGGCCGCTCCAGGTCCCAGTGCCGGATCTGATACTTCTCCGAGTTCAGGTACTCCTCGCGCCCGGGGGTCAGCGGCGTCACCTCCGCCAGTTCGAAGGCCGGCCCATAGATGCCGTAGCTCGCTCCCAGCGTCGCGGCGAGCACCAAGCGCAACGCGCTCGCAGTGCGACCACCGACTTGCAACGCGTCAGTCAGTATGTCGGGGGTATTCGGCCAGAGATTCGGCCGGAAGTACTCGCGGACCGGGGACTTTGTCAGCTCAGTGAGGTACTGGCGGAGTTCCCAGCCCTCGTTGCGCCAGGCGAAGTACGTGTACGACTGGTTGAAGCCGAGCTTTGCCAGCCTGTACATGACCTTCGGCCTTGTGAACGCCTCGGAGAGGAAGATGACATCCGGGTTGCGGCCACGGATCTCCCCGATCAGCCACTCCCAGAAGGCGAAGGGCTTGGTGTGCGGGTTGTCCACGCGGAAGGTGCGTACGCCCTGGTCGATCCAGAACTGGACCACGCTCTCGAGCTCCTGCCAGAGCAGCCGCCAATCCTCCGACTCGAAGTCGAAGGGATAGATGTCCTGATACTTCTTGGGCGGGTTCTCGGCGTACTGAATGGTGCCGTCGGGCCTCGCGCGGAACCACGACGGGTGCTCGGTCACGTAGGGATGGTCTGGTGAGACCTGGAAGGCGAGGTCCAGAGCGATCTCGAGGCCACGACGCCTGGCAGCCCCTACAAGGGCACGGAAGTCGTCCAGCGTTCCCAGCTCCGGGTGGAGCTCCTTATGGCCGCCCTCCGCGCCACCGATCGCCCACGGGCTGCCCGGGTCTTCAGGTGTCGACTTGATGACGTTGTTGGGGCCCTTCCGAAAGGACCGCCCGATCGGGTGTATGGGCGGCAGGTAGAGCACGTTGAAGCCCATGTCGGCCACGTAATCGAGACGGGCCTCGACGTCGTTGAGGGTGCCGTGACGACCTGGCGCTTGTGAGGCCGAACGGGGGAACATCTCGTACCAGGCGCTGAAGCGCGCCAGGGGCCGGTCGACGATCACCTCCAGCTCGCGCTCGTAGCGGGTGGCGAAGCAGCGACCAGGGTGGCGCGCCATCAGCTGTGCCAGCCCGCTCGAGAGCGCGGTCCGTTCACCGCGTTTCGTGGTCAGTGAGCGGGCCGCTTCGCGAAGTGCTCTGGCGTCCTGGCCTTCGGCTCGCTCCGCGGCGGCCGTGACCAGCTGGGTGCCGATCTGGAGGTCGACCGTGACGTCCTGGCCCGCTTCCAGGCGCCTGACCAGATCGCGCGCCCAGGTGTGAAACCGATCCAGCCAGCCCTCCACGGTGTAGAGATACCGCCCGAGCCTGTCGACCCGGAACTCGCCCCGCCAGCGATCGTTGACCGTTGGGCGCATGGGCGTCTCCCGCCAGTTGAGGTCGTCGATCGCTCGATAGCGGAGGACGCAAGCCAGCTCGTCGTGACCGCCGGTGAAAACGTCGGCCTCGACGACTACCCACTCTCCGACCACCCGCTTGATCGGGTAGCGGCCGCGGTCGATCTCGGGTTCGACCCGCTCGATCACGACTGGGCAATTGGCGTCTCTCATTCCGTCTCGCGTGCTAAATGGTGCGACGTGCCCGGCCTGTCCTGCCAATCAGGACCTCCGCCTTGCGTCGTGTCCGCGGGTGCCTAATGGAGCGCTTCGAGAGCCAGCCGGTGGAGGGCGGGGTCGGCCGACCCCAGCAGCGTGGTCCTGGTGTCAAGAGCCACGATCGCTTCCTTCAACGGCCCGCCCTCGAGATCAGTGATCGCTCCGCCGGCCTCCGCGACCATCAGCAAACCGGCTGTCAAATCGAAGATACGCGCTCGAATGGGCGCTGCAAAGACCTCTATGCCGCCCGAGGCGGTATGAGCCAGAGCAAGCGCCACCGAACCGAGGAGGCGGACCTTGGCTGCCCGCTCGATCAAGGGCTGAATCTTGCAGAGGTCACGTGGTGAGCTCTCGATCCCGAGCACTCCGATCCGGCCAGGCCGGGCCCTGGCCGGCAGCGGCGTGACCGCGCCCCCGTTGCGGTACAGGCCGCCGCCCCTCACGGCGTGCCACCGCTCCCCGCTGACGAGGTTGAGCACCCAACCGAGCCGGATGTCGCTTACGCTGGGGCCCTCCAGAAGGCTCAGCATGACCGCGGCGAGGGGTAGGCCCTGCTTGGCGTTGAGGCTGCCGTCCACAGGGTCGAGGACGACCCTCGGATATTCCGCTCCCAGGTCTACCGGACCCGCCTCCTCGGATAGGACTGAGCATGGATGACCGGAGCGGGCAAAGCGCGTCAGCTCAGCCAGCGCGGCCACCTCAGCGAGCCGATCCAGCTCAACCGTCCGGTCGCCGCCGGCGCCGATCCCAACCTCCGACCGCCCGGCTTCGGTGCCCAGCAGCTGGCCTATGGAAGCGCGGACGCTGGTGCCGGCCGCCTCGAATGCGGCGAGCCACTCCCGGTCCGAGCCAGGGATGGCCGTCAGCGTAGCCGGCGCCAGACCAGCAGCAGGCCCAGCGCGATCAGGATGCCGGGGCCGACCACCCGGGTGTCCAGTAGACCGGTTGTGAACACCAGACACGCGCATCCGAGGCCGATGAGGGCCACGCTGAACAGGCGTCGCGGGCGGTCAAGGGTCCGGGCCACCTGCTGGCCGTACAGCACGTCCAGTTCGTCCACCCAGCCGGGCCGCCGAAAGACGCCGAAAAGACCGACCGCAATCAGGATCGCCGGCCACCAGCGAAAGACTTCAGGCGGGACCCTGGAATAGGCGACGGCCAGCGCAAGCAGGCCCAGGATCACGAGAACCAGGCCAAGCCCGGAGACGCCGCGCCTGCGATCCGCGCGCACGCGTCGCGCCGTGCGGAGCTCGGAGTCTGGCATGTCCACCGTTGGATCTTAGAGCGTGTGTGGACAGGTAGCGAGATCGCGAGGCCGCCGCCGCACGTCAGTGGATCCGGATCCACTCGAGCAGCAGCCTCGCCACCTCAGCTGGTCGCTCGAACTGCAGCCAGTGTCCCGCGCCTTCGAGGACCTCCAGCCGATAGTCAGCCGTCACGTGCCTGTGCGTCAACCGGGCCTGCCCAGCACCCAGCGCTGGATCCTGGTCACCCCATATCAGCTGACTGGGGACGGCTATCGGGTGCGGCGCCGGCGGGAACTCGCGCGGGGCCTCGCCGCCCAGGTTGGCGCGATAGTAGTTGAGCCCCGCGGTCAGCCGGCCCGGCCTCGCAAGGGACCGAACGAATCTTTCAATCTGGGCAGGGGCGATCACGTTCGGGCCGGCGGCCCTGTACATGCCACGGATGCGGTGGAAGTCCCCTTGGGACAGCACTTCCTCCGCCTTCTCACGCTGAAGGAACAACTCGATATAGGTGGACCGCTGCTGCTGGTCGGCGTCGTCTCTGATCGTCTCGGCGAACGCGTCGGGATGGCCGACCGAGAGGGCGCTCCAGGTCAGCGCACGATGGGGGCGGTAGCTCACGAATGACCAGCCGACAAGGGAGCCCCAGTCGTGTCCCGCAAGGTGGCAGCGGTCGCGGCCGAACGCGGCGATCAACCCCTCGACGTCGTCAATCAGGTGTGACAACCGGTAGTCCTCCTCACCTGCGGGGCGGTCGGTCCCGCCGTAGCCACGCAGGTCGGGGGCGATGGCCAGGAAGCCGGCCTCACCCAGGACGTCGAGCTGCGCGCTCCAGGACTCGGCGCCTTCCGGAAAGCCATGCAGCAGCAGCGCAAGCTCCCCGGCCTCAGGCCCGGCGGCCAGGCAGCGGAAGTTGAGACCGTTGGCTGTGACTCTGAGTTCTCTCATCTCACCCGAAGTTTGGGCCGAAGGATGACGCGCACGGGTCGTCCTCAGGCTGGCCGGCCCAGGCCGAAGCCCCGCAGCACGAGATCCAGCTCTTCGCGCCTGACGGCGCGCAGCACCCACAGCGATGTGCTGTACGCGACGAGGCCCACCGGTGCCGAGACGTAGATCGCCCGCCTGGACAGCGGGTAAAGGACGGCCCCCATCACCAGCCCGGCGAGAAGCGTCCGCCAGGTGACGCGCAGCCAGGGCAGGCGTTCGGTGCGGGCGACGAAAAACCAGCCTGCCACCGAGAACGCCGCCTCGGTGACCACCGTGATCGCGCTGGCGGCGAGGTAGCCGTAGGACGGAATGAAGGCGAGGTTGAGGCTGACGTTGACGACGACCGCGATGCCTGTGGCCCAGGCGAACAGGTCCTGGCGATCGACCGCGTACAGCATCGCCGTGAAGGCCGAGTTCGCGAACAGGAAGACGATGGCCAGCGCCAGGATGCGCAGCGAGGGTATGGACTCGGGAAAAAGCTGAAACAGCCGTCCCACCGGTGCAGCCAGCACGAAGGTGCCGACCGTCAGGGGCCAGCCCAGCAGGACCAGGACCTTGAAGAAGCGCGCGTAGGCGACTCCCAACCGTGCTCTCGACTGCCTGAAGTACACGCCCAGCAGCGGATACACCACCGCCTGGACGGCAAGAGGTACGAACTGCAGCGACTCGAACGGCTTGTACGCGAACTGGTACCAGCCGACTTCGTGGAACGGTCTGAATGCCAGAAGGATCGGGACGTCGGCGCGGAAGTACAGGTTGGTGAGGAACGCACCCAGCGCGAACGGGAAGGCGAGTCGCAGCCAGCTGAAGAACAAAGCCCGGTCGAAGCCGAGGCGCAGCCGCCCGAGCCGGAAGACCGTGATCACGGTCAGGGAGTAAAGGCACGTGAAGCCAAACGAGGCTGCGTAAGCCCAGACGAAGAAGCTCACCCCCTTTCCTGTCCGGGCCCCTGCCAGTATCAACCCGGCCTGGATGGCGATCTCTGCCAGGATGGCAATCGCCTCGAATTCGAGGCGGCCGAGTGCGTAGAACGTGTTGCGGAGCAGGTTGGCGTACGTGGTGAGCACCAGAAGGGCGGCGCCTGGGGCAACCAGCCCGCCCAGGCCGGACACCGCCAGGGCAACCGCGAATATCACCGAGGCGGCGGCGGCGAGCAGGACCTTGCCGCTGAGCAGGGTAGCCAGGTAATCGGGAAGCCGGCCGGGCTGGCGAGCCGTCTCGCGCGTGTACAGCGGGCTCAAACCGAGGTCCGCGATGACGCTGACCAGCGCGCTGTAGGCGATCAGCGTCGTATAGCGACCATAGCCATCATCGCCGAGGTGGCGGGCGAGGACGATGACCATGACCAGAGCAACCAGCCTGGAGACCACCCGCGCCGCCAGCACCAGCGTCGTATTGACCACGGCCCTCGAGCCCAGCTGGGTTGCGGGAGTGCTCAACGTCCGGACTATCGTATGCACAATGCTCGGCGGAAAAGCAGTGGCCGTGGCGCTGGCTGTGATCGTCCTGTTGGGCGGTGGCAGCTACTCCGGCTACCGGCTGTGGCGTCACTTCCTGGCCGCGGCGCCCCAGTCCCCACCCTCGGCGGCGGTGGTCTACCAGGCTCCGCCCCAGCTGGAGGAACCTTCCGCCTCCCCGACCCCGACGCCCGCCCCCACGCCGCTGCCCGCCTCAGTGTTCATCAAGGTCCCCTACACGCCGCAGTCCCCGTTCAATCAATGGGGCGCCGGCAACGTGCACGAGGAGTACTGCGAGGCGGCGGCACTCCTCATGGTCAGCGACTTCTTCAAGGGCGATACCCGGCCGCAGATCCCGAAGGCGGAGGCTGATGGGGCGATGGCTCAGATCGTCGGGGTGGAGCGGAGGATGTTCCCGGGCGTGCTCGACCTGCCGCTCACCTCCATCGGCTCGGTGGGGACGCAGATGTACGGCTTGAAACCGACGGTGATGCCGGTCGACCTGGATGCAGTCGAGCGCAACCTGGCGTCGGGGCGGCCGGTGATCATCCCCGTCATGACACACGGTGTCAACGGGCAGAAGATCTCTCCCCACTACGGCACCCTCGACGTCTACCACGTGATCGTGCTGATCGGGTACGACAACACCAAAGGCCAGCTCTACACGAATGACGCCGGCTTCGTCGAGGGACAGAACTACGCCTACACCTGGAGCACGCTGTCCACCGCCATCGACGCTCAGGCCAGGAAGTTCACGCAGGGGCGCGTGATGCTGGTCTTCCAGCCGCGCTGAAGGGGCGCCGGCTACTCCAGGATCACCGCCATCCGGTTGAACGTGTCGAAGGCCGCCTCGAAGGCCGCCTTCGAGACCCACCCAGGGCCTACGAGCGGATCGAACAGGTAGACCGAGTCGCCGTCGATACCGACAACGGTCAGCGCGTGCTCGATCGGGCCCGCGTACAGGACCAGGCGGCCGTCGAACGTGCGCCACGAGCCGGGCGAGTAGTACTGGAGGTCCACGCTGACCCAGGCCACGACAGGGTGGTTCTGCTGGACCGCCCGATAGACGTCGTCCGGTGGAATGCCTTCACCAGCCATGATGACGCCGGCGCCGCGGTCGGAGGCGGCACGCGCAATCGTCGGAAAGTAGGTGCCGTAGCCGGTCAGAACGCTCTCGTCACCATCGGGGTCACCGACGAAGCTGGTGTACGGATCTCCCCAGCGGAGCTCACCGGCGTCGTCGTAGTACGCCGGCCGCCAGTCGATGCCGACTGCGTCGAGCACCTGATCCTGCGACACATCGATGCCCTGATGCGCCAGCGCCATCTGCAGCGCGGCGGCTTCGCACGACAGGGCATGCACCTGAGGGAGATAGGGCACGTTGGAGATCACGTTCGTCGCGGCCGCCCAGGTGGTGGCCGACGGAGCGGCCGTGAGCTGACCGTCCAGCTTCTCCCATGTGCCCCAGACACCGCTGAAGCGGCGCTTCCAGAGCTGGTCATCGGGCCCGCGGCCGAAGAGGTCGAACCTGCCAGAGCCCCAGGGCGCAACCGCGGGTGTGGAACTCAGGCAGCAGCCAAGCGCTTCCCACGGATGCCATTGACCGCCGTCCGCGAAACGGTGCCAGAGATCACCGGCTGCCCCGCGCGTGAACACGTCTAGGCGTCCGGGGCCGGATGAGGCGGCAGCAAGCTGCGTCGCGGTCGTCCGGCGACCTCCGAGGTGCCGCCACAGGCTCGCGCCGCTCGCGGGGCTGGCGGCGCTCGCGGTTTCGAGCGTGAGGTCCCACAATCCGCCACTCGACCGCTCTACGAAGACGTCGACCTGGCTGGAGTCAGCGGAGGTCGCGGCCGGATCGGAGCTGATGCAGCAGCCAAGCGGTTCCCAGGTCGCCCAGCCCCCGCTTCCGAGTGAGCGATGCCACAGGGCATGGTCGACACCTCTCACGAACACATCGAGGCGGCCCGGAGCCGGTGCGACTGCGGCGGGGGTGCTGCCCCCCGCCAGCGATCCGCCCAACCATTCCCAGGGCTGCCACGCCCCCTCCCACCAGCGATGCCAGAGGGCGCCGTCGACCGCGGTGGCGAACACGTCCAGGCGGCCGGGGCCCCAGCTTGATATCGCAGGTGCCGACGCCGCCCGGCCACCCAGGGACCACCAGCTGGTCCAGTCCCGTCCATCCCAACCGCGCAGCAAGACGGCGCCGTTGGGGGCGCGGATGGCGACGTCCTCCCCCGGGATGGGCGCGTTGGGCTGGGGATCCGCCGGTCCCGGATCGAACGTTGCCGGCGGCTGCGCCGGGCTGTCGACCTGGAATTCATGGGCTGAAGCGGCCGGCCGTGACGGGGTCGGTCCTGCTGGGCGGGCGGGCCCGGCATTCGTCAGCCAGATGAGCGAGGGCACGACCAGAAGGCCGACCAGAGCGCGGGACGCGAACGACCACACGCTCGGCGGCATCTGGATACGAACCCTCCCTTCCAACACAGCGGAGTCACCGGCAGGATTGCACAGGCGATGCGACGGGTCAATTCATACTCGACGCGGCCTTCTCGCATTTACCTAGCGTTGCATAGTATGATGACACAGGGTATGGAGCGCCGTGGCGTCCGTCCGGAGCTGCTGAAGGGCCACCTCGACCTCCTTCTGCTGGCCGCCGTTCGCCGGCAGCCGGCGCACGGGTACGCGATCGTGTCGGAACTCCGCCGCATGAGCCAGGGCGCGTTCAACCTGCCAGAAGGCACGATCTACCCGGCGCTCTACCGACTGGAGCGGGCCTCGCTGCTGGCAAGCGAATGGTCCACGGACAGTGGGCGGCGACGCCGCGTCTACCGTCTCACGGCGGAGGGTGAACGCGTGCTTGGGGAGTATCTGGACGAGTGGGAGTGGCTGGCAGGGGGTCTCAACGCTGTGCTGGAGGAGGCGATGGTTCGATGAGGATGATCGACCGCTACGTCAGGGAGCTGGCTGAGCGCCTGCCCGTGGCCGGCGGGCTGAGGGAGCGTGTTCGGGAGGAGGTCACCGGTCACCTGTCCGACGCCGCATCGGACCTCGAGCGGCAGGGCGTGCCGCCGGCCGAGGCCGAGCAGCGCGCAATTGCCGGATTCGGCTCTCCGGGCAGTATCGCCCGTGGCATCCTCGAGGAGCTGGGCCTGATCGCGCGTACGATGGCGGCCCCCGCCGGCACGCGCCCGGCCCTGGTGACGGCCTGACGCCGGCGCTTCGCCGAAACCGCGATTTCCAGCTCTACTGGGCCGGACAGCTTGTTTCGGCGCTCGGTACCCGAATCCGGTCTGTGGCCACGCCCCTGCTGGTGCTGACCATCACGGGTTCTCCGGCCGCGGCTGGGGTTTCGATGTTCGCCTTCACGCTGCCCATGGTGCTGCTGACGCTGCCGGCCGGGGCGATCCTGGACCGGGTAGACCGCAAGCGCGTCATGCTGGCCTGCGAAGCGGGGCGTGGCCTGGCCGTGGCCAGCCTCGCCTTCGGCATCTGGGCGGGATGGCTGACGTTCGCACAGGTGCTCGTGGTAGCCGTGGTTGACGGCCTCGCGTATCCCTTCTTCAGGGTCGGGGAGCGCTCGGCCCTTCGCCACCTGGTGTCTGCGCCCCAGCTGCCGGCGGCCATGGCCCAGCTGAGTGCGCGTGAGTTCACCGGCCTCGCCGCGGGCCAGACGCTCGGCGGTTTGCTCTTTGGGCTCGGCCGGCTGCTGCCGTTTGTCGCGGACGCCCTCAGCTATCTGATGTCGCTGGTCAGCCTGCTGCTGATCAGGGGGCAGTTCAACGAAAGGCGCACCGGCGTCCCGCGCGCACTCCACCGGGAGATCGGGGAGGGACTGGCGTGGGCCTGGGGCCATCGATTCGTGCGAACGACCGCGCTCTTGAGCGCCGGCCTGGTCTCAGTGACGAACGCGCTCTATCTGGCCGTGATAGTGGCCGCGCTGCGGCGCGGCGCCACGCCGGCCATCGTCGGCGTCATGCTCGGATTCATGGGCCTGGCCGGCGTGGCCGGGTCGCTGGTCGCGACTCGACTGGCCACCGCGCTGTCGCTGCGTCAGGTGGCCATCGTCACGCTGGGCGTATGGACGCTGCTCACACCCAGCCTGGCGCTGGCGCCCAGCCCGCTGCTGATCGGTGCGATCCTGGGCGTGATGTTTGTCTTCCACCCAGCGTGGGACGCCTCCATCGGCGCCTGGCAGGTGCGGGCGGTCCCCAGGCCCCTGTTGAGCCGCGTGCAGAGCGCCATCGTGCTCATCGTGCTTGGCAGCGTCCCTGCAGCTCAGCTGCTCACTGGCCTGCTGGTTCAGGCCATAGGGCCCGACCCGACGATCCTGTTGCTGGCCGCGGGGCTGCTGTTGGTGCTGGCCGCGGCGGTGGTCAGCGGCCCGCTGCGCCGACCACCCGATGAGCGGGCGCCGGCGCCGTTCGCGGGCGGGCCGTTCGCCCCGGAACCGCGGACTCCTGACTGACCCTTCCCCTTATGAGGCCCGCGACAGACAGTACTGCCGGCGGAACGCCCCGTCACGTGCTCGGGACAGGTCGCTCGCCGGCAATGGGACCTTATTCGGGCTTGCGCGGTTGCCCAGACCTGAAGCTGGCGGCCTCATCAAGCCAGCACACCGGACCTGACACCGATAGCGGAGCGCCAGAGCCGGAGGGCGTAGCCGCCATGCTACATACCCTCCCCCAAAAATACCCCCCACCCAGGGGGTCTTTGACGCCCGGCACACTACGGGCCACGCCACCAGCTGGTCAACACACTGCGTTAAGAATTGCCTGCCTATAGGAACGAAGTGGTCCTGGTGCGCTTTCGGGGCCTAGTTCAGTTGCGCGACTCGCTGCCGCTTCAGCCATTCGGGCGAGATTTTGATCTCCACCCGACCGATGCACACCGCGCACCAGACCCGCTCGCAGCGCTCGCAGGCGATGTGCTGGTGGTCCTGTTCAAGATCAAGTTCCATCGTGAACGTGCCGCACTCGAAGCATGGAACGGGGCACTTCATGCCCGAATCATCCGCTCGAACTCCGGAAAGTACCGCGAGATGTCAGCCAGCTCAAAGTCCCGCAGGATGCTGCTGGCAGGCTCTCTCGCCAGCAGGAACTCAAAGGCCCGCGTCACGAGCTGCTCCGGCTTTTCGCCAGCTCGCCCCAGCCGTACCAGGTCGGCGGCCCGGACCCGGACGGTGTGGCGGCTCACAGCAGCGCCATCCCCGACCTGGACGGTGCACTTCCAACCGTCGGCCTGAGGTTCGGCTTGGACCGTTATCACGCCGTCATGTTATGTGCTCGGCGACCAGACCGGCGGTGAGAGGCGCCAGCAGGATGCCGTTGGCTCCGTGGCCCGTCGCCACGACCAGGTTTGGCAGCTGGGAAGATGGCCCGATCACGGGCCGGCCATCTGCGGTCATCGGCCGCAACCCAGCCGTTGTCCGCTCGACGGCGGCGCCCCTCAGATCTGGTACGGCACGAATCGCAAACTCCAGCAGCCCGGCAACTCCATCAACCGTCGTCCGGTCGTCAAAGCCCACATCCTCCTCGGTGCTGCCCGCGACCACCGTGCCGTCAGGCTTCGGCACCAGGTAGCTGGACCGCCAGGTCAGCATTCGGCGCAGCACGCTTCTTGTCGGCCGCAGCACGACGAGCTGACCTCGGCTCGGCCGGACCTCCAGCGGTATCCCGAGCGGGGACGCCAGCGTGGGACTCCACGGGCCGGCGGCCAGGACCACAACGTCGGCCTTGACGCGTCCGTCCGCGGTGTGAACCCCCAGGACACGACCGCTGCGAACGCTCACGGCGCCAACCGGCGCCCCCTCACGAATCTCAGCTCCCTGCATTGCGGCTGTGCGTGCCAACGCCCGGACGAGGCGAATCGGCGTCACTTGAGCTGCCGGGAAGACGGCAGCTCCCCGGACGCGGGGGCTGAGCCCCGGCTCTTCGACCCGAGCCTCCTTCAGGTCGAGCCAGCGACCAGGTCCGCGGTGAAGGCGGCGCTCCTCTCCGGCCGTGAGAGCTGGGGTGATGACTTCCTGGGTGCGGTACTCGACGCTGACGCCCGATCGCTCCGCACGCTCGACCACCTCCGGGAACATCGCCAGGCTGCGTGCGGCCAGATCGAAGACGCTGGCATCGAGCTCACCGTATGGCGTCAGCAGGCCGGCCGCCGAACCCGAAGCGTGTGAGCCGAGCGTTTCTCGCTCCAGCAGTAGCACCTCGTGGCGGCGCTCGCGCGTCAATCGCTCGGCGATGGCGCAGCCGATGATGCCGCCGCCGATGATCACGATTCTGGCCATCGCCCGCCATTCTCGGCGGTTGGATGCTCAACCCGCCTTCAAAGCCGGCGCGCCGCCGCGTCCCTGAGCGCGGCCTTGATTTCCTCCGAAAGGGCGTACCAGCGGACCCCGGTCACTGCACCGTGAAGGGCGTACAGCGCGGTCACCTTGATCGCTGCGGGGAACGCGCGCCTGAGGCGAACGTAGGCTTCGATCGCGCCCACTCGCTTCAGGTCCTCCGGAGTCGCTATCCCGACCGCCCACAGGCGGGCAGCTGAGACCCGCCCCAGGTTCCTCATCCGCTCCAGCTCCTCGAGCCCTCCGTCCACCACCGCATCCCTGGTCACAAAGGGGGCCGCCCTCTTGACATATCGAACATTCGTTCGTAGCATGCTCTTGATTCGCGTCCACGTCAAGCACTTCATCCCCCGCACCGATGCAAACCGAGAAATCGCAGGGCGCCGTCGGCGCCATCCACTTCCACTTTGGCGATCAGGCCCTGCTGCCGGCGCTGGAAGCCGCGACCCGGCGTCAGCCGGAGCGCTACGGTGTCGCCGCGGCGCTGCGCGCCCGATTGCGGCTTCCCACCTCTCCCCGCCTGAGCAGCGCCCTGTACCGGTGACCTGAGCGAGCGCGATGACGTTCCTTGTCAATCCGCCTATGGCGATCGAGATCGAAACAGACGCCGGTGGCGTTCCCCGGCACATGAGCGGCGAGCCGCTGGTGGGGCCGGTGCGGCCCGTGCAGCACTGGCTGGCCGACGTGGACTGGTGGAACCAGCCGGTCCGCCGCGAATACTGGAAGGTTTTGTTCAGAGGCCGCCTGGTGTGTGAGATCTATCGGGATCTCGAACGGGAAGCCTGGTTCCTCCAGCAGGTGCATGACTGACCATGCCGGCCGTCCGAGCTCGACGTCCCCACGCTCGCCATACCGGACAGCTGTGGATTAGCACTGACCGGGGGCCATCAGCTCCTTCGCGCTCGCATGGAACACCTGGTGCAACTTCTTCGGGTCTGTGAGACCTCTTTTGAGATTGGCGTTGAGACCCCCTCCCTGCCACTCTGGGCCCCATGCCGATTCTCCGTCACCTCACCGAAGGCCGCGTGGCCGCCGTGCTGGAGCCGCTCCTGCTCCTGGCAGTAGTCCTGCTCGTCGCCTGGCACCTCGTGGCCGGCACGGCCGCTTCTCGCAACAGTGTCGGGGGCGACGTGAGGGGTCTCCGGCGGGGTTCCCTCGTGGCCGCCCTGGGCACCGTGCTCCTGGTTGGTGGTTGCTCGGCCACGGGCCTCGAGAACGCCAGAGGGACCGGATATCAGCTGATGCTCGGGCAGCCGAACACCTACGCGGTGACCGTGATCTTCCTGGTTGGGCCGCTCCTGGTCTCGCTCGCCGCTCCGGCTCTCCTGACCGTAGGCCGCCTCTCTGCCCGCAGGACATCACTCATCGTGATCGCATGCTGGCTCGGCGCCGCCATGGCCCCCATCACCAGCTACGCAGGATTTGTGACCAGCTACGCCGTCTACTGCACGAGCAGGCCGGCTACCGCCGCCGGCGACGCCACCTGCGCCGCATCCACAGGGGCGCTGGCCGCCATCTGGGGCATCTTCGGCGTGGTGGCGATGCTGCCCTTCGCGGTCCGCCTGCAGGGCCGGATCGCGAAGCAGGGTCGATGACCCCCTGCCGGCGACACCAAGCAGTCCCGGCGCCGAAGGGCGGCAGTTCGCGTGTGACCCGGCTCGCGTTGTTCTTCCCCACCCCGGATCTGCGGCAAGCGCGTCTCCAGCTCGCCCTCCACACGAGCAGCCGGTATGCGCTTGACGCCATACTTGACTGGACGCGAGAGCAGCTCAGCCGTTGAGAGGGAAGTAGGGCTCAGCCATGGCAGTTACGCGAGAAGCCGACGACATCGCCCGCTCGTTGGTCAAGCACCAGCACGACCATCCGCCGGTGCGTGACCTCAACCGTGAGAGCGACCGGCGAATGCGGTTCCCGCAGCGTGTGGCGGACGACCTCGGACGGGTGGTCGGGAGCTGGACTTTCGTGTTCGTCCAGGTACTGGTGACCGGATCCTGGCTGGTCCTCAACATCGTTGCCCAGACCAACCATTGGGACGGCTACCCCTTTCTGCTCCTCAACCTCATCATAACCTTCGAGAGCGCGCTCTGGGCGTCACTGGTACTGATGGCGCTCAATCGCGCGGCCGGCCGCGACCGCCTGCGGGCCCAGCATGACTACGAGCAGCAGGTGAAGGTCGAAGAGGAGATGCGGACCCTCATGAGCCACCTCGAGACGCAGGACGAGCTGCTGCTGCAGGTCGTGCAGCGGCTCGACCGCAACGACAGAGAGCTCCGGCGCCTGGCCCGCCGACTTGGCATCGGAGAACAGCGGGTCGGCTAGCCAAAGAGCGGTGGCAGCCGCGGACCCCCGGCTGTATCGGCTCTACCACCTGCTTCGGTGCCCGATCTGCAGCTCCCAACCCCGGCCCGGCTCCACACGCTGCGGCGGATGCGGACGCTTGTTCGAGATCGAAAGCGGGCTGCTGGACCTCCTACCCGAGGATCTCCGCGCGGAAGCCGATCATTTTGCCGAGCAGTACCGCGCACTCAGGGTCCGGGAGGGCTGGGCGGCCCCAACGGGTCGAGAGGGTCCCGACCATGCCGATGGCAGGTGGCAGCGCCGCGTGGAGGCCGTCAAGAGCGCGGTCGCGATTCTTGAGCACGACCTGCCCGCCGACCCGCGACCGGTGGTGGGAGACGTCGGGGCGGGCGGTGGGTGGGCGGCCCAGCTGTTTTCGCGGGCCGACGTCATCGCCTTCGACCTGCTCGACGCCCCACATGAGCCAGGGCCGGCGCTCAGCGTTCGGGCCGACATGCGGCGGCTGCCGCTAAAAGAGGGCTCGGTGGACGGCCTTCTTTACACGGCCTCGATCCACTACGTGCCGATAGACGACGCAGTTCGGGAGGCGGCGCGCGTGCTGAGGCCGGGAGGGCTGCTGGTCGCAATCGAGAGCCCGATGTACGTCGATCACCGGTCCGCCGACGTCGCCGCGGAGCGGAGCGCCAGGTATTACGCGAGGATGGGATACCCCGAGCTCGCGGTCCACTACCACCCGGTCGACGTTCGCAGGCTCAAAGCTGCTCTGGCGAGGTCCGGCTTTCGGATCGAGCGCATGGAGATACCCCGAGGATTGTTCAACCTGTGGCGCGGGCTAACTCAGCGCCGCGTGTTCGCGATGGTGGTCAGCCGGTTGGATACGGTCCAGATACCGGCACCAGGCCTCGACACCGCCGGTTGAAAGGTCTGTTTGTCGGACCCTGCCCCATTTCACGGCCGAAGCTCTTCGTGATAATCCGCCTCGACGTTCACTGACCACACGTCGTTTGATGCGCCCAGGATGTTCTCGACCGCACACATAGCCGTGTACATGGAATGATCCTGGTTGTTGTATTTGTGCATTCCGTTGCGCCCGACCGTGTACAGATTGCCCAGGTGTGCCTGGAGCCAGTTCCTGATGACTGTCAGCGCACTCCTGTAGGTCTCGTCGTACACGGGATACGCCCTCGGCATCCGCACCACATATCCTCCCTCAACGTCCGACTCGTCACAGAGCCCAAGCTGCGCCAGCTCCCGCTTCGCCAGCTCGATCAGTTCCTCGTCGGACATCGACCAGAGGCCCTCACCCCTCGTGACGAAGTACTCGAGACCAAGGCACGTTCGTCCTTGCTTGACCATGAACGGCGACCACGAGCCGTAGTTCTGGATGCGCCCGACACTGACGTCTGGATCGTGGATGTAGATCCAGTTGTCGGGGAAGCCCTTCTCTCTGGGAACGATGAGGGCGATCGTGAGGAAATCTCGATACTGGAGGAGACCCGCTGCGCCAACCACATCGTGCGGGGCTGGAGGGTCCAGCGCCACGATCAGGTCGCTCAGGGGCATCGATGATATGACGGCGCTGGCCGGGACCCGTTCGGCAACCCCACCCGACTCCACGGTGACGCCGACCACTTCCCGGCTCCGATGGTGGACTTTCGTCACTCGAGCCTGCATCAGGATCCGAGCGCCACGCCCTTCACAGATGTCGCGAGCCTTCTCCCACATCATGCCGGGGCCGCACTTCGGATAGTGGAACTCTTCGATCAGGCTTGTGACGTCCTTCTGATTGCGCCGGGGCAAGATGGCGTTGGTCACCGCCCTCAAGAGAGACAGATTCTTTATGCGCTGAGCCGCCCAGTCCGCCTGTATTCGGGTCGCCGGCATTCCCCAGACCTTCTCTGTGTACGTCTTGAAGAAGATGCCGTAGAGACGCCTACCGAAGCGAGCGGAAACCCAGCCCTCGAACGTCGACTGATCCGTTGGGGGGCTGACCTGTGCCCAGGCGTAAGACAGAAAGCAGCGCACTGTTTCAATCAGCCCCAGCCCCTTCAGAGCGTTGAAAGCGCGCAGCGGATAGTCAAACATGTTGCCGTGATAGTAGATACGGCTCATACGAGGACGGAGCAGGAAATCCTCAGGTCCGAGTATCTCCTCCCAGAGCTCCTGGACAGCCCGCACCTTGGTGAAGAAGCGATGACCTCCGATGTCAAATCGCCACCCATCGCGCAGGACAGTTCTGGCAAGGCCGCCGACGACTTCGTCGGCTTCGAACACCGTTGGACGGAGGCCTCGTTCGGTCAGTTCATAGGCTGCCGTCAGGCCGGCGGGGCCCGCCCCGATCACAACCACGTCGCGTGCGCGCCGGGCAATCGGGCCGGCCATGGCTGGTCGCGTCACAAACGGATGAAGATGCGATCCAGCCACACGCTCTCGACCAGGTTGCCAAGCAGCATCAGGAGCAAAGCTGCCGAGGTCACGCCCACTGCCCACCGGCGCAGCAAGGGCCGATTACGCCGGTAGGCCAGCACCGCGGTGGGGCCCAGCACCACCAACATCAGAAGGCTCAGCACCAGTGGACTGGGCACCCACGCGGTCACCGGACCACCCAACCACCAGTTGGTCGCCGTCGCGCCTCCGAGGACCAGCGTCAGCCCCAACAGCCCGAGTGACTGACGCCTCACGGCCAGGGCGGCGACCCAGCCCGCTCCGAGATAGACCTCGGGGTAGATGATCTGCCGGTACCAGCCGTACTGTTCTACCTGGCGCTCACCGGCCAGCACAAGCATCGTCGCCGCGAAGGCGACCGCGGGCCAGACCCCGAACAGCTGCCGGCGCCAGTTGTTTCTGGCTGCCATCAGCCCGAGGCCGATCCAGCCAAGCAGCCACCACCCATCGCGCAGTCGCCGGTTGATACCTGCAGGGGCGCTGATGAAGTCGAAAGCGGACATCACTCCGATCCGGAACCCGGCGTGAACGCTCTGGGCGCGGAGGAACAGGCCCCAGTCGATGAAGGCACCGTAGAGGGCAAAGATCAGAAGCCCAGCCAGCCCGCCACAGCCCACGGCGGCAGCCAGGCGCCAGCGTCCCGACGCGACCAGGATCACAGCGGTTATGCCTGCGATCGCGATCCCGGAGACCTTCAGGAGAGGCGCGGCAACACAGCAGACGACCAGAGCCATCTCGGTCCAGACCCCGCTCCGGCGATCGACGACCCGGAAGCCGAGCAGTAGAGCGACCAGAAGCAGGACGGCCTGCAGCGACTCGGGCTCGGCCTGCCGGCCCAGGAGGATGGCGCCGGGGGTGGAGGCCAGCAGCGCCGCACCGCAGATTGCGGCCAGCGGCCCGAGGAAGCGCCGGCCCAGGAAGTAGGTGAGCGGTACCGTCATGGTGCTGAAGAGCACCGGCAGAAACCGCACCTGGGCGGCTGAGAACCCGGTCATGTCCCGCACGCCCAGCAGCCAGACCCAACCACCCATCAGCAGCGAGAAAAGAGGCGGGTGGTCCAACCAGTGGTGGACGGTAGGCACCGTGACCCCGAACGCCGTGTAAGGAATGTATGCCGGGTACCCCGGTGCAAATGACCACGTGTACGCGTCGCCGTGCAGGATCAGGTTCAGGCCTGCCCACGTGAACTGGATCTCGTCGAGGTTGTCAGTGAACAGCGGCGCGTCGCTGACCTGGTGGAACCGTAGAAACAGTGCGAGGACGGTCACCGCCACCAGTGCGACGACCTCCCAGCGCGGCCAGGTCAGCGGCAGCGCGAGCGGCCTTGTGACCTGTGCCTCAGCGGACCCGATAGACCGTGTAGCCGCCACTGGCGTAGACGCGTTCTGCGATCTGGTCGAAGTAGCCGGCGTTCGAGCCCTGGATCGCCGCGTCCTCGGGGCCCAGCACCACGTAGTCCACCTGATAGCGATGGAGAAGGTCCAGGGTCGATGGGTCACCCTTGAGCATGACCTGGGCGTCGTGCGTGCGGGTGGCCCAGTCGGCGAGCCCGTACGTCCACAACCACCCTGGATAGCCGACCATTACGCGGCGGCCGGCCAGGGTAGGAATCGGCTCATTGTGGACCGGCGCCACGAGGAACACGGCCCTGGGGTCTGTGTGCTCGCGCGCCCAGGCCGCAACCTGCAGGCCTCCCGTCCCCGTGAAGAGCGCGGAGGCCGAGCTCGAGTCCAGCGCCCTCCCCAGGTCGAGCGCTCCGGAGAGCATCAGCAGAGCGGCCATGACGTACGCCGCGATGCGCCCTGGCGGGCCCCGCCGCAACAGGCTTGCCAGCAGCGCACCCACCGGCAGCGCCCCGAACAGCGCCCAGTACGCAAAGAACTTGGTGTTGTCCCAGTCCCAGGGTTGGAAGACCACAAAGTTAGGGACCAGGAACCACAGCCAGATCGGGGCCAGGTGCAGTCCGACGCCTTCCGGCAGCACCGAGCGCCAGAGAAACGCCACCGCCATGGCCGGCACCAGGATGCTCGTGTTCTTGAGCCAGAACCAGACAGGCTCGTCCTGGTTCGCGAGCCACCACACCTGCGGGTGGACGGAGGCCGCTCCGCCGCCGACCATCCACAGCACGGCCGGCAGCCCAAGTCCGATGGCGGGAACGAAGAAGCCGGCCCACTGGATCCGTCGGGAGAAAAGCGCCCAGAAGGCAGCCAGTGCCACAACAGTGCCATAACCGTGCAGGTGGCACAGAGGGGACAGCCCGGTGATCACGCCGGCGAATATGAAGGGCGTCCAGTCTTCTGTCCCCTCCTCGCGTCGGAGCGCCGTCCACAGCATTGCCATGACCAGCAGCGCGATGCTGAAGCCGAGGAGGACCGAGCGCTGCGGGAGCATCCACGCCAGGACCGGGTTGAGCCACTGGAGGTTGAGGGCCGAGTCCTGCGTGTAGAGCCGGTGCGATTGCCGCAGAGCCGCAAGCCCCGAGCGGCGCACGTCGTCGAACAGCAGAAAGAAGCCGAGGCCACCACTCAGGCCGAAGACCAGGACAGCCAGCGCGGACCCCACCCGGCTGCGAATCAACCGGAGTGCGGCACAGTACATGACCGCCGGAAAGGCCAGAGCCAGAAGGCCGCTGGTGAGCACCAGGGCCGAGGTCAGCGACGTTCCCATCGGCACGAGCGCCGCCGCCAGCAGGTCGATCATGAACGGATACGCCATCGGGTGGCCGGGGTCGACCGGGAATTCAGGCGGGAAGTTGTGGCCAAAGGCAAACGAGCCTGTGTAGGTCAGGTGCGCCGCCCAATCGGCGTAGAAGCCGGCACCCTGCGTCACCAGGCCTTGATTGTTGAAGATGTACCCGTGCGCCAGGACCGTGAGGGTGAACGGCCACGAGAGCGCCAGGAGAGCCCAGAGTGGCCACGGCTCGAGCCGGCGCCAGCGCCGGAGTGCGTCGGTGATCTCGGTTGGCAGAAGCCCGCGTGCCCGCCGCCAGCCCAGGACCGCGACAGCCAGTACAAGCCCGAGGCTCAGCAGGACTGTGGAGAGGCCGAGACCGAGGGCCATGGCCAGCGAGAAGACGGTCGTCGCCACCACTACAGCCCCGATCACGGTGCCGTAAGACAGGCGCTCCTCCAGGGTCAGGGGGAGACCCGTCAGGTAGGTCAGGCCCCACCCAGCCGCCACGCAGCCCAGCAGCAGCACTGCCGCCCACCCGGTGAGGCTTAACAACACCACGAATACGCCGAGCCCGGCCAGCGCGTAGATCACCCGCCGAGCCGGTGGCCACGACGCGACGGCTCTGGCGCGCGTCAGATCCAGGTCCGCAGCCACATCTTGCCCAGCGGAAACTCGTTGAGGTACGAGCTGTCAGAGATTGGCAGGCCCGTCCAGACCGGGTAGAAGTAGAGGAACGACAGCACCGTCAGGGCAAGGAAGCCCATAACCAGGTACCGCGTGGACAGTATCCACCGGCTGCCGAAGAAGTCCACCCGGATTGGTCCCGCCTGCTGCATGCGGACCAGCACGAAGGCCAGGGCCAGGATCATGAAGATCAGGCCGCCGAACATGTGATACATGAAGATCACGCGGCTGATGCGCGCCCACGGAAGGTACTGGGTGACGAAGCCGACCAGGATCACCGCCGCCGGGAAGCTGCGATGTCTGAGGACGAAGTAGGGCAGCGAGAGCACCGCCGGGATGCTTGCCCACCAGATGATCGGGTTGCCCAGGTCGACGATGCCGGCCACCAGCGAGTGCCCGCTGAAGACGTCGGTGCCGAGCCCCTGATACTCGTAGTAGTACGCGACTGGTCGGTAGAGGAATGGCCAGGAAAACCACGGCGAGCCGTAAGGATGGGTGGCAGTGAGGGTGGCGTGGTATATGTACGCCTGGCGCTGGTACTCGATCAGGTCGGCGAGGTTGTGGAACTGCCCACGGGTGAAGAAGGGGATCCAGCTCGTCAGGTAGATCGCGACCGGGATCAGCACGAAGGCGAGGACGGCGGTGGAAACGTAAAGGCTGGCCCTGGCGGCCCCGGGCAGGCCCGGCCCTCTGGCCATCCCCCAGCGCCACGACCCGACGCTGAGGCCGACCCGACGCAGCAGCGGCCGCATCACCAGGAAGAAGACGATGCTCGCCAGCGCCGCCAGGGCGATCCATTTGGCCGAGATCGCTAGCCCCAGCGCGATGCCGGTCAGAAACAGAGTGACCACTGAATCGCGTTCGCTGCGGCTGTCCAGATGGATCAGGAACAGCGTGTAGCTGAGCATGATCAGAAAGATCGGGAAGATGTCGATCATGCCGATCCGCGACTGAACGAAGAACATGCCGTCGAAGCTGGTCAGCGTCGCTGCTGCAAAGGCGAACAGGCGGTTGTGCCACAGCTGTCGCGCGAGCAGATACATCAGCGGCACGCAGAGCGAGCCGATGATGCAGCTCATGATTCTCCAGCCGAATGTGTTGAAGCCCAGGTCGGCGTAATCGCCGTGGGCTCCCTCGAAGATTGCCCGCCACCCCCCGTAAAGCCACTCTCCGGAGGCGATGAAGAGCTTGGAAAGAGGTGGCTCCGGGTCAAAGTAGCTGATGCCCTTCAGGTCGTTGTGAGCGAAGACGCCGAAGTAGATCTCGTCGAAGATCTCTCCGTCTGGGGGCTGAGCCGGCTGCCCTGGCTGGGCGTAGCTGCGCTGATAGGGATAGGACAGGCCGCAGAGGGTGCCCAACTGGTTCTGGACGTTGATCGGAGTGTTGTGGACACAGTTGCTGACGAGCCCCTGTCCTGACAGGAGGTCTGGCATGAGCGGGCTGTAGAACCGGAAGATGAAGGCGACCAGCAGGAGCGCGCCCATGACGAAGACGTCCGCGCGGTCGAGGCGGAGCCGTTCCAGGAGCCAGGATCGGCGAGCCTCGGGGGCCGGCTCGGGTCTTAGAGCGGGTTCTGGGGCCAGCTCAGGTAGCGGTGCGATCCTCATCTGCCACGCTTACGGCGCCGCTGGCCTCCGAGATTCATCCCGGTTCCCCCTGGCACCCGGGAGGCGACCTCCCAGGCCATGGCGTCCGGATCTGGGATCGGCAGGGCGATCATGTCGTCCGCGATCAGCTGTCCGCCCAGCTTGCGCCGGAGCTGCGCCAGGGCGACATCGTCGCCGCGGACGCGGACGAACAGCGCCGGCCTCCCCATGAGCGGTCTGGTCGGCGCCCGGATGTAGCGCTTACGGCTGCCTTCGAAGTGGCGCTCCAGAGGCTGCACGCGGGCGCTGCGGATGCGGCCGTAGTCGATGACTGTGCTCGAAAGCAGGTTGGAGATCTTGAGCCCGCTATCGGTGACCTGGGCATAGTTGCGACTGCGGTAGTACAGCAACAGCCCGCCGAGGATCAGTGCGCACGGGATGTAGCCCAGAAAGATCACCACGGTGTTGTCGATCCGGCCCTTGTTCGTAATCAGCAGCCCTCCACTGCCGAGGAAACCGAATACCAGCAGCACGAGCGCCCACATGCGCTGAGCGCGCCACATCTGTTCCGCGTAGAGGATCGGCTGCCGCAAGACAACAAGCTTATCGGCGTCTACTGACCGAAGGTGCACGCACTCAGCCCCCGATCACCGCGCCACGCATGGCGGCGGGACACGGACAGTCACGCTCGGCGGGCAGCCTGGGCAGCAGCGCAAGGATCAGGCTGCGGACCCGATCGTTGTTGACTGAGAAGACCTTCTCGACCTCGGCCACGGAAACCGGCGCCACCTCCGGATTGCCCTCCAGACCGACGTCGTAGTCGGTGATCAGCGAGATGTTGACGTAGCACAGCTCCAGCTCTCTGGCCAGGATGGCCTCGGGGTACTGGGTCATGTTGATCACCTCCCAGCCCATGGAGGAGAACCAGCGGCTCTCCGCACGAGTCGAGAAGCGCGGGCCCTGGATGACGACGACCGTCCCCCGATCGTGTACGGTAACGCCCTGCTCTCGGCCGGCGGCCACCGAGAGGTGACGCATCACAGGGCAGTATGGATCGGCCGCCCCCACGTGGGCGACCACGGGGCCGTCGGGGTAGAACGTGTCCTTCCGGCCGTGCGTTCGGTCGACAAACTGGTCACAAACCACGAAGTCCCCAGGTTTCACATGGGGTTGCAGGCTGCCTGCCGCCGTCGGTGCGATCACGCGGGTCACGCCGAGCTCTCTGAGTGCCCACAGGTTGGCGCGGTAGTTGATGGCAGCCGGCGGCAGAGTGTGCTTCGACCCGTGTCGAGGCAGGAAGGCGACGCCGACCCCCTCCACCGCGCCCAGCGCGATCCTGTCCGACGGATCACCGTAGGGCGTCTCCACACGCACGAACTCGATGTCGTCCAGAAGGCGATAGAAGCCTGACCCGCCGAATACACCGACTGCGGCCCGTCTCAAACCGCAGTGCCCTCGCGCACCCCATGTTCCGTGATCAGAGCCGTCACCAGGCGTGCGGGCGTGACATCGAAAGCCGGGTTCCAGGCGTCGGTTTCCGGCGGAGCAAATGTGGTGACCTCGGCAGCCGGGCGCTCTTCGATCCTTACGCTGGCGCCGTCGGGCGTGGCCGGGTCGATCGTACTGGTGGGCGCCGCAACGTAGAAGGGCACTCCGTGCTCCCGGCAGAGGAGCGCGAGCGGGTAGGTCCCGACCTTGTTCACGACGTCACCGTTTGCGCAGACGCGATCCGCGCCGCTGATGCCGGCGTCTGCCATGCCGCGCTGGATGAGGAGACCGACCGCCGAGTCGGCGAGCAGCCGGTGTGGGATCCCGAGCTTGCGGAGCTCCCACGTAGTGAGCCGGGCTCCCTGCGCCCGCGGCCGCGTCTCCATGACATAGACGAAAGGTCGTTTTCCGGCTTCGTGGGCAGCGCGGAT
>Ga0126384_10000156_pt1 | contig 32723 bp, 24 predicted proteins | sample PanSoiMetPlot_36_FD_92543 | JGI IMG/M metagenome (GOLD analysis project Ga0126384, IMG submission 92543) | Tropical forest soil microbial communities from Panama - MetaG Plot_36 | ecosystem: Environmental > Terrestrial > Soil > Tropical forest > Bulk soil | place: Panama | collected 2016-02-17 | reverse complement strand
GTATTGGGCGTTCGCCTCGCACGTCAGCGGATCTCCCTCGCGCCTCTACGATCGATTCTGGGGCAATGCACTGCGCTGGCTGGTGCGGGATCCCGATCTGACCACGCTCACCGTCACTGCAGATCCCCCATCGGTGGAACCGGGAAAGCCGATCGGCGTCGTCGTGGCGGCGCGCACGCCCGACTACCAGCCGGCAGCCGAGGCGGAGGTCCGGGTGGAGCTGTTTTCAGTGAAGGCGCAGCGCTCCGTTGCGACGCAGCGTTCCACCACCGGGCCGGACGGCATGAGCCGCCTCGAGTTCCCGCCCCCGGAGCCAGGCGCCTACAAAATACTCGCCTGGGCGAACAAGGGAGAAAAATCGCTCGGGGAAGGAGAAGACGCAGTTGCCGTGCGGGCGGTGGGACCGGAGCTCTCGGACGCCTCCGTGCGAGCGGATATTCTCGAGCAGATCGCGCGCGCCACCGGCGGCAAGGCCTACGCGCTCGCGCAAGGTTCCCTGCCCGAAATACCGCTGCTCGATCCCCCGGTGGTCGAGGTGGGTCGAAGCAAAGACGAACCGATTTGGGATCGCTGGTACTACTTGATCACCTTGGTGGCGCTGCTGGGAACCGAGTGGCTCCTCCGCCGGCGGTTCGGCTACATCTAAAGGAATCTGCTTCCGGCCGCGGGGCCACGTCAACGCCGCGCAGTGGCCAGCGCCGCTGTTTGCATTCCTATCCGGCTTGGGCCGCCGATTCTGCTCGAGGCGACGAGCGGCGACTCCGCGATCCAACGTTGAACCGGTATCGGCAGCTCGCGGGTGGTGCCGAAAACCGGCGCCCAAATTTCCTGGACCTCGCGCGAGTTGATGAAGTCGGCGATTCTGCGAAAGACGGCCAAAGCTCCCCCCGAGCGCTCGGCGAACGCCAAGCCGGCCGGTGAAAGATTCGGCGCGTTCGGTCCCAGCTCGCGGCCGCTTCGCGCCCAGCGCAGGCCGCGCTCTACCAGAAGCGCCGGCGCCAAGAGCGGGGCAAAGCGACTGTGCCGGTGGTCGTGGATGCAAGCGGTTTCCTCGATCAGCAGAGCGGACATCGGTAGCTCGCGCGTGTTGTAGAGCAGCTTCGCGGGGCAAGCGTGCGGATCGTAGTCGCCGCGGAGCCGGTGATCGCCCCGCGGGATCAGTCGGCGGTCGAGAAAGCAGAAGGCGCGCGCGCTGGCGGGAATGCCTGCGCAGTGCCTTTTGCCGGCGTAGCGCAGGAATGGCCGCACCTTGGACGGATCGATCGCCAGGCCGCGGACAGAGGCGTGAAGGCGGGCCAGCTTTTCCAGGCAGCGCTCGGGGATTCCGAAGGCCTCAGCGAAGGAGCGCAGCCCGTCCGCTGGCGCTTTGACAAACGCGTTCAGCCGACCCAGGAGGCGCTCGGGATTTTCGTCCACGAGCAGCTCATCGAAGCGCGTCTTCAGACCCGGAAAGCTGATCGGCAGCAGGGACGAAAGCACCTCGCCGTGCCGACGCCACTGCGCGTCGAGGGCCTCCGCGGCCGCGTCGATAGAACGCAGCAAGTACTCCGGCGGGCGCGGCTGCAACAGAGCGGCCGGGCCCAAGTCCGAGCGGCGAAACGGCTCCCCCTCGCGCGCCGCGCTCCTGATGCGGAACCGCGCCCTCGAGCTTTTTCGGCTGGAAGTCCAAACGGTCACGCAGGTGCGGACCCTGGTCCCGGCGAAGACGCTCCTGCCGAGATCGATCACCTCGCGCAGCGCCAGCGAATCGAGGAGCGATCCCCGCAGCGGGGCATAGAGAAAAGAATCCAGCAGCGTGGCGCTGGTGACGAATGCCAGCGCGCCTTCTGTGCGAGCCAGGCGAGCAGCGGCAAAGAGCAGGAAGAAAGCGTAGTCGTCTCGAAGGCTGGTTCCCCGCGGCAAGGCAAAGGCCGCGTTGAGCAGGGCCCTGAGGCGAGCGTATGCGCGCTTGTCTTGGAGGATGGAAGATGTGCCGTTGTACGGCGGGTTCCCAATCCAGAGCTCGAAAGCGCCCACGGGGATCTGCTTGACCAGCGACTCGGCCCCGCCCCGCAGCGCGTCGCCGGTCGAGATGCGCGCCTGTGGAACATTTTCGCGGCAGCTCTCGGCCAGCTCGGGCGATATCTCCAATCCGAAAAGCGACGCCGCGGGACAAAACTGCCGCGCCCGGAGCAGGAAGGCGCCGGTTCCGCAGGCGGGGTCGATGATCGCGATTGGCCCGGAACGCGGAAGCCACCGAGTTGCCAGCTCCAACGTGAAGTCAACCAGCTCACCTGGCGTGAAGTAACGGCCGTGTCGGCGCCGCTCGGCCGGGGCGAGGGCAGGCATCGGAGCGCGTCGCTCGGCGGGCACCGGCGCAGTTTCCAGCCTCGGCGGTCTCTGTCAAATGCTTCGGCTGCGCCGCGCCGCCGCGGTTGTATGCGTCAGACCTGCCGCGTATCTTCTCGAGTCCCCGCCCCACTCAACTCTTCGAGCTCATGTCCTTTACCCATCTCCATTTGCACACCCTTTATTCGCTCCTCGACGGAGCGATCCGAATGAAGGACCTGATCCGAGTGGTCAGAGAGAAGGGGATGAGCTCGGTCGCGGTCACCGATCATGGGAACATGTTCGGGGCGGTAGATTTCTACAAAAAAGCCAAGGAGGCGGGCATCAAGCCCATCCTGGGAACTGAGGCGTACGTCGCCGGCCCTAAAGGACGCGCCGATCGGACGGATAAGATCTCCAATCACCTCATCCTGCTGGCCAAGAACGACGAAGGCTACGCGAATCTGCGTTACCTCGTTTCCACCGCCTTCATGGACGGCTTCTATTACCACCCCAGAATCGACAAGCTTGCCCTCAAGGAGCACTCCAAAGGCCTGATCGCGCTCACCGCTTGCCTGGGAGGCGAGGTCACCTCGGCTTGCTTGCGCGGAGACATGGACCACGCGCGCCGCGCCGCGCTCGAATACAAGGAGATCTTCGATCCGGGCCACTTCTTCCTCGAAATCCAGTCGAACGGGCTTCCAGAGCAGGAAAAGGCAAACGCCAACCTCAAGCAGCTCGCGCGGGACTGCGCCATTCCCTTGGTGGCCACAGCAGACGCTCACTACGTCAAGCGAGAGGACGCCAAAGCTCACGAGCTTTTGATGTGCATCGCCTCGGGCAAGACGCTCGCCGACAGCAAGCGGATGCGCCAAACGACGGACCGGCTGTACGTGATGAGCCCCGAGGAAATGCGCGCCTACTTTTCGGATGCGCCGGAGGCGGTCGACAACACGCAGCGGATCGCCGAGATGGTGACGCTCGAGCTCCAGCTGGGAAAGGCGCTGCTTCCATCATTTCGGGTACCGAATGGCCACAGCCCGGACTCGTACATGACCGAGCTCGCCACGAGGGGGCTGGAGCGGAGGTTCTGCGAGCTGCCCTATCAGGTCGATCGGGACGTCTATCTTGGCCGCCTCCACCTGGAGCTGTCCGTCATCTCGAAGATGGGCTTTTCCAGCTACTTTCTGATCGTCCAGGACTTCATCAACTGGGCAAAGCAACAGGGCATCCCGGTGGGCCCCGGGCGAGGCTCGGGCGCGGGGTCGCTGGTCGCGTATGCGCTTCGCATCACCGATTTGGACCCCATCCCGTTCAACCTGCTGTTCGAGCGATTCTTGAACCCAGAACGGGTGTCGATGCCGGATTTCGACATCGATTTTTGCCAGGCTCGCCGCGAGGAGGTGATCCAGTACGTCTCGCGCAAGTACGGCGAGAACAACGTAGGGCAGATCATCACCTTCGGCTCACTCAAGGCCAAGAGCGTGATTCGCGACGTTTGCCGCGTTTACGGATTGCCCTATTCCGAGGGCGACCGCATCGCCAAGCTGGTGCCGGACGTTTTGAACATCTCGCTCAAGGATGCGATCGAGATGGAGCCCCGGCTTAAAGAGATGATCGAAAAACCCTCGGTGCTCGGAGCGCCGGACGGCGGCAGGCAAGTGACCTCGAAGGAGGTGCTGGAGGTCGGCATGGCCCTGGAGGGGCTGCATCGACAAGCAGGGGTGCACGCAGCGGGAGTGGTGATCGCCGATCGGCCGCTGTGGGAATACGTCCCCGTCTATCAGGCGCCGGGTGAAAAGGTGTTGGTGACTCAGTTCGCCAAGGACGAGGTCGAAGCCGCCGGGCTGGTTAAATTTGATTTCCTGGGTCTGAAGACGCTGACGGTGATCCAGCACGCGCTGCAGCTGATCAACCGCGCTCGACCCGAGGACCAGCGCCTGCAGCCCCACCAGATTCCGCTCGATGATCCAGCGAGCTACGAGCTGATTTCCAGCGGCGACACCGCGGGCATTTTCCAAATGGAATCGTCGGGCTTCACCGAGATGGTGCGCAAGCTGCGGCCCTCGCGATTCGAGGACGTGATCGCCGCGGGTGCGCTCTATCGACCTGGCCCTCTGGATTCCGGCATGGTGGATGTCTTCATCAACCGAAAGCACGGACGGGAAAAGGTGACATACCCGCACCCGAGCCTCGAACCTGTCCTCAAGGACACCTACGGCGTGATCGTCTACCAGGAGCAGGTGATGCAGATTTCGCAGGTCCTGGGCGGCTACTCGCTGGGGCGGGCGGACCTTTTGCGCCGGGCGATGGGGAAGAAGAAGGCGCAGGTGATGCAGCAGGAGCGAGCGGGCTTTCTCGAGGGCTGCGCGCGCAACGGCGTCGATCCCAAAGTCGCCGGCGAGATCTTCGACCTGATGGAAAAATTCGCGGAGTACGGGTTCAACAAGTCCCACTCGGCCGCCTACGGCTTGATCACCATCCAGACGGCGTGGCTCAAGGCGCACCACCCGCTGGAATTCATGGCCGCGCTGCTCACGTCGGAAAAAGACAACACCGACAAGGTCGTTTCCTACATCGCCGAGGCGCGCGCGGCGGGCCGAGAGGTTTTGCCCCCGGACGTCAATCACTCCGACCTGGAGTTTGGCGTGGTGGAGGGCCGGATCCGCTTCGGCCTCGGGGCGATCAAGGGCGTCGGAGAGGCGGCGATCGAAGCGGTGCTGGAGGCCCGCGCCGCAGGGCGTTTTCAGAATCTGTTCGACTTCTGCGAGCGCGTGGACTCCCGCCGCGTGAACCGCAAGGTGATCGAAGCCCTGGTCAAGGCGGGCGCTTTTGATTTCGAACGGAAGCCCCGGCGGCAGCTTTTCGAATCGATCGACCGCGCCCTGGAGCGCGGATCCTCATCCCAGCGGGATCGCCTGGTCGGTCAGAGCTCTTTTTTGGGATTGCTGGGAGGCGCGGCGGAAGAACACGCCCCGCGCAACGCGAGCAACGGCAACGACCGCTCGGTAGACGAGTGGCCTGAGAAAGAGCGGTTGGCATTCGAAAAAGAGTCCATCGGCTTCTACGTCTCGGGTCACCCGCTGCATCAGTACCAGAAAGAGCTTCGGCGGTACGCGCGCTCGGCGGCCTCGGTGCAGAGCGCGCGCCGCGACGAAAGAGTGACCGTTGCCGGAATCATCTCTGCGCTGCGCGAGCGGCCCACCAAGGCCGGAAAGCGAATGGCCTGGGTGACGCTCGAGGATCTCACCGGCTCTGTGCCGGTGGTGTGTTTCCCGGGCAAGGAAGGCGGTCGTTCGGCGGTCGGAAGCGATGGGCGCTGGTCGCGTGCCAGCGGCCGGGCCGGCTACGAGAATTGGGAGCCCCTGCTCAAGAGCGACGAGCCGGTGCTGGTCACCGGTACGGTGCAGCTCAACCAGCGAGATGAAGAGCAGCCGGTCGGAGAGATCATCGCCGAGGAGATTCAGCTCCTGCGCGAGGTCCGGGAAAAGAGGCTCAAGCGCCTGGAGCTGAGGGTTTCGGCGGATCGAGTGACCGAGGCTCGGCTGACCGAGCTCGTCGAGCTGGCGCGCCAGTGGCAGGGCCCGACGCAAGTGGCCTTCTTGGTGGTGATGCCCGGGGAGGCGGAAGCGCTGATTGCCACGCCGCTGAAGGTACAGGTGACCGACGAGCTGCTCGCCTCGGTGGACAGGCTGTTTGGCGGGCCGGTGTGTCACCTGGGCTGAGGCGGGTTTTTCCCGAAGCGTTCAGCGCACGTTGAGCGCGCGCTGGCCATCCGAGAGGAAGCTCTCGATCGTCTCCAGCAGAACGCCGGCGTCCAGGGGTTTTGGAATGAACGCGGCGGCGTTGAGCGGCTCGCGGGAGAACTTGCTGGCGGAGATGACGATCACCGGCAAGCGCGCCAGACTGGGAACGGCGCGCAGCTCTTTTTGGAACTGCCATCCGTCCATCACCGGCATCATCAGATCGAGCAGGATGAGTTGCGGCAGCTCCTGCTCCTGCAGCTTGACCAGCGCCTGCTGCCCGTTGGCGGCGGTGTCCACGCGGTATCCCTCTTCCTCGAGCAGCTCTTTGAGCGAGTCCCGGATGTCGTCGTCGTCCTCGACCACCAGGATTTTGCACCGCCGCCTGTCGCTCATTCTCACAACTCCGAATGACGAGGCTATTTTCGCCGCAGCCGCCCGATTGCACACCTCCCACCCCGGCGCCATGTTGCTCGCTCAACGCTCTCCTACAACAGCGCAGTCGGGCACCGAAGAAACCACTCGCCTTCGATTGCCCGTCGACTCAGGGCGGCAGCTCGACTGGGCAGATGTTCCAGATCTCGTCCGCGTACTGCCGGATGGTTCGATCGGAGGAGAACTGGCCCACCCGCGAAACGTTGAGGATTGCCTTTTTGGCCCAACCGTCCCCGTCGAGGTAGGCGCGCGCGGCCTGCTCCTGCGTGCGGGCATAGGAAGCAAAGTCCGCCAAGCAGAAGTAGGGATCTTCGTTGAGCAAAGAGTCGATCAAAGGCTGGAAGAGGCGGGGATCCTCGGGCGAAAAGAATCCGGAGGCGATCAGGTCGAGGGCTTGCTTCAGCAGCGGTTCGGCTTCGTAGATCTCGCCGGGCCGATACCCGGTGCTTCGACGCAGCTGGACCTGCTGGGCATCGAGGCCGAAGAGAAAGAAGTTCTCGTGCCCCACCGCATCTCGAATCTCGATGTTCGCGCCGTCCAGTGTTCCGATGGTGAGCGCTCCGTTGAGGGCGAACTTCATATTCCCGGTGCCGGACGCTTCCTTGCCCGCGGTCGAGATCTGCTCCGAGACGTCCGCCGCCGGGAAAATGCGCTCGGCCAAAGAGACGCGGTAGTTGGGCAAGAAGACCGCCTGGATGCCGGTATTTTCCGATTCTCCATTCACCACTTGAGCGATCCCGTTGATCAATCGAATGATCAACTTAGCGTTGTGGTAGCCGGGCGCGGCCTTGCCGCCGAAGATGAATGCGCGCGGGTGAATGATCGAGGCCGGCTCCTGCTTGGCGCGGATCCAGAGCGAGACGACGTGGATGGCGTTGAGCAGCTGGCGCTTGTACTCGTGAAGGCGCTTGATCTGCACGTCGAAGATGGCGTCCGGTTTTAGGCTGAGCCATTGCTGATCCCGGACGTACGCCGCCAGCTGCTCTTTGTTGGCGCGCTTCACCGCGCGGAAATCGGCGACGAACTGCGGATCTTCAACCAAGGGCTCCAGCTCGCGAAGCCGGCTCAAATCGGTGATCCATCGCTCGCCGATCCGCGAGCTGATCAGCTTCGCCAACCGCGGGTTGCAGAAGGCCAACCACCGGCGCGGGGTGACGCCGTTGGTTTTGTTGTTGAAGCGCTCCGGGAAGAGCTCGGCAAAGTCGCGCAGCACTGTCCGGCGCAGCAGCTCGGTGTGCAGCTCAGCCACGCCGTTGATGCTGTGCGAGGCCACCACCGCCAAATTGGTCATCCGAAGGTGCTTCTCCGGCCCCTCTTCGAAGATCGACAATCGCTCGAGCTTGTCGGGATCCGCGGCGTACCGCGCCGCGGCCTGTCGCAAAAAGCGCGAGTTGATCTCGTAAATGATCTCCAAGTGCCTGGGAAGCAGCCGCTCGAATAGGTTGACCGGCCATCGCTCCAACGCCTCGGGCAGCAGCGTGTGGTTGGTGTAACCGAAGACGGAGACCGTGATCTCCCACGCCATTTCCCAGGGGACCTTTTTTTCGTCCACCAACACCCGCATCAACTCCACCACCGAAATCGCCGGGTGCGTGTCGTTGAGCTGGATCGCAACGCGGCTGGGGAAGTCGCGAAAGTCGGAGTGCGTCTTCAAGAATCGCCGAACGATGTCCGCGATGGAGCAGGCGGTGAAGAAATACTGCTGCTTGAGGCGCAGCTCCTTCCCGGCGAGAAAGTTGTCGTTGGGATAGAGGACCTTGGAGATCACTTCCGAGGCATTCTTCTCGACCACCGAGCGCTCGTAGTCACCGTCGTTGAAGACGCGCAGGTCGAATTCCTCGCTCGCGCGGGCCTGCCAAAGGCGCAGAGTGTTCACCGTGTGCAGGCCGTATCCGGCGATCGGCACGTCGTACGGCACCCCCAGGACGGTCCTGCTATCAACCCACCGGCTCAGCGGCAGACCATCGGCGCCGACCTCGTGCTCGACGCGCCCATAGAAGCGCACCGCGACCGCCCGCTCCGGCCGAACGATTTCCCAAGGATTGCCGAACTTGAGCCACTCATCCGCTCGCTCCACCTGATAGCCGCCCACGATGTCCTGGGCGAAGATCCCAAACTCGTAGCGGATCCCGTAGCCGAAGCCGGGAAGGCCGAGGGTGGCCATCGAATCCAGAAAGCAGGCAGCGAGCCGCCCCAGTCCTCCATTGCCCAAGCCGGGGTCGACCTCGGTTTCGAGCAGAGCGTCTAGGTCCACCCCTTCCTCCTCGAGGACCTGGTGCGCTTCCTCGAGCAAGCCCATGTTCATCAAGTTGTTTCCCAGCACGCGCCCGAGCAGGTACTCGGCGGACAAGTAATAGGCGCGCTTGACGTCTCTTTCGTAGTAGGCCCTCTGGGTGCCAACCCAAGGGCCGGCCAGCCGATCGCGCACGGTGAGGGCGAGCGCGTTGAAGCGATCGTACGTGGTGGCGTTCTCCGGACTCTTTCCGCGCGAGTAGCGCAGGTGATCCAAAAAGGCGCGGCGCAGCGATTCCGGGTCGCCGCCGTTGTGCGCCCAGGCAGAGCGCGCCTCAGTGGACCGCGTCGGTTCAGGTCGAAGCTGGGCGAGCAACGGAGAGGTGGTGGCCATCGCGATTCAAACGATTGAGTTCCTTACGGCCATCGGGTTAGTCCTGGTGCGCTCCGGCTACAGCCGCGGCGACCGGCTCGCGCTCCAAGCTGGCCAGAAACGGTGAAATCTTCCGGGTGAAGTCCTCGTGAAGCGGGCTGGGGATCGGCTCGGCGCGGGGAAATCTCTGAGTCAGCGGATTGATGAAGTGGCCCCCTCGCTTGAGCGCAAAGTGCAGGTGTGGTCCGGTAGAGAGCCCCGTGCTCCCGGTGAACGCGATGACTTGCTTTTGCTGCACGCGAGCGCCAACGCGAACGGCGGGCGCGAGCGCGGACAGGTGCAGATAGCAGGTCTCCATGCTGTTCGCGTGGCGCAGGCAAACGTGCTTGCCGGACGTTGGGTCAGCCCCGGCGCGCGTGACCACGCCGTCGGCCACCGCCCACACCGGCGTCCCAACAGGGGCGCCGTAGTCGACCCCGTTGTGCTCCTTGACGTACTGGAGCACCGGGTGGAATCGGCTGCCAAACCGCGAGGTGATGTTGGCGTACTTGAGCGGGCTGCGCAGAAAAGCCTTCCGAGCGGACGTGCCGTCCTGCTGAAAGTAAGAGACCTCGCCGTTGGGAAGCTGATAGCGAAAGACGCGCTTGCCGCGAACGCTTTCGCCTTCGTAACCGGCGGCCAGGATTTCGCCGTAGCGAACGATGCGGCCTTTGGAGATGAACTTTTCGATCACCGCCCGCGCGCGATCGCCCTTGCGGACATCGTGGTAGAAGTCGATGTCCCAAGCGAAGACATCGGAGATGCTGATCGCCAGGGACGGGTCCTCGCTCGCTGCCAGCGCGGCTTCGTAGAGGGAGGTGTCGATGCGGAGCTGCACGGTGTCGACGCGCTTCTCGACCTCGATCTCCCGACGGGAGGCGAGATAGCGGTTCCCATCGCGCCGGACCTGCCACTCATCCAGCGGGCTCTGCCGATAGTCGATGAAGCGCACCTCGCCGTCCAAGAAGTCGATCCGAAGCTGATCGCCAACCCGGCAACGCCGAAAATCGAGCACGCCTTCCAGCGCGCTTAAGATGCTCTCGATCTGCGAATCGGCGATTCCGGCGTCGTTCAGCACCCGGCTGAGCGTCTGGCCGGATTCGATTCGGCGATTGAGGATGGTATGTCGGACCGCGGCGTCGGTAGACGACCCCCAGAGCGCAACTCCAATGACAATCGACACGGCGTGTCGCATTGGGGCGGTGGGTGGTGAAGTCATCGACGGCCGCAAACCCCCAAGTTACAGCTCCACCTTCTTCTCCGAGTGATTCTGCCCATCGTAGCGCAGCATCACCCCTTTTCCCTCGAATTTCGTGATCAGATTGGCGGGGCGGCGCCAGATGGATTGGACGTTCTTCAGCGTGTCCCTCGCGTAGTCGGCCTTGAGATCCTGCCCGTCGTGCTTGTGGGCGAGCAGCAGCTCTCCTCGGTTCTCGTGGTTGCCGTCTACCACCTCGATGATCGGCTGGCCAAAATTGGTGAGCTGCAAAAGCAGCTTGTTCTTCACCTTGCGAAACTCGCGGTCCATGATTTCCCAGGAGTTCCGCTTCTCGTTATAGCCGTAGACGAACAGCTTTTGCTCGAGCGCAAACTCGGGAGTGAGAAAGGTGTCGATGAAGGTGACGTCGTTGTAGTGCTTGCGCACCTCGAAGATCTTCTCCCGACCCTGTCCAAGCTTTCGGTCCCAGGCCCGCCGCGCTCGCAAGTCGTCGCACTCGTCCCACTCCTTGCCGAATCGGCCCCGGTTCCAGCGGTCCTCGATGTCCCGAAACAGCTCCAGCCCGAGCTTGTAGGGATTGATCGCCCCCGGCCGTGTTCCCATCGTCCCCGAGTGATGGTCTGCGTAGTCAACGATCTCCTGATCCTTGAGGGCGCGCGTGGTCATGATCGTCGAGTGCCAGTAGCTGGCCCAACCCTCGTTCATGATCTTCGTCTGGCCCTGCGGGGCGAAGTAGTAAGCCTCCTCCCGCAGGAGCGCGAGGATGTCGAACTCCCAGGGCTCCAGCGGAGAGTGCTCGAGCAAGAAGAGCAATACGTCCCGCTGCGGCCGCTCGGGCATCTTCTTCGCCTTCTGCTTCTCCTCCTCCACCTTCCGCCGCTGCTCTTCGAGAAACTCCTTCGGATTCACGAAGCCGCGCATGTACTCGCGAGTGACTTTGAATCCCTCCACCTTCTCGTTGGACTTGGATTCCTCCTCCGCCCGCTTGGGATCTGGGTTCCGGCGGATGTACGGAGAGTGGTAGTCGATCAGATTCTCCAGCGAGAGCGCCCGGTCGATGAAGTCCTCCACCTTCTCCACGCCAATCTTGTCCACCCAACGCCGAACGCGGGTGGCGTGATTGGCCATCTCGTCGATCATCTTCCGGTTGGTGTGGGCGAAGAAGAAGTTGTTCTTGAAGAAATCGCAGTGGCCGAACACGTGGGCCATCACCAGCTTCTGGTCCACCTCGGCATTCGACTCGAGCAGGTACGCGTAGCAGGGGTCGTTGTTGATCACCAGCTCGTAGATTTTCGACAGCCCGTACTCGTAGCCCTTGGAGAGCTGCTCGTATTCCATTCCCCAGCGCCAGTGGGGATAGCGATTGGGGAAGCCGCCGTAGGCGGCGACCATGTTCAGCTCGTCGTAGGAGAGCACCTCGAACACGGTCTCGAAAACATCGAGGCCGAATTCCCAGGCGTAGCCCTCGATCTCCGTCTTGAGGACCTGCAGGCGGGGGCTGAGGCTCTTGGGACTCATCGCTACTTGCCCCGGCCGAGGAAATCCTTGATCGATTGGTAGATCGCGTCCTTGTCCGAAATCTCGGAGAGCGCCACGTTGTCCTGCTCCCCAACCGTCTCCCGCAGATCCTTGATGAACTGACCGCTGCCGTAGGGGCTCTCCACTTGCCCGTAGGCGAACTGGTTGACCACCGGCAAGATGTCGGCCCGAAGCATTTCCACGCAATTGCGCGTGTCGTCGGCGCTCCAGTTGTCTCCGTCGGAGAAATGGAACGGGTAGATGTTCCAGCTCCCCGAGGGATAGTCCGACTTCACGATCTCCCGGCAAAGCTTATAGGCGGAGGAGATCATTGTGCCGCCGGACTCGCGGGTGTGGAAGAACGTCTCGCGGTCTACCTCGCGCGCTACCGCGTCGTGGATGATGTAGCGGCACTCGATCCCCTTGTACTGGTGCCGCAGCCAGGTATCGAGCCAGAAGCTTTCGATCCGGACGATCTCCTTCTGCTCGTCCCCCATCGAGCCGGAGACGTCCATCATGTAGATGATCACCGCGTTCGTTTCGGGGACGTTTTGCAGCTTGTAGGAGCGGTACCGGCGATCCTCGCGCATCGGAATCACCACCGGCACCATCGGATCGTACGCCCCCATGGCGATCTGTCGCCGCAGGGCTTGCTTGTAGGTGCGCTTGAAGTGGCGAAGCGATTCCGGTCCGGTGGTGTTGATGCCGGTGTATTTGATTTTCTGGGTGACGATCCGCTCGTGCCCGCGGCGCTCGATGTTCGGCAGCTGAAGCTCTTCGCCGAGGATCTGCGCCAGCTCGTCGAGGGAAACGTCCACCTCGAGTGCGTGCTCGCCCTCAGCTTGCCCCGCTTGCCTGCCGTTGCCGGGCTGCACCGAGCCCGGGGCGAGCTGCTGGCCAATCTCCCCATCCCCTTGACCCACGCCGCCCTGCTCCTTGTGGCCGTACTTGAAATGCGGAACGTCGATGAACGGCACCGGGATCGAGATCACGTCCTTGCCCCGCTTGCCGATCAGCTCGCCCTTCTGCACGTACTTCTTCAGATTGGCTTTGATCTTTCCGCGGACGATCTCTTTGAAGCGCGAATGGTCCTGATGGATCTTCAATGACACGCTACTCCTTCGCGTCTCCGCGGGCGAAGATGCTGGCCACGAAGTTGAGCACATCCGTCGAGCAGATCTCGCAGTAGCCGTAGTTCTTCATCATCCGGTCTTTGACCAGGTCGATCTTCTCCTGGGTCTCCTTGTCCACCACCGAGGAGACGAGGTTCTTCAGCTTGATCGAGTCCTTCTGGTCCTCGAACAGCTTGAGCTCGAGCGCCTTGTGCAGCCGCTCGTTGGTGCGGTAGTTGAAGCTCTTTCCCTCAACCGCCAGCGCGCCGATGTAGTTCATGATCTCCCGGCGGAAATCGTCCTTGCGGCTCTCCGGGATGTCGATCTTTTCCTCGATCGAGCGCATCAATCGCTCGTCCGGCTCTTCATAGAGGCCGGTGTACTTGTTCCTCACCTTCTCCTTCTGGGTATAGGCTTTGATGTTGTCGATGTAATTGCCGCAGAGCTTGGAAATCGCGTCCTCGTCCGCGCTGATCGCGCGCTGGACCTCGTTCTTCACCGTGTCCTCGTACTCCTGCTTCACGGTGGTGAGCAGCTCGCGATAGCGCTTGCGCGCCTCCTCGCTGGGAATCAGCGAGTGGCTGCGCAGCCCGGCCTCCAGCTCGTTGAGCACCATGAAGGGATTGATGCATCCTTCCCCTTTGTCGGAGACGAGCGCGTTGGAGATCTTGTCCTGGATGTAACGCGGAGAGATCCCGTCCAGACCTTCGCGCGCCGCCTCTTTGCGCAGCTCCTTGATGTTGTCCTCGGTGAAGTTGGGCAGCGTCTTTCCGTTGTAGAGCTTGAGCTTCTGCAGCACGGTGAGGTTGTGCTTCTTCGGCTCCTCCAGCCTGGTCAGCACCGCCCACATCGCTGCCATCTCCAGCGTGTGCGGAGCGATGTGCTTTCCCTTGATCGCCCGGGCGTTGAAATCCTTCTCGTAGATCTTCTGCTCCTCGGCCAGCTTGGTGATGTAGGGAATGTCGATCCGCACCGTCCGGTCGCGCAACGCCTCCATGAATTCGTTGTTCTCCAGCTTCTTGAACTCCGGCTCATTGGTGTGGCCGATGATCACCTCATCGATGTCCGTCTGCGGAAACTTCTTGGGCTTGATCTTGTGCTCCTGGGACGCGCCGAGCAGATCGTAGAGGAAGGCAACGTCCAGCTTGAGCACTTCGACGAACTCGATGATCCCGCGGTTGGCGATGTTGAACTCCCCGTCGAAGTTGAACGCCCGCGGATCCGAGTCCGAACCGAACTCGGCGATCTTGCGATAGTTGATGTCGCCGGTGAGCTCGGTGGAGTCCTGGTTTTTTTCGTCCTTCGGCTGAAAGGTTCCGACTCCCACCCGGTCCTTCTCGGAGAAGATCAACCGGTTGACTCGAACGTGCTCCGCCGCCTTCTGGAAGTCGCCGTGGTAGAAGGTCATCAGATCTCGGAACACGAAGCGGCACGCGGGACACAGCTCATTGCCTTCGGGGATGGTAAATCCCGAGCCCGGCGGGCACAGCTCGGCGAAGATCCGCGGGCGCCACTCCTTGGGGATGATGTTGAGCGGCTCCTCGTTCATCGGACACTTCATCCGCTCTTTGAGCGTCGCCCCGTCGTGCGATTTCTTGTCGAACAGCCAGGTGAAGGTGTAGGCCGCGCCTTCCGGCGTCTTCGAATACTCCTCGATTCCCTTCTTCAGCAGCCGGGCAATGGTCGACTTTGACGAGCCCACCGGCCCGTGAAGCAAAAGGACGCGGCGCTCGGTCCCGTAGGACTGAGCGGCAGACTTGAAGACGTTGACCAGCTTCATCAGCGGCACATCCAGACCGAAGATGGCGTCGCGTCCGCCGAACTTCTCGTCGGAGAAGAAGTGATACCGGATCAGCTTCTTCTTGTTGTCGATGTACTCGGTTTTCCCGTAGGTGAGGATCATGTCGTAGATCCTCTGGAAGGCAGTCCGGGTTACTTTCGGATTCTGCCTGACCAAGTTGAGGTAGTCCTCGAAAGAGCCCTCCCAGTTCAGCTCTGCATAGCTCTTCGGGTCTTGCAGGGCGGCGATTTTGGTGACCCAACTTGTCTGCTGCGTTTCCTTCATGTGGTTTCCTTTGGCTCCGTCGACGCGGTCCGACTCCAAAAAAGTCATTTCCTCCTCGGGACCCCGCCGCGGGATGCAACCGCGCGGAAGGCCGTGCCAGTGGATATCGGGAGCCACTGGCCACGGGGTGAAGAGCTCTGGGGTCTATTATAAGGTCAGAGCCAGTCTTCGCACAGCAGGGGCCTCTGGCGGATGTGCGCCCCTTGCTCAAGCTTCCGCGAGGTGATCACCATTGCGGCAAGGTGCCGGTTCGCTCGGCGCGGCGCCTTGCCCAAGCGAGGGCGGCGGCAGCGGCGGGCCAGAGCACGATTGCGAACACCGCAAGTGCACCCCAGGCCGGGAGCACCTGCGCCACACCTGCGGACTTGAGCCCCGAGTCGCGCAGCGCCCGAATCGCGTAGGTCGCAGGGAGGAGCTTGGAGGCCCACTGGAGGGCGGGAGGGAGCACTTCGACTGGATAGATGACACCGCACAGCAAATAGCTGGCGGCATCCAGCGCAAAGGCAAAGGGGTCTGCCCGCTTGAAGACGAGCACGAATGCCGCGGAGATCAGCCCCAGCGCGGCGAAAGGAATCATCGAGACGACCAGCGTTCCGACAAAGGCGAGCGGGTCGAGCGCCAGATGAGCTCCCAGAAAGCTCCCGCACAACACCAGCGCCAGCGAGCGGAGAAACGCGGACGCGACGGGGTAGATCGCCAGGCAACCGACGACTTGGAAGGTGAGCAAAGGGGCAGCGAGCAGCATCTCCAGCGAGCCATCGGTCTGGGCCTCTCGGACGCGGCTGGCAAAGCTCGTCTGCATGGCCCGCAGGCAGGTGGCGATCGCGATGCCGATCAACGCAAACGAGAAGTAGTCGAGGCCAAAGCGTTGAAGTGTTGCCGGCTCGCCGATCGTCTTGGCCAGAAAATAGAAGACGGTGAGGGTGATCAGCCCGCTCGCCAGGATGAACAGAAAGTTCACCGGGTAGGAGGCGGCTATCCTCAAATCGCGGCGGACGAATGCCCAAATGAGGGACAGGCTCACGCTGCGCGCTCTTCTGTCTGTGCGAAGACCGCGCTGGCCGCCGACTGCACTTCTTGGTAGCGACCGCACGCGGCGACCCTTCCATGGGCGAGCAAAAGCACGCGCGAGGCGATCGACTGCACCTCCACCAGGTCGTGGCTCGCAAAGAGCACGGCCGCCCCCTGGCCAGCGGCGTCCGCCAGAATCTGGCGCCGGACACGAACCGCGGCCCCCGGGTCGAGCGAGCGCGTCAGCTCGTCCACCAAGAGGAGCTTCGGCCGGTGCAACAGAGCGCGAACCAAGACGGCGCGAGCCTTTTCACCGGTGGAGAGGGTTCGCACCGGGCGGTTTAACAGCGCGCAAGCCTCCATGCGCTCGGCGAGATCTCGGATTCTCGACTCCGCGTCGCTCGGGCGCAAGCCGTAGAGAGCGGCGAAGAATTTGAGATTATCCTGGACGCTCAAGCGGGGGGAGAGACCGCGATCGTCTCCCAACGCCACCCCGACGACGGCTCTCGACCGCGGGCGGTCGGCGACCACGTCGAGCTGCACGACACGCGCCGATCCCTGCGACGGCAGCAGCAAGCCGGCGAGGATTCGCATCAGCGTGCTCTTGCCCGCGCCGTTGGGGCCGATGAGCGCCAACACCTCTCCGGCATCTGCCTGGAACGTCACTTCCCGCAGCGCCTCGCGGCCGAGCGTCCGAGAGCGCGGCCAGGGTCGGGCGAAGAGGGGCGGGGGATAGCGCTTGCTCAAACCATCGACCTCAAGCACCGGAGACGAGCTCATCGCCCCGCATCAGACACGAGAAACGGCGCTGGGAACAGAAATGAACCGGGCTGGACTTGGCATTGGCCGCCGCCTGCGTATTCTGCCGCGCCATGAGCTCCACTGCCGCCGATTCCGCGGTCGCGAAGGGCATGGATGGCGACGCCGCGCCTGCGCCGGAAGTCGTCTCGCGCGCGAAGGCAGAGCAGAGCTCGCAAACTCTGCTCATCCTGCTGATGTCGGCGGCGCTCCTTCCGCGGCTGATCTTGTTGCCGCTGAACGAGAATCTCTTCGGGGACGCAGTGATCCGCACCGAGCTCGCCGCGCGGTGGGCCGCCCATCCTCATTGGATTTCATCCTACGCCGACGGCGCCTTTCAGTTCGGTCCTCTTCATCTGTACCTGATGGGGATTCTTCTCCAGATTTGGCCTTCCCAGGAGCACGTCGGCCGGCTTCTCAGCCTCATCTTCGGCGTTCTATCCGTCATCCCCTTGTTTGCGCTCACTCGCCGGTTGATGGGCAAGCGCGCCGCGGTTTGGGCATGCCTCGCGTTCAGCGTCTGGGGCATCCACGTGCAGTTCTCGACGACCGCGGGCAGCGAGGCTTTGGCGCTGTTTCTCGTGCTCGCCTGCCTGGCTTACTTTGCCGCCGCGATGGAGGAGGGCCGCTTTGCGCCGCTCGTCTACTCCGCGCTGATGCTGAACCTTGCCTGCGCGACCCGCTACGACGCCTGGTTGCTCATTCCGCTGCTCAGCGTCGCGCTCTTGTTTGGAGACAAGGATCGGATCGCCGCAATCACCCGCGCGGTCTTCTTCGCTCTGTTTTGCTTGCCCTTCCCGCTGATCTGGATGCAGGGGAATGAGAGCGCGCAGTGGGTCCCCGGTTTCCCCTACGCAAGCGCCTTCGCGCCGATTCGATACATCGAGCAGTTCCACAAGGACTGGGTGAGCGGTGAGCTCGGCCGCTGGGGGAAGGCCCTCTACCGCTTGCAAAACGCCTTCTTCTGGCCGGGCGCCGCATTGGCCACTCTGAGCCCGCTGGTGGCGTTGTTTGGGGTCATCGGCATGGTCCAAGCGTTTAGACGTCGCCCCGAGCAGCGATGGTTGCTTTGGGTCGCCTGGATCCCCTCGCTGTATTTCACGTTTCGAAGCGCGGTGCTGCTGAACTTCCAGCCGCTCGCGCGTTTCGCCGCCACCGAGCTGGTGCTGGTGCTGCCCTATGTCTACTTCGGTTTTGGCGAGCTGCTGAAGAACGCGGGCGCCTGGACGCGCAGGGGCATCGCCGCGCTGGCCATTGCGGTAGCGCTCGGGGAACCGATTGCGCTGGGAGCATTCACCTTCCGGTCCGAGGGAAAGCTCGAGGACGCGCTTCGGCCGATCAGCCCGACTTCCACCAATCCCGAGGCGACGATGCGGGTCGCGCGCTTCATCAAGGAGGAAATCCTGCCCAGGAACGGAGCGATCATTCTCGACAACGATCCCCGGTACCTGGACATGCAGCTGGCATTCTTCGGCGGGCTTCCAGAGGAGAGAATGGCGCGCTACCGGTGGGAGGACTGCAGCAACGGGGACGGCGGTTGCTTCCGAGATCGGTTGCACACCGCCAATCCGGATTATCTGGTTCGAATCGAAGGCGGCAAGCTCGCCGAGAATCCGGACTTCGAAATCCTCGACAATCGAGTGCGACTTGGCGAACGCTGGTTCGAAGAGCTCCCCGGCTTTCCACTGCCCTTTCACGTCTACCACCGCCGCTAGAGGGCGCCGCAGTCCGCTCAGCCCCCTCGGCCCCGTCTGCGGAAATATTCCTTCTGCCAGTACTCAACCGCTTGGTTGTGGCATTTGAGATCCGGGCAGAACACGTGGGTGCCGTTGTTCTTCGAAACGAAGTACAGGTCCGTGCAGTCGATTGGATTGAGCGCCGCGAAGATGGAGGCGGCGCCCGGGCTGGCGATCGGCCCCGGCGGCAATCCGAAGACGGTGTACGTGTTGTAGGGGTGCTCGGTTCGAAGGTCCTCTGCGGTGATGTTGTTGATCCACTTGCCGCGGATCAGCCGCATCGCGTAGAGCACCGTGGGATCTGTTCCCAGCTTCATCCGCAAGCGGAGGCGATTGTGGAACACGCAGGAGATGCGCGGTCGCTCCTCCGGCGCCGCGGTTTCCTTCTCGATGATCGACGCCAGGGTCATCGTCTGCAGCAGGTCGAGGGCGATTCCCCTTTTCCGCTGCGCGTCCGCCTTGCGGTACTCCTCGAGCGCGCGCGAAATCATCTTCGCCAGCACCGCCTGCTCGCTGGCGCCGCGGGTGAACGAATGCGTATCCGGGAAGAGAAAGCCCTCCGCCGATGAGGCGGGAACGCCGAGCTTGCTCAAGAAGTCCTTGTCTTCGGCCAACGCCGCCAGCTTTTGCGGCTCGAGGTGAAGCTCGGATTGCGCAACGATTAGAAGAATCTCCTCCAGCCGCAGGCCCTCTGGAACGGTGAAGCGGTAGACCTTCACCTGGCCGGAGGCGATCTTCGCCGCCACTTGGATCGGCGTCAGCGGTCCCACGAACTCATATTCTCCGGCCTTCAGGCGCGGGCCGAGCTTTTCTCTGCGCAAATAGGCGTAGAACAGATCGGCATCGGCGACCACTTGCTTCTCGGCGAGCAGCTCGGACAGGACGCGCGGCCCGGTGCCGGGGGCAATTTCGGCGATCTTCGCCTCCGCCGAGCCAAACGGCGCCTTGGCAAACTGCGTCAGCTTAAAGTCTCGCCACCAGAAGAAACCCGCGACCCCGGCCGCGATCAGCGCCAACACCACGGCAAAAATGGCGAGCTTCCTCACTCGGCCTCGCAATCCGGGTTGCCGCCGCCGGCGATCCGGTGAGCGTCCAGCCAACCCTGAAGGATGATTGCCGCCGCGATGCTGTCGACGACCGCGCGGCGCTTGCGCCTGGACACGTCTGCCTCGAGGAGCACTCGCTCCGCCGCCACCGTGGAGAGCCGCTCATCCCAGTACTCCACCGGGATGCCGGCGTCCTTTGACAGCGCATTGCCGAATTCCCGGCTGGCTTGGGCCATTGGTCCTTCCGAGCCATCCATGTTCAGAGGAAGGCCCACCACGGCGCGGCTCACCGCGTGCTGACCGATCAGCGCGCGAAGAGCGGCGAGGTCTGCGCGCAAGCTCGAACGGCGCAGCGTAGCCACCGATTGACCGGTGATTCCCAGCTCGTCGGAGATCGCCACGCCGATGTTTTTAGAGCCGACATCGAGGCCCATGGTCCGCATCATCGCCATCAGTCTACTCGAGCCGCAATCTTCGCAGCGGGACGAGCCGTCTTGCCACTCAGACGAGAACGGTCGGCCCATCGGTTTAACAACGCGACAGGACGATGAGTTCTCGTCGGTCGGGCTGGCATCGGGTCTGCACTGCCTGGGCAAGGCCGCCGGCGGAAGCACTGGCTCGGTGGTGCCATCGGCAAGTGGGTGGAGGCGGACGGCTCGTGTGGGGACCTGCTTGCCGATGGTTTTTCCCGATGCGGTGGGCCTGCAGCGTCCCAAGTGAATGCGGCTTCGCCGTTGGCAACTCTCGGCGCTTAGTTCGTGTTGCGTTCGTCGTCGTCCTTTTGCGCGTCGGCCAGCAACAGCTCTTTCATCTTGCGCAAGCTTTCGCGCGTTCGCTCCACGAACGGGTTGGCCGCCCCGATCCGCTCGGCGGTCTCCAGCGTCCGCTCGTAGATGTTGATCGCCTTGGTGATCAAGATGCGGACCTTCTTTCGCAGCTCTTGCCGGTAGACGACCGCTTCCTCCGCATCCAGCTCTTTGGGTACCGGCGAGCTCATCATCTGCTCGTACAGGTTTTCGTACAGCCCTCCAATCCGCTCTCCAGAGGCGGTCGCCCAGTACCCATTGCCCATCCGGATGGCGCGCAGGTAGTGGCCTTGCGCCGAGAGCAACAGCTCGGCCTTGTACTCGAGGTCTTTGGAGAGCTCGTCCACGCTCTTGCCGGGATCGAACGAGATCGTCTGGTACCGCAGCCGGTAGATCTCGCCGAGGAAGAATTGCGCCTGCGTAGGATAGAAGTCGTCCACCAGGCTCTTGTCCTCGACCGCCTGGTATTCTGCGAGCGCCGCGCGGAACGTCGCTTCCGCGGCGTCGGTCTGGCCATCCTCCAGCTCGCATACGCCTCGCTGAACCTCGGCCTGGAGTCGGTCGCCCGGCGGCAAGTCCGTCCTCGCGCAGAGGACGCTCAGAATCCGGATCGCTTCCGCGTGGCGCCCGAGATGATAGAGCACCTCCGCCACGCGAAATGCCGCGTCGAGCGCGTCTCCGGTGCCGTTTGGCGCGTCCGCGAGTACACGGAAGCGGGCCAGCGCCTCTTCCCAGTCCCCGTTCTTCTCGTGCGCGAGCCCGGCGTCGTAGGTCGCCGCCCGCAGGTGCCTGCTCTTCGGGTGGAAGTCCACCAGCCGATCGAAGTAGCGCGCGGCCTGTTTGTAGTCGTGCGCGGCGAACGCCGACTCGCCCGAAGCGAACAGCTCTTCATCGTTGAGCCGCTCCAGCCGCGGATCGGCGGTGATCTCCACCGGATCCATCCGGATTTCCCGCGCGGCTTCCGGCTTGGCCGCTCCCCGAAAAAGCGCGCAGCCGCTCGTTGCCGCGAGGGCGGCCGCGGTGAGAATCCAACCTGTGCGGGGTAAGAATGCGATCATTCTCGCGGTGTGCGATGGCTGATCTTACCATTCGCTTGCGCCGAGCCGCTCTTCGCCGAACAGAAAGCCGCTCATGCGCCACAAGCTCGCAAGATCATGGATGTCGCTCGGCAGCGCCGGCACCTGGATCAGCCGCGTCGGCTCGCAGAGCGATCCGATGCGGGAAATTGCATCCGCATCTCGCTCTGCCGCCATTTGCCGCTCGCTCAAGGTCGCCTCCAGCTTCGCCCGGAGCGGCTTGGGCTCGCGGGCGGCGTCGGACCAGTCCGAATCAAGCGGCGCTGGATGCACCCGGTTCACCACCAAGGCGGCGATCGCCATGTGGTTCTGCTGCAGGACGCGGTGGAAATGTACCACCTCGTCGATTCCTTCCAGCCGCGGCGTGGTCACCAGGACGAAGGCGGTTCGCTCCGCGGCGAGCAGCTCGCGCACTTGAGCGGCGCGTTCCCTAAAGCTTTCGTTCATTCCGCTGATCGCCAGCATGAACTCGGCGAGCTCGCGCAGCGTGTCGGCGCCGGTGAGCTTGGCAAGCGTCTTGGCGACGTAGTTTCCACCGAAGCTGAAAAGCTGAAGGCCCCATCGGCCGGCCACCAGCGCTGGCCTGAGCAGCCAGCGCGCAGCGTCGTTGTCCAGAAAATCCAGCACGCGATTGGGAGCGTCTAAAAAATCCAGCGCGTGCGCCGTGGGGGGAGTATCGAGTACGAGCAGCTGATACCGACGTTGGGAGTGAAGCTGCCAAAGCTTCTCCATCGCGATGTACTCCTGCGACCCGGCAAGGCTGGACGAAAGCGACTGGTAGAAGCGGCTGGCCAGAATCTGCTCGCGCTTGTCCGCCGGCGCATAGCGCTCGATGAATTCATCCCAGGTCCGCTTGGTATCCAGCATCATCGCGTACAGCTGCGCGTCCGGATTGAGCCCAGCCTCCGCCAGTCGCTCCCCGGAGATGCGGGCTTCGGTATTGCCCAGCTCCGACAGGCCAAGCGAGTCGGCCAGCCTGCGGGCGGGATCGATCGTGCACACCAACGAGCGCTTGCCCTGCTCTGCGGCTCGCAGCGCGATGGTCGCGGCGATGGTGGTCTTCCCCACACCTCCCGCACCGACGCAGATCAGCACGTCGTCTCGCACCAATGCTTCGCCTAGGGGGTGGGAGATCTGGCTCTTCTGCACTTGTGCCGAAGATCGGTCTCGATCGTTCATCGCGCGGCCTTCAAATCCGGCTCGAGCTGGGAGGCGATCTTCTCAACGGCCTCGCGGGCGAAGCGGCGAACGAAGAGCTTGGACACCGCGACCAGGGGAAGGCCCAGGTCTCGCTCCAATTTCTCCCGAGATTGAACGGAAAGGTCGGAGAGTCGGCGGTGCTCGCGGGCCACGGCCAACAACCGGGGTTTGTCGCGAAGGGACGCCAGCTCCTGCTCGTCGAAACGCGGAGCAGTGAAGGAGTTGAGCACCACCGCTTGCGGATGGATTTGGCGTTGGCGCAGCTGCCCGCAAAGCTCGATGGTTTCATTCGTCGGCATCTCCTCCGGCAGCGACACGAGGATCGCTGCGGTGATCGCCTCGTCCTCGAGAAGCGCCCGCATCCGCTGCGCCTCTTTCAGCATCGCGCCGGGTGGAACGGTATCCGCCAGCACCCGAGGCACGCTCAGAAAAGAGATCGCATGGCCGGTGGCCGGAGCGTCCATCACGATGATGTCGAACTGGTCGGAGCCGTTGGGAAGCTTCTGCTGGAGGTGGTAGAGCACCTTTCCCAGCATCACCAGCTCGTTCAGCGAGGGAATGAACCGCAGAAAGTAGCGCACGAAGCGGTTCTCGAAGACCGCCTTGTAGATGCTCTCCAGCCGAAGAACCATCAGCGCATACTCACGCATCGCTTCCTCGGGTCGGACGTTGACCGCCCAGAGGTTGGGCGCCAGCTCGGAGAGCTCTGAGCCGGCCGCCGGTACGCCCAAAAGCTGCGTCACCCGGTCGTTGCCGTTTACCTCGCAGACGAGAGTTCGTTTTCCCTCACGAGCGGAAACCAAAGCGGTCGCCGCGCTAACCGCGCTCTTCCCGGTTCCTCCTTTGCCCGTGATGATCAGCAGTCGTTTGTCGAGCAGCCGCGCCATCGAAGGAGCGCGACGCTATGGAGCGATCCGTTGGCTGTCAACGCGACTGCGAGCCCAGTTGCCGCTTCTTGGACTAGCCTCGCGTGCGCGAGCCGCTCGCACGCGCCTTGACAGTCCGCGTCCGCGGGATCAGCATCGCGATTCACACCCTAGAGGGCCATGCTCAAGAACAATCCGGTAATGAAGCGGCTGGTCGAAAGCGGCGAGGAGCGCGTCGGCAAGATCGCCCAGCAGCTTTTGTCGAATGAGAAGTTCGTTGGGGCGATCCAATCGATCGTTTCGCGCTCGCTCGCAGCCAAGGGGACGCTCGACAAAAGCCTTCGCGCGGCGCTGGCGGCGATGAATCTACCCTCGACTGCGGATCTGGAATCTCTCCGGCGCAAGGTGGATGACCTCGAACAATTGCTTTCCTCGGTGGAAGCGAAGATGGACGCGCTGCTTCCGCCGAAAAAGGAGTAGCCGAGAAGATGCGAAGAATCGCGTTCATCAACGAAAAAGGCGGAACCTGCAAAACCACGCTGGCGGTGAACATCGCCGCCTACTTTGCGGAGCAGAAGGGCCTCAGAGTCCTGCTTCTCGACCTGGACACCCAGGGCCATGCGGGCAAGTCGCTCGGGGTCGACGTGCGAAGCCTGAGCCGAAACATCTTTCACTTCTTGCTCGACGAGGCCGTGCGGCTGGAGGAGGTCGTCCAGGCGACGGCGGTGAGCAATCTTTGGCTGCTTCCTTCGTACAAGGACATGTCGGAGTTTCCCACCGCCATCGCCTCCAATCCGCGGCGTTTCCATCGGCTGCTCGAGCGCTTGGATTCGCCCGATCTCTCGGACTACGACGCGCTCATTTTCGACGCGCCGCCGTCCATGGGTTTGACCACCTTCAACATTCTGGTGGCGGCGAGCGAAGTGGTGATCCCGGTGGCATTGACCTACCTGGCGCTCGATGGCTGCGCCGAGGTGGTAGAGACGGTTCAGCGCGTCGCCCGGGAACACAAGCGCGGCGAGCTGCGCATCACGCTCGTCGTTCCAACGCTGTACCGCAAGACGACGCTGGCGGACGAAATCCTCGCCAAGCTGAAGGCCTATTTTCCCGAGACCCTGTCGAAGACGCCGCTCGCCTTCAACGTCAAGCTGGACGAAGCCCAAAGCCACGGCAAGACGATCTGGGAATACGCCCCATCCAGTCGCGGCGCGGAGATGCTGGCGTCGATCTCCGAGGAGCTTTTGGCTGCCACCGCGGGCACCGCGTACTTGGGCCGTGCCGGGGGGATGATTTAAGTCCGCGCGGCTTAGCCCTTTCGCTCCAGCTCGTCGAGCTTCTTCTCCAGGGTCTCCAGCCGTTGCGTCAGGGCCTGCAAATCGCGCCCGAGCGCTGGGAGGCTGCCCACGACGTTCTCCACGCCGTGCTTGATCCGCTCGTCGATCTTCCGCTGCCATTCCTCCAGCAAACGCTGGGAGCTCTTGATCAGCTCGGCTGGAGACATCGACTCCGCGGCACCCTCATCGCGCCGCAGCAGTTTGTCCAGCCTCGATTCCGCCCCCTCGCGAATGGAATTCACCCGAGGCGTGACCTCCTTCTGAATGAACCCGCTGATCGACTCGCCGGGATGTCGAATAATCTCGCGCAGCACGATGAGGGGCATGCGGCTTTTCTTCTTCTCCTCTTCGAAGATGATCTGCGCCAGGGTGACCGAGGTGAGATCCTCCTTCGACCGGTTGTCGACGATCTTGACCTCCACCCCTTGTTTGATCATCTCCCCGATCTCGTCGAGAGTGACGTAGCGGCTCTCCACCGTGTCATACAGCTTCCGGTTGGTGTACCGCTTGATCAGCTTGGGATCGCGCGCCGCCCCTTCGTCTCGTTCAGGCTGTTCCGTCGGCTGTCCCGCAAGGCTTTGGCTCATGAGTGGTCCGTTTTGACGCAATGCGCTGCAAATCAGATACCAGAGGCGATGTAGGGGAGCAAGCCCGCGTGCACTAGCTCGCGCGGGGAAGGTGCAAGGTATACTCGAGGTCCACCGGCCTCGATGATCGTCAAGTGCGAGAAGTGCCAGACGAAGTTCAAGGTCGCCGAGGAGCAGATCTCCGAGCAAGGCACGACCGTGCGGTGCTCGAAATGCCAGTACACGTTCCAGGTCAAGCGGGCGCTCAGCGCTCCGGACGATGATCTGTTCGCAAATGATCCATTCGCCATGCTGGAGGAGCCGCCTCCGGCCGCGCCGCCCGCGAAGAGCTCCTCGCTAGCGGACCAGCTGTTCGGCGATCTGCCGCAGAGCGAGTACGGCGCCGAAGCGGTCCCCGCGCAGCTTCCCCCGCCTCTGCCTACTGAGGGCCCGGACCATTCGCTTTTTGAGATGCCGCCGATGCCCTCCGCTCTTCCGCCGGAGCCGGAGCTTGGCTCCATGCCGCGCGAGCTGTTGCCACCGGAGGAGGCTCTGCTGCCGCCGGCGCCGCCGAAATCGCGCTTGCTCGGCACGCAGGCCTATTTGCAGCCGTCGAGGGAGTCTCGGCAGACGCAACCAGGTTCGAAGCTCAAAGCCGTGGTCACCGGGTTGTTGGTCAACGTGGCCATCGCCGCGGGTTTGGTGTTGGTGCTCGGCGCCGTCGGTACCATCTATGCCAATGACGGCAAGCTCGACCCCTCAGCCTTTTCGACCCGGCGAATTGGGGCCCTGCTCAAAGCGAACCGCGAAGCACTGGCGGTCGAGAGTTGGAATGGCATGTACGACACCAAGGCCGGCAAGCCGGTCTTCTACATTCGAGGAGAGGCCCAGAACACCGGCAGCAGTTTAAGCAAGCTGAAGGTGCGCGCGGAGATTTTGGATGGCGCGCAACTGGTCCGCTCAGTCGAAGTGCTCGCCGGCGCCGCAGCCGGGCCGGAAGACCTCTACAACATCGGCAGCTCCGAGGACGCAGACGCTCTCAACGCGCGCCTGGACTCGGCCGCAATCGGGGTACCTCCGGGTGCGCGCGCTCCATTCTCGCTCACGTTCTACGATTACCCCCCAAACCTCTGGGCCTTTCGCCTCAAGGTGACGGTGCGTCCGCTGGGCGTAAAGGAGTCACCGCCGCGCTGAAGAGCTACTTCTTTTCCTCGACGACCGTCGCGTCCTCCGGCGGCCTGCGGTCCTTGCTTCGGGTTCGCTCCGGAACTCGCTTCACGTCGATGAAGTCCTGGCCCTTGGCCGCCTTCCGGAAGGAGTAGACGAATTTGCCGATTGCGTTTCCGAGGGCGCCCATCCGCGAGGCGGAGAACACCACCACGATCACGAAGAGAATGACGATGAGCTCACCGGCACCCAGGCGCATGGGTTGAAGATGCAGGAACTTGTCCTCCGGCGCAAGGCGGCGGGGCGAAAAGCCAGCCGTGGTAGAACGCCCAGGTGCTCTTGCTCGCCCACCGCGGCGCCAGCGCTGACGCGCCGGAGAACACGATTGCCGCCTTTCGAGAGGCGGTTCGCCAGGGCGCCGACGGGGTGGAGCTCGACGCACAGCTGTGCGGCAGCGGGGAAGTGGTGGTGTGTCACGATGAGCGGCTCACCAGGCTGGCCCACCTGGATTGGGAGCTTAAGCGAACACCGCTCTGGAAGTTGCAGCGCGCGGACGTCGGTACGCCGCTGGGATTCGCGCCGGCGAGGATTCCCACGCTCGAAGAGATGATCGAAGTGTTGCCCGAGCATTTCGTCATCAACGTCGAGCTGAAGTGCGAAACGCTGGAGGATGGGGGACTCAGCGCGCGGGTGGTGGAGTCGATCGACCGGCTGGGGATCGGCGAACGGGTGATCGTCTCCAGCTTCAATCCGTTCTGCCTCTGGCGCACGGCGGAGCTTAACCCTTCGCTTCGCCGCGGCTCCTTGATCGATCCGGCGAAGCGCTTCCACTGGCAAGCCAACGTGTTGGCGCCACTCGTTTCCAACCACTCGATTCATCCGCCGCGGGGCGCGTGCACCGCCGAACGCGTCGCCGATTGGAGAAGGCTTGGATTTCGGGTGGCGTGCTGGACGGTCGATGACCCAGTTGAAGCGCGGACGCTCGAAGGAATGGGCGTGAGCTACTGCATCACCAATCGACCCGCCGTGCTGCGCCGCGGACTGCGCAACGACGGCCCCTAGAAGCCCAGACCGATCGTCGAGTTGATCGCCAGCACAGGGGGCAGGGATTTGTTGGCCCCCGTTCCGGCATCTGGAATCCCGCCGAGTACGGAGTACGAGATCTCCCCTCCCAGCTGGAAAACGTCGGAGGCGAATCGAAAGCCCAGGTAGAAGCGGTTGTGCGAGTTCGCCGTGGCCCGAACCTCCTGGAACACGCCGGTATCCTGCAGCTGAGCGGTGGGCGAGCTCACCGAGTCCGGGTAGGAGCGACCGGGATCGAAGTCCACCAGCTTGGAGGTCGCACCGACCCAGACGAGATTCCAGCCCAAGTATGGCGTCAGCGTGATCATACCGGCGATCGCGAATCGCTTGCCCACTCCGAGGTCCACCCCGGTGGTGAACAGATCGAAGTCGCGCCCGTTGAACAATCGGGTGAAGTGTCCGCGAAGCCCGATGTCCGGGTAATGGGTGAATCCCTCGTTGATCGCCCACTTCAGCTCGACGGTCGCCACTGCCAGGTTGCTGTTCGGGATCCACGCCGTGCGAGCGCCCACCTCGAACGAGAACGGCAGCCCCTTGCGGACGTGAAGCGAGGGGATGAGCAGAGGACCTGAGAACGGTCCTTCGGTGGGGAATGCGAATCGGTCGGTTTGAAGATTCAGGATAGAAAGCTCGGCGTTGACCGCGAAACCGTCGTAGCCGAGCGTGGAGGGCGGCATCAGGTTGACCGAGGTCAGCGCCGCGCCCAGCTCCTTGGCGAAGGCGCGGAAGTTCGCGTCCGCGGAAGGGTTGTAGTTCGCCCCGCCAACGTTCGGATTGCCCAGCTGATAGATCTTGAAATCGTGCGGGCTCGCCTGAGCAGTCCACGCGCCCAACGACAGCGCGAGAGCGAGAATGCGCCCGGGCTTTTTCATCCCCACAGCCTCCGCCGAGGAGCGAGCGCAGCGCCAGCGGAGCATCCGGCGCGGACCCGCGCCGCGGCGCCTTACGGATTGGCCAGCTTTTGCGCGACCGCGGCCGGACGGCGGCGAATCACCAGCGACTTGCGGCTGGCGAAATCCGGATCCTCGCGCGCGACGATCAGCAGGTTGTTGTTCCCCTCCTTGAGCGGAAACTCGGTGCTGAACCTCATCTGCAGCGCATCGCCTTCGGCGTTGCTCGCGCTCTTGAAGAAGACCTTCTGGTCATTCACCAAGACGTACATGTCGAGCAGCTCCTTGGTGTTGCTCACCACGCCCGAGAGCTTGAATCGGTCGCCCTCCACGACGATCCCTCCCACGCTCGAATCCACGTTGAGGGAAATCTGCGCCGGCTCCCGGAACGGGAGGTGCTCGACCTCCTTGGAAGGGGCCGGTTTGGCGCCCTTGACTTCCTTGGCATCGCCCGCTCGGGCGAATGCAAAGCGGCCTTTGTCGAAGTCCACTTTGTAGAAGGATCCCACCCGTCCCTCCACCGACAGCACGGCGCCTCGCGGCAGTCGCAGTATCGGCCGGGCGGATTTGTCCGGGGAGTCGAACAGCTCAGTCTTGTCCGCGACCTTGACCACCATCTTCTTCGGCTCGACCTGCGGACCGGAATCGCTCACCGGAATCTTCAGCTTCTCGGTTGCAAACTCCTCCAGCGGCTCGTCGACGATCGCCAGCTTGAGCGGAAACGAGTCGCCCTTGTATGCCTTCTTCACCTCGAGCACGAACTTCGCGGTCTTCGTCTCGCCGGGGGCGATCTCCCCCAATTTGAAGCGGCCCTTTTCGATGAAGATGTTCTGGTCGGCCGCATTCTTAATTTGGGCGAAGGTGTCAAACGCCTTGCCTGGCCCCTGGTTCTTCACATCCAGGAGCAAGGTGACGTGCTCGCCGCGTTGAACCATCCCGTCCCCGTTGCACAGCGGGCAATCATCGATCACTTGCCAATCGAAGGCGAAGGCCGGCCGCGGAATTTCGACAAAATTCAGCTCGGTATCCACCGTCTCCGGCAACGGACCGTGGTCGTCCACGAACACCAGCTTCACGCTGTCGCGCCGCGAGGTGATGTCCTTGGGCATCTTCAGCTGAACCTTCCAGCTCTTCTTCTCACCGGGTTTGACCGCGCCAAAGAGGAATTCCCGCCGATCGAGGAACGGATTGTCCGACTCGGTCCAAGCGCGCAGCCGCTTTAGCGACTCGACTCCGCGGTTCTCCACCGTCAGCTCGAGGTCGGTATCTTCGCCGGCCAAGATCTTTTGGGTTGGACCGGGTTTCATCACCGCTCCCAGCTGCGGGCCCTTGGGGGTCGGGCCCGGGCTCCAATCGATTCCCAGCGACTCGATGGCGGCATCGATCCGCTCTTCCTCTTGACGCTTCTTCTGCTCGACGAAGCGGTGCGCCTCGCGCAGCATGCGGTCGCGGTCGATGTAAGGAGCGGAGAGGATGAAATCGCGCGCGAAGAGGACTTCGAAGTCCTCCTTCACCTCGTACTGCGTTTCGGCGTCCAGCTGATCGTCGAGCTCGTGGTCGGTTCCCGGCAGCTCCAGGTCCAGGGCAGGATCCTTTTCCTTCGGCTTGCCCGGCTTGTCGCTCTTGGACAACTTCGGAGCGCGGCCCTCTTCGACCATTTGCTGCTTCGCGGAGGCGTCCTTCTGCTTTGCATCTTCTTTGAGGTACCGAACCTCGTTCATCACCTTTTGGCGATTGAGAACTTCCTCGCGTTTTTTCGCCACCGCCTGCTGCGACGGGTTGCCGAAGTGATGCTCGAGGTCAGCTTCGCCGAGGGACTTTCGCGGAGCGAACACGTCCAAGCGCTCCTTGGTCACGCGGGTAGGAACGAGGGTGATGTCCGGCACGATGCCCGTCTCCTGAATCGAGACATCGCCGGGGGTTAAGTATTTCGCGATCGTCAGCTTGAGGGCCATGTCGTCCATCTCGTAGAGCACTTGGACCGAGCCCTTCCCGAAGGTTTGCCGGCCGATGATCACCGCGCGATTCAAATTCTTCAGCGCGCCGGCGACGATTTCCGAAGCGGACGCCGAGCCCGCGTTCACCAGCACGGCGACGGGATAGAGGTTGTCGCCGTCGTCGGGGTGGGCTCGCTTCTCTTCCCGCAGCTTATCGGAAAGGCCGACCGTGGCGACGATCGTCCCCTGCGACAGGAACATGTCTGAGACCTGAATCGCTTGCTCGAGCAGACCGCCGGGATTGCCCCGGAGGTCGAGCACGACGCCCTTCATTCCGCCGGTCGGCTCCGCCTCCTTGGCGAGCTGATTCAATGCGGATTGGAGATCTCGGGTGGTGTTTCCCTGGAAATTGATCAGCCGGATGTATCCGACGTTCTGGGCCAAGAGCTTCGACTGCACCGAGTCGATGCTGATCGTCCCCCGGGTGAGCGCCATCACCTGCGGTTTGTCCCAGCTCTTGCGGTCCACAGTGATGGTCACCTTCGAATCCACCGGTCCGCGCAGCTTGGACACCGCCTCGTTGAGGTCCATGTTGACGGTGGACTCCTCGCCGATCTTTTGAATCGTGTCGTCTTTGCGGATGCCGGCTTTCGCGGCGGGCGTCTTCGGCAGGACGCGCACCACGGTGAGATTGCCCTCCTTCATCTGGATCACGAACCCCAGGCCGCCGAACTCTCCCTTCGTCTGCAGCTTCATCTCCCGGTACATCTCGGGCTTGAGCAGAACGGAGTGCGGATCGAGCGTGGAGAGCATGCCGTTCACCGCGGCGTATTCGACGTCGCGGGTGTCTTCGATCGGCCGCATGTTTCGGCCGATGTAATCGAAGACGTCCTTCATCGTGAACGACATCTTCCAGAGAGAATCCACGTGGCTGATGTCGAAGTCGCGCGCCTTGCCGTTGACCGTCACCTTCAGCTTTCCGGCGTCCGCATTTCCCTCGACGATCACGTCGGGAACGGTTTTCTCAACGTACTCGAGCGCGGCGATCATCATCTCCTTCGGCTTCACGCGCTTGGGATCGACGTAGTTGTCCTTGACGTAGAGGATGACTTTGGTGAACACGCGCAGGCTGCTGAGGTCGTGCGCGGGCTTGTCCGAGGCGCGGTTGTCGGAATCGGAACGCGGGGCCGGCCGCGCGGCCGAATCGGCTAAAGTCAGTGGTCGAGGAGCACGATCACCGCCCGCGAACGCCCAAGCACCAAGGAGAAGAAAAACTGCGAGGAGGCGGCGAAAAAGTCGGGGCATGTGTGCTCTGTGTGCGTGGGGGATTTTCAGTTCCGGTAAAGGGCTCCAAGTTGACCGGTTCAGCTTGTCGCAGGCCGTTAGATCTGCAACATTGCAGCAAGATTAACCACCCCTTACAAGCCCTTCAAGCGGAATCCCGGCGCCTGTACGCCTCGCTTTCGAGGAGGAGAGGTCTTCCGGGGAAAGCTGTGTAAGCAGTTCGTCTGCGTTGAGCGAAGATTGCGGATGGCGACGTTGGACCGCGCGACTGTTCACCAGCCGCGTGGTGTTCCCTTCGCCCGGCAGAATGAGACGGCGGCGAAGTCGAGCGGACCTCTTCTTCGCGCCGGCGCTTTGGCCGGCGCCCGCAACGGGCGGCGCCGGCGAAAAGTAACCTGCCCAACGCAGGCCACCGGCGGCGGACATCGTTATAGTTGATGGCTCCCCATGTCGCTCGATCGCGAGCAGCCCAAGGCTCACCCGGTCTTGTCCATCGAGGACCTGATCGCCTACTTCCGCACCGCTGAACGCCCATCCTCCAAGCACCAGCTCGGTCTGGAGCACGAAAAATTCATCTATCCCGTCGCTTCAGCCCACCCGGTTCCTTACCAGGGCGACTCGGGAATCGGAGCTTTGCTCGCAAGGCTTCAGTCGTACGGCTACCAGCCATTTCGCGAATCGCCTGAGCAGCCGGTGATTGCGTTGACCCGCGAGGCGGAGACGATTTCGCTCGAGCCAGGCGGGCAGGTCGAGCTCTCCGGCACTCCCTCGGTTACCGCGCGCGGGGTGCACGGGGAGAACCAGCGACACGTTTCCGAGCTCAGGGCGAGCTGCACCGAGCTTGGGCTTCGGACTGTGGCAATGGGGTATCGACCCTTCG